>PDMW01067603.1_pt1 | contig 10372 bp, 5 predicted proteins | sample 1515511 | NCBI WGS metagenome assembly PDMW01 (sample SAMN07343023, study PRJNA328102) | Marine metagenome, whole genome shotgun sequencing project. | biome: marine; feature: bay; material: water; isolation source: viruses from water sample < 0.22 micron filtered, nuclease treated, low... ... | reverse complement strand
TATAGTCAAATTAAATCTTGGGATATAGAAGCTGACCATCAAGATTATGTTATTCATAATAGTGATACTACATACAAATACAAAATGTTAGTAGGTAATGTAGTTTATCCTCTTGAAACAGATCAGTTAGACGAAGTTACTTACAATGATATTAGTATTGATCTTAGTCCTGATTTAGTATTTAAGTTTAAAATAGGTGAATTAGATTTGGTTCCTTCAAGGGAAGCTGTTCGATATACTCCTAAAACTAAAACTGCTATTCTTAATAAAATATCTAATGTATTAGATGGTTTTAAAGAAGAAGTAGAAACTGAAGTTAAAGCTTTAGACGATTTATATGAAGCATACTTATTTTATAAGCAATTAAACAGATATAGTTATGGAAGTCCTAGAATAAATAATTTTAGTACTCTTGCATTTAAATCTGCTATGCTTAAAAGTAGTGAGTTTAATATAGATTTATCTAAATGGGATTTAGACATTCCAGGAGTAACTGTACAAAACTTTATTGAAGCTTTTAATCCTTATAAATTACAAAGAGACTATTCTCCAAGAGGAAATACCTCTAAAGTTAGGGCACATTCTGTTGGAGTAGATTATTTATTTGACAATAAGAAAAATGATATTTATTCTGTTGAAGATAAGTTTAACTTTAGAACTAATGAAGCAATATTTGAAGGAGGAATTAGACATGCCTATGCATTTAAATGGAGAACTTTTTCAAACTCTTCTACAACTTCTTGGAAATCTGTAGGTTATAAATTTAATTTTACTGCAGAAGAGGAAGAAAAGCATAACGTTACAGGTAAAAGTTTACTTGAATATACTTTAGAAAAAATTCAAGTATCTCTTAAAAAGCACTTTAAGATTCCTGGAGTAATTGTATATGAGGATATAGACACTTCTTCTGTTTCTGATGATATTGCAGAACAAGAAGAAACTCCTGATCAAAGACGTAGGCGTTTAGGAAAGCTCTTCTTTAGATATGTTAAATCTCATTATTATGATTCTTGTGAAACAGATGTTATTGATGTTACCTCTAAAGGTGAGATTACTTATATCTATGGACATAAAGATGATATTAATACTCTTAGAGACATTTATAATATTATAAGAGAAGTTAAAGAGTTTAAGACTTTTAAAGTTATTAGCATTGCTAAACACTTAGAAAAGCATATGGCGAGACATATTCATTTTGAAGATTTTATGCAATATGATGAAAGATGGCAAGATGTTTTGGATAAGTTTTTAAATAATCTTTATGTCAATAATGCTTTTGATACTTATGTTCCTACTAATTTATTAAGCTTGCTTAATAAAGAGGTTTATACTGCTATAAAACTTCCTAAGATTGAAATTGGAGAAATAAGCCATGAAGATTTTATGGACAAATATGGAAAAGATTTTACACCATCTTCTAGTAACTTTGAACATGTAACTAGAATTAATCATTGGTTTAGTAAAATGTCTATATTAAATTCTAATATTATCAATACTCATACTTATACTTTTGATTATGTAGGAATTAAGTTTTTAGCTGATTATATGGAAAAAGTAGAAGCAGATACTACATTAGTATCTAAAGATCTAAACTTTGAAGAAGCTGTAAAACTAGCATATGAAATATCAAATAGGCCTTATAATGTAATTAGCGCTTTATATACTTATCCTGACTATCAAATGGTTAGAGATAAAATAGATGACGCTGAATCAGATGAGGATAAACTAAAGATTATTATGTTTTATAAAGATAAGCTCGTATATGATGCAAAAGAAAAACTTGCATTAATGTTATTAAGAGATCATAAAATGTTAGTATCTATTGATGAGTCAGCAGTTTCACAATTAAGTTTACAATTAGAAAACCTTTAAAACAAAAAAAATTATGAGCATGTTAGTATGTAAAGTAAATGTAGAAGACGTTACAGTTATTATTGATGGAGAACCTCTAGTAGTAAGAAGAGATCATCCAAACGCAGATCAAATTATATATATATGTAAAGGATATAATTTGGAAAAAGACCCAGAAGTAAGAGAAGATATAATTCTGACTATTAAAGATTTAGCGGAAGCAAAAGATTATATCTCACAGCTTACTGAGGATTTTGAAATAAATGCACAAGGAAGAGTTTTTCTTAAAGGCACTACGCAATCATTACCGTCTTTTTTAGCACATAAAATAAAAGACTTTATTGATGCTAATTTAGATATAGAGCCTCTAATTAAGTTCTGGAAGCATTTATTATTGAATCCTGATTCTGATGTTAGGTCACAATTATTTTCTTTCTTAGAGCATAATGGTCATCCTATTACTGAACAAGGTTATTTCTTAGCTTATAAAGCAGTTGCAGTTAAGCGTAGATATGATGCTGAAACAGGAGAAGAAATAGTTGAGGTTAGATATGATGAAGATACTGGTGAAAGAGTAGAAGAAAAAGTATCTCAAGCTATGACTTTTAAACCTTTTCATTCAGGTTCTCACGGTATGGTTATTAAAGTAGGTGAAGCTATTAAAATGCCTAGAGAAGCATGTGATTCAGATCCTGAAGTAACTTGTTCTGCAGGCCTACATGTAGGTTCTATGGAATATGTACATAGCTTTGGGTATGGTGACAGTGTTGTGTTAGAAGTTCTTGTTAATCCTAGAAATGTTATAGCTGTTCCTTATGACTATAACAACACTAAGATGAGATGTTGCGAATATTTTCCTATAGCTATTACTAATGGTGAAAATGAAAATGTGTATCTTGAGTCTGATTATACTGCTATTGATAAAGCACAAATGGAAGAGGATATGCAACAATTCAAACAGGAAAGAGAAGACAAAATCGCTGCTATTGAAAAAGACTTAGCTGAAAAGTTGGCTGTTGCAGGTAATATTTACTTATAAAATTAACTTGTAATGGAAGATGTTATTATTACACTTCCACAATTCATTACTCATGCTCAGATATCTAAGAATAAATTCAAAAAGATATCTGGGCAGAGAATGTTTGTCGGAGTCAACTTCTATGTGAGAGATGCTATCGTAAAAAGAATGCATAATTTCATAGAAAAACACTTACCTGAAGATTTAGATCTTGGGGAAGGACCTTTTAGAATAAAAATGCGACTTCATGTTCCTGCGAACTATGGTACTGTTAAAATGATACGTGGTAAACTATCATGGAAACCTCCAAAAGAGGGATATGTATGTACCTGGGACGTAGATAATATGTGGATATGGGGTAAGTGTTTTAACGATGTCCTTGTAAATAACAATTATTTACATGATGATAATGTTTATATAATACGAGCTGCAGGTGAAGTAGAGTTTGTACCTGTAAAAACATTAGATGAACGTAAAATAGAATTTATAATCTCAAAATATGAAGAAACAAATGAAAGTAAAGAATTTACACGAAGATACTCTGGAGATGTCCCAGAACGAGGGACCAAAAAGGGATCCTGAAGTACAACACAGGTATGAAACAGAAACAATTAGTGCTTCTGGTTTGTCTGAGTTTTCTAGAAGTCCTAGGGCTTATAGAGCATACAAAGATAAAGAGAAAGAAACTAGTGAATCTTATTTTGAATTAGGGAAAGCAATTCATTGTAGAATATTAGAACCTGAAACATTTGATGATAGATATTATCTAATGGATATTGAAGCTCCTGGTGGGTACATGGGAACTTTAATAGATAAGTACTTTTATTATATAAATAATGATTTTGCAGAAGAGCTTGCTAAAGAACTTGCTTATAAAGATTCTGGTTATAAAACAAAAGCAGAAACAGTATGGAAAAACTTTGAAGAAAAAGAAGAGTGTATTGCATACTGGAATGCTTTAAATGATAGCAAAGGAAAAAGTATTCTTACTCCTAAAGAAGAGTTTATTATTGAAAACTGTGTACAAAGTGTTTTAAATCATAAAACAGCTAATGCTTTGTTAGCTGTAGATCCTGCTGATACTCATACTATTTTAACAGAACATGATATGAAATGGTCTTTAAAAGAGTTTGATTTCACAATGCGTTCTATACTAGATAGGGCTGTAATTGATACAGAAAACAAGGTAGTTAATATTATTGACCTTAAGACTACTAGTAAAAACGTACACAAATTTAACTACAGTTATGAAAATTTCTCGTATTATAGACAAATGGCCTTTTATGGACATGCTATGATGTGGTACATAGAGAACGTTTTAAAAGAAGACAGAAAAGATTGGCACTTAACTACGACTATTATTGCCGTTCAAACTTCTGGATTTTATGAAACCGTTGTTTATGCTCCTGCACCTGAAGACATGCAGATAGGACATTATGAAATTTTTAATTTATTAACTGAGTTAAATTGGCATTTCGAAAATGATTTGTGGGACTATCCAATAGGTTACTATACATCAGGAGGAATAATGCCATTAGCGTTAGATCCAAATAAGTATGGTGTTAATGGAGAGACTGGACAAGATAAAGGTTCAAACAACTAAAACTAGTGATTTTATATTACCTCTTTTAGGTTATCCTAAAAATGTATATGAACCGTTTTTAGTTAATGCTTATCTTAACAGTTTAGAAGTTAAAAACAAAGAAGATTATACTATACAAATTTTATTAAGATTTTATTCAAGCTCTTCTTTTGATTCTCTAGAAAAAAAGATTTTATCTTTAGAGAATTACAAAGATAGCTATGAATTATTTGACAGTAGATTTATTATGTATATTGTTTCTTTACCTAAATGGTCTCATAATGATTTTAATATGGTACTTAGTGGCAGATATTCTAAAATTTCAGACCTTGGTAAGAATTTAATTTGCCAAGGCCGCGCGCCAGATAGTTCAATGCCTAAAGTATTAAAGAAATGCCCCTCTCTAAAAGAGTATTGGGAGGACATGCTTTCTAGTCCTAAATCAACAGTAAATTTAAAGGATCAAGAAGTATGGCCTATCCTTAACTTTCGGGATGAAATCTTTGATAAAGATAAATTCCCAGTGAAAGATAGTGTATTTTAGAGACAGTCGGCCTCTTTAAGAACAAAGAGTGCAATAAATAAAGCCCCAGTCTATGGGGCTTTTTTTGTTTGATCATGTTATTTCATCTGTAAGAATCTTAACCTGTCTTGAGGAGATCTAATTCCTTGTATCTCTTTTACTAAAGGAAGAACATCTGAAATTCTTTTATATATTTTAGGATCTCCTTTTTCATAGATACCGTACTTTTTTTCATATTTAGATACTTCTCCTCCTGTTAATAACGAAGTTGTATCTGCCATAGCGGTTGACATTAATTTAATAACAGCTTCAACTGTAGATAATCCAGCAGAAGGTGATCTAAGGATTTTCATTGCTTCTACAGGGTTAACGTAAAACAATACTTCAGATTGGAATCTTTTTACTTGGTACATACCAAAGTTTTCAAACCATGTTTTTTCTTCATCATCGTCTCCTTCTAAAGCAGCCAATGCTTGTATAAACAACCATACTCCTGCCATGTAAGCTACATCCATAAGAGCTCTAATCATGTTCTGTTGTTCCCACTTTTCTAACTCGTTCCAATTACTACTAAATGCTTTAGCTTTTAACCCTTTAAAATCTTTTTGTACTTGGTTAAAAAATTTAATAGCAGTTAAATAAGACCCTTCTTCTTCTGTCTCAAGTCTTTCATTATAACGTCTACCTCCATATCTTCTTTTAATTGAAGGAATTAACCATTTTCTATGTAGCATAGCAACTCTTCCTAATGCTTCTCTTTGTAAAGCATTTTGATCTAAGTTATTATAAATACCATGTAGCTTTTGAGAAACTGCTTTAATCTTTTCACTAAGGTTTATTTGATCTTTTTGTGACCACTGCTCTGCTACTTCTTCGTTTAACTTTAACTTTCCATTCTCTACTGTATAAGCATCATATAAAGTTATTTCTGACCCATCTTTTAATGTAAACTTTACATGAAGCATCATAGCTTTACCTAAAGTACTTTGTAGCATATGCTCACCTGCAGAAGATAAAGAATAAGCACTTCCAAAATCTCCTCTAAGCAGTTTACCCCCAAAAGTACTAGACTCAATACGGTTTCCATATTCATCAAACTCTTGTAAAACATCATATTCTAGATTAAGAAGATTTGTTTTAGATTTAGGCTTTCGCTGCCCATTATCTCCTACAATATTTATAAAGTCTTGAGTGTAAGCGAAATCTGCTTTTGCTAAAGCTTTTTTATCATAAAATTGTCCTGCTAAAGCTTCAAGCGAATTCATAGCTTGTCCAAAAATAACGTTAGAAGTACCTGAAAATAAGTTAAATCCTAAGTTTCTTAAACTAGTAACTTTATTTAATGTGTCTAATACTTTAGATACATTCATTACTTTATTTGTACCAGGTATTTTAACTACAGATATTTTTTTCCTTTCTCCATATACTTGTGCAGATATGTAATCTACAAATTGTTGGTATGTTTTAGACTCAATACCTCTTTTTTCTTTTACTTCTTTTTTTCTACCAATAATTGGTATACCTGCTCTAGTTTCTACAACAGTTTGCTCTGCTAAAACATCTTTTAACAATTCTATCTCGTTAAGAATCTCAGACATCTTTTTATTGTTAATAGACATAGAAACAAAACTTTCTAAAGAAGATCCTAAATCATAAGATAAATCTTTTGGTTTTACTTTACCCTCAGTATTACCAATAGGAGCTGTATACTTTACAGGTACAAATCTAGCCTCAGCTTGAGATGTAAAATCTTGTTCATCTGCTCTTATTTTAGTAAGATCTTGCCAAGTTTCTTTTCCTATCTGTCCTATACTTTCTCCTCTGTAAAATCTTTCTGAAGCTTCTGCAATAACAGAAGGTATATAATTTTGATTATCTCCTTTTCTCCTTTGATTCATAGGAAGAGAAGCATTAGCTTTATTCATGTTAAACTTATAGAAATTATAAAACTGTTTTCTAGGATCTTCATCCTTCATTTTTTGAATAGCATCAAATTTTTCAGAGCCTACAGAAACTATTTTACCTGTTGGTTTACCATTAACTTTTTCTAGCATAAAATCAAAAAGCTCTTCTTTATTTTCTAAGTTTATTCCTTGATTTTTTTGAAATTCTTCAAGAGCAGCTAATTTATCAAACAGCATGTTATCATCTTGCGTAAATTTTGTATCTTCTATTCTAATTTCTGCTTTTTTAGTATGAATCATTTTAGATGCAATACCAAGAATAGTATCTTTAGAATCTGCCATAGCTTCTAACCATCTATTAAAAGTACTAGTATCTTTTTCAGCTCTTACAAGCATTGACCTTAAATCTGCAGCTGTTAGTTTTAAATCTCCTTCTAAATCTCTTCTTTTAGTGTAATCAATCATAATTTCACTTAAATAAGTTCTAGCAAGTTCTATATATGTCTTTTTAATTTGAGATACACCATCTTTAGCTTGTAACAACACTAACTCAATGTCAGCTATATCTTCTCCTTTAGCTTCCATTTCGCTTCTTATGGTATTACCTATCTCTTCAATATCTGCGTATGCTTCTGATAAATAGTTAATTTTTCTTAACTCATATACATCAATCTCTCCTGAAAGACTCATTTTTTTTATTTGGTCTTTTAGCTTTTTAATATCCTCATTAGCTTTTAAAGCATAAATAGTAAGAGCTTTTTTAGGATCTGATATTGTTGCTTTTAGTTTATTTCTTAAAGTTGTTAATTCTTTTTTAATTAAAACTTTATCTAAATCTTTTACTTCATCTCTAATTTGATTTTCTAATCCTTCAATTTTTTTCTCAAGATTTTCAACAGTTTTAGTATAAAGCTTTCTAAGTTTCTTAACTCTTTCTACTGCAGCATTCTTTATTCTTTCTTCTGGTGTAGCTTTCTGAAAATACACAGCGTCTGATAAATTCTCAGCGCTCATAATATCTGCATCTTTAGCTAATATAGCTGCTGCTGCTTCATCAAATACTGCCTCAACTTCTTTACTAATAGTATCAGTAGGAATCTTTTTAAATAAGTTTACTATTTTATTCCAAAATAATTTAGCAGTATTAATAAAACCAGTAGGCTGATTAAGACGATCTTCTTCTCTTAAAAGTGCATCTGCAAGTAATTTACCTGCAACTTCTTTTACAACTCTTTCTTTATTACCTTCATACATTTCATTATACTCTTCAAAGACTTCACTGTAAAGATCAGACTCTTCTGCTAGCATAAGCATTCTTTGTACTAATGGATTACTATCTCCTATAAGTTCTAAAAAGAAATGAGAAGCTTCTTCTGGAAGTGTAGTTCTATCCATTCTACCTTTAGAAATCAATATAGTTTTATTAAGCATGTTAGCAACTCCAACTGCATCATATCCTGTTCTATCTTGTAGATCATTAATAGACTCTACAGTTATACCAAACGGAGTAAGCACATCTATTAAAGACTGCTGAAATTCTGTAATTAAAGCATTATCGTTAAGCTTAGTACTTTCTTTAACAGCTTTTCTTATGTTACGTTTTACTTTAGATTCATTTTCATCTAATAAAAAATCTATATTACCGTCAAACTCATTCCAAAGTACAGCAGCGTTAAGCTCTCCTGTAACAGCAGCTAATTTTATAAAACTTGGGTGATTTTTATTTGCACACTTCATTATAAACAGTTTTTAATATATTCTTCAACTTGTTTTTTCCAAGAGCTAATAGTTTTTGCATTCTTTTTTAACCCATCTTCTAAAACCTCTTTAGTTATTTTATTGCTGTCCATTTGTTCTTGATAAACATCATATAAATCTTGGTAAAAATCCTCTATGTTAATAGATTCTTTACCTATAACATATGTATCTTCTTGAATCTTTTCTATTGGAGTAGTATTTACTTCAGTATTACCTTTATTATCAGGATGAAGAGACTCAGGAGTAGGGTTATTAGCGTAATATTCAGTAAACACATACTTTTCTCCTAACGCTTGCATTTTTTCATACTCTGCAGATAAAGCTTTACCGTTAGCAGGATTTTTATTTATATTAACTAATTTCATTAATACAGACTCTCCTTTACCTTTATATGCTTTTACGTAAGTTTTAAAAGTTGTGACTTTACCTATTTTATACGTTGCTTCAGGATTTTTAGATAAGAAAATCTTCATTTTATCCTTAACATCTTTTTTATCTACGTTTAAAAAGTCTACTAAATCTGTAAAATTATTTCTAACAACTTGCTCTTCTGCTTCCTTAAAGTAAGAAGTATCATTTTCCATAGTACTTATCTCTTTTTTCATAAAGTTTCTCATGTTCATAGCTTCTGACAAGTAGAATGAATGTGGAACTAAGTCTATAAATGTATTTACTCCTGATTGCATACCTGAAGATACTATAGCATATACAGCTAAGTTCTTAGCGAAAGATACTATATTTTTAGTCATCATTTCAATATTCTCTTCAGTCTGCTCTGGGTTAGCATCTTGTATTACCTTTTTAGCAGTAGTCTCATTAAGAAGTTCTTCCCATCTGTCAGACATTAAAGTTTTTTGTGTAGAATCTAACTTAGATGTATTATTAAATACTATACCTCTAATAGTCCTTTTACCTTTAACATTCCTAGGATCAGGTTTAATAAATTTTAAGAATCCATGATTCTTTAAATTATATTGATTTTTATACTTCCTTAGTAAATCTACTAAAGCGTCATTTTTACTAAAAAATAAATTTTCTAATGAGTCTTTTTTAACTGCTGCATTTAATATATCATGATTAGAGAACATATAAGACATAAACCCATTATTAATAATATCAATATCTACTTTTTGTAAGATCCCTTCTTTTCTACCTAAAAGATTTGCAAGAGAGTTTCTAGAATTAACAAAAGTATTATTATTGTAAGGGAAAAACATGTTAAGCAGTTTTTCTGCACTTTTTATACCAAACTCATAGAATCCTGCCATTCTCTTATATCCTTTAGAACCTTCTTCTTGTAAGAAAGGATCTTCAAATAATATTGGAGAAGTCTCTGCTCTTAAAGATTCTAAATCTAGGTTATATTTTTCAATAGCAGATAAGCTGCTCATATCTCTAATTCTATCAGGAGCAAAAACACTGTTTGCTCTAGCTAGCATAGAGCCAGTAGTATGGTAATTAACAAAATCTTGTAACACTTGCATTTGATGATCAAGATTATTGTTAACAGGTGTCTTTAAACTTGCTTTTAAGTTATCTACACTAATTTCAATTTTTCTATCTCCTTCAAACTTTCTAGTTCCTTTATATTCTTTAGCTAGGTTTTTAGCTAAGTCTTTAGCAGTTATCATAGGATCAGCTTGGTGTCTTCTATAAAGCTCTTTAATAATAGGTTGGTTAACAAAGTAAGTAGATGTTACATTGTTATACCCAGTTCTATTAAGTAAAGAAACTAC
>PDMW01006623.1_pt1 | contig 10376 bp, 21 predicted proteins | sample 1515511 | NCBI WGS metagenome assembly PDMW01 (sample SAMN07343023, study PRJNA328102) | Marine metagenome, whole genome shotgun sequencing project. | biome: marine; feature: bay; material: water; isolation source: viruses from water sample < 0.22 micron filtered, nuclease treated, low... ... | reverse complement strand
GAACCTTGCGGTTCGGATGATGCGAGAGGCTGCTGACCGCACGTCTAGTTTAGCAGGTGATGGAACGACAACGGCTATTGTATTAACTGAGGCTTTGGTTCTATCGGGCTTGCAGCACATAAAGGGGGACACCACGTTGGTGCTTCGTGACTTGGCTCATGAGACTCGTGAGATAGTAAAGCGGTTAAGGGCTGAGGCGAGAGATGCTGACGGTTCTGAGTTGGAGCACGTTGCTGTTATCTCAGCGAATAACGACCCTAAGGTTGGGAAGATAATAGCTGATGTTTACAGGGACGTTGGCAAGGATGGTATAGTAACGGTTGAGAGCTCACAGACATCTGAGACTTTTTATCAGACCACTCATGGCTTACGTGTTGAGCGAGGCTATCTATCTCCTTTGTTTATAAACAACCACAAGAAGGACGAGTGCATATTGGAGGACGTTCACATACTTGTTTCGGATGCTGAGATAACAAGTATCCTTCAGATTGAGAAGATATTGAAACCAATTATAGCAGAGGGGAAGAAGCTACTAATGATAGCTCCCTGCTCTACGGGTGTTGTCAACACATTGGCGGCAAACGTAATGAAGAACAACCTAAAGATATGTGCTATCCAACCTCCTCAGTTTGGGTACAAGCAGCACGAGCTGATGGGTGACATAGCTCAGAGTGTTGGTGCTACTTATTTTTCAGAGAAGACAGGCGACGACCTTTCTCTTGTGGAGTTTGATGACTTGGGTCACTCAGCCAAGGTGATAGTTGGTCGTGACTCAACGGTCATCATTAAGTCGGATGACTCTCCTGACATAAGCGAGAGGGTGTCCCACTTATGGGACGCACATAAGCTAGCGACAAGCAAGGTTGACAAAGACTTCATACTATCAAGGGTAGCGTCTCTCACAGGTGGTATCGGAGTTATCTACGTAGGTGGGAATACTGACTTGGAGCAGAAGGAGCTATATGACAGGGTGGACGATGCGGTATGCGCTGTTCGCTCAGCCCTCTTGGATGGTATCCTTCCCGGAGGTGGGCTATCGCTATACCATCAGCATAAGATATACGATAAGAAAAAAAATAAAAAAATTGCTTACGCAATATTAGCTGACGCACTTAAAGCTCCCCTATGTCAGATTCTTGAGAACGGTGGCCTTGACTACAACGAGACCTACAAAGACATAAAGGATGGGTATGGGTTTGATTTAAAAAACGAGACAGTTGGTGACATGATAGAGATGGGAGTAATAGACCCGATGCGTGTAACTAAGTCAGCACTAGAGAATGCGGTGTCGGTAGCAGTAACTATCTTAAGTACTAATGCAATAATAACAATGGCAAGAGCATGAGACCAATCGGGAAACACATAGTTATAAAAACAATTGAGGAGGAGATTACTACTAACTCAGGAATATTATTATCGGCTGAAGACGCAGAGCAGCTTCGTTACAAGAAGGGGGTTGTTGTAATGGAGGGCTCTGATGTTTTGGCTATCTCTTCAGGTGACACTATTTATTACGAGAAGAGGGCAGGCTATAGTATGATTATAGAGAACGAATCTTATACGGTCATTGTCGAGAAAGATGTCGTTGTTGTTTTATAAACTCGTTCATCTGTAGAATCATATTGCGGTAGACCTTATCGTTGTACCCTACATTTTTTGCGAACATAGGATTGTTCCCCATGTCGGTAGGTATTTCTTGTCCGTTTAGCTGCTTGTATATTGTATCAATAACTCTTTTGGTTCTGTATGACGTGTCGTATAGGGCCTTGTTCTTGCTTCTTTTTCTAAACACCTCAATCCAACCATCTCTAAGTAGCCTATCAAACCTGTGTCTGTCCCAACTAATTAGTTTATTGAACTCGTGGAACTTATCTTTATCAAAATATTTTTCTCCATTTAAGAACAGCAGCATCTCTAGGTCGGGTGTTGATAGTCCGTACTTTGCTTTAACATAATACCTCACCACCCTCCAATACTTGAGGTAGTCATTATTCGGCATTCTTTTTTCGTATTCCATTAATTTGTACTTTTATAGTAAATATATAAAAGATGGGTACAAAAAAAAGAAAGGAATATGAAAAAATTATCCCTATAACACAGAAAGATAGAGAGGAGAAATTGCTTTCACTTAAAAAACCGGGGACAGTTCCAAAAACCGTAGACAGCAGAACGAGAGGTTCTAGCGGAATAAATCTATCAGGTCCCATCCCTCTTGTAAGTATAGGTGCTCCACCAAAATACAACAATCTAGCGTAATAGAAATATTAGTATCTTTGTCTTTTAATTAATCCATTAAACTTTTTAAAAATGGCGAAGTATTTATCAATAACAACAACAAACGACGGAGTGTTATACGCTCCTATCGGGGCCGGGATGATGGCAGAACTAACAAGTGCAACAGCAGTTCGGTTGTATCTTGGGAACACTGTTACTCATCACATTGCTTTAACTTGCACAGGTGCAAACCAAGCATTTATAGACAACATAAACTCAGCTCTTAGAACAGCAGCAGAGACAAGTTGGACTAATGCCATAGTTCCTGTATCACTCCCTAGTGGGGTTGTGGCTACAGATTATGCTATGACAGTATTTTCTTAATCGAATTAAGAGCACTTTAATCGGTGCTCTTTTTTTATTTATAATGGCTACTAAAAATAAAATGAAATGCAACCGAGTGGTTTCTTCGGACCGAGCAGGAAAGAAGAAGATGGTTAAGGCTTGCTCAGGAGGCAAAGAAAAGCTAATTCATTTCGGAGCAAAGGGGTACGGACACAATTACAGTGCTAAGGCTCGTAAGAGTTTCAAGGCTAGACATAAGTGCAGTAGTGCTAAAGATAAGCTAACTGCACGTTATTGGGCATGTAAGCATTTGTGGGCAGGCAAGGGCGGCTCCACCAAAAGCTCACCAAAAAATCGAAAAGGAAAATATTAGTATCTTTGCCTTATGAGAGATTTATCAAAACCATTAGCTCCAAGCATTGGAGACCCTGTTAAGAAGAAGAAGAGCTGCACTCCGACAAATATGGAGAATTGTTCTGCTTATGGTCATAACGCAAAAGGAACCAAGGGCGAAAAGGGAGGTACAAAAAAGAAACGAAAAGGAAGAATGTTTGGGTCAGGAATGAGCGAAAAGAAAAGAAAAGCAGCTTATGCTAGGAGCAAACAAATGCAAGGATTGTATCCTTCTAGCGGTGGAACAAAAAAGAAGTCGGGAGGACCATCAACTCAGAAAGACAAAAGTTAAATCAATGAATAGAGACACACCACTGCCATCGAGTGACGGATTGTTTGGAGGCGATAAGAAAGCTAATCGAAAAGCTAAGCAAGCTGAGAAACAGAATAGTCGTCAGCATAATAGGGAGGCTAGAAAGAATTACAAAGAAGACCATCAATACGATAAAAAAGAGGCACACAAACATAAGCGTGGTATTAAAAAAGACATAAGAGGATGGAAAAAAGAGACCAACTACAAGAAGGACCTAAATATTATAGGGAATGTTGGTAAGTACGGAACATTAGGTGGGCTTGTATTCCACGCAGCAAAAGCTTTATACGACATCCACAGGAAAAAATGAAATCAAAAGGGCTAGGTGACACAATAGAGAAAGTAACTAAAGCAACCGGGATAAAGAAGGTTGTTGAGAAGGTGGCAGGTGAAAAGGGATGCGGCTGCGGTGAAAGAAAAGATACACTAAACAGAATGTTCCCTTATAAAAAGTAAAGAGATGTATAAAAACGGAGACCCTAAAAAGAAAGTAGCCAAGACTGATGCAACAAGTGTAAGCATTGTGAGACACGATATTCCGCTTCCATCAAGTGATAATCTCTTTGATTTTAAAGATAGGATGGGAATGAAGAAAACGAAAACTCCACTACCAAAGAGTTATTACACAATGAATAAAACGAAAACCACTAAAAGTAATTAAAGCAAAACACTAAACAATGGCAATACAAACATTACAGGCAAGCAGAGCAATATCTGTTATACCTGATGACAACATAGTAATTCCAATGCCTTATGTGGTAGCCTCAGGGACGATGGGAGCACCCATTTTACCGGGATTCATAAATGACGCTACTGCAACATTCATCACTGATAATGTTAAAGTGGGTGATGTTGTGTATAACACTACCACAAACGCAGCTATAGCGACAGTGACTTCTGTTAATAGCGAAACTCAATTAAATTTGTCTGCTAGTCTTGGAGTTGCGGCTGATGACTACACAATATATACAGCAGGAAATAATAATGGATGCTTAATTTATGTTGGTGTTGGTGGTGATGTAGCTATAGAGACCCCGGCAGGTGACCAAGTAACTTTAGTTGGTCTTCCAACAGGCTCGTTTGTTCCTGTCCACCTTGTAAAAGTTAGAGCCACAGGAACTACAGCCACTACAATCGTTGCGCTTTGGTAGATGATAATAGCTAATAACATATCGATAGCTAACCCTTACATACCTACAGGCTCAAGCCCACCACCATTCACCCCACCGCTTGACGACTACCCAAACGCTAAGGTTGGATATTCGTTACGTAAGATTAGCTCTACATACACGGGTAGCTGCATAAGGGTAAGAAGGTTGGCTGACAATGTTGAGCAGGACATTGGGTTTAGTGGGTACGAGCTTGACACAGCGTCCCTTACTACCTTCATTGGTGGCGACACAGGGTTCGTGACTACATGGTATAATCAAAGCCCAACATCAGCAGGAGACAACGCTAACAATTCAACAGCAATTTATCAGCCAATAATAATAGATAGAGGAACCCTTCATACGGTTAACGGAAAGCCTGCGATACATTGTGGCGCAAATGCCGTATTGTACGCAGGTTCTACAACCACTTTTAAGTACTTGCACGATGGTACGATAAGAAGTTCTACGGTTACGGTTATGCAAACCGCTCCTGTATTATCGGGATTGAAATTTTTGTGGTTAACAGGCACATCAGGTGGGGGTAGCATACAAGCGCAAATGTATTTTTCAGGAACATCAATTCGTCAGCAAATAAAAAATGGACCCGGACAAATAAATAATACAGGCCCCACAAACTCCGTAAGCACGAGTTCTGATTATCTTGTTTGGCAAACTTTTGATGGGGGAAATCCAACACCATCTGAAAAGATGATAATGAGCTTAAATGGAGGTGCGGATATAAATACTAATACCTCTGTATTTACGCCAAGTACTGCAAACTCAACATTAAGAATGCATCTATTCAACTACCGATATCCGCAAGTGGGTTACGGAACTAATGGTTATTGTCAAGAAATGATATTTTGGAATGATGACTATACAGCCGACAAGAGCGCAATAAGTAATAATATAAACAGCTATTACGGAATTTACTAATGGATATTACAGGCTACAAATATTTAGTAGAAGCTGAAGCAATAGATGCGAGGGCGCAATGTGCAGACTTTTATGGGTTACCAATAACCCCTGAAGATGAAACTATATATTGGGTAGACTATTTTGAAGCAAACTTAAACACACCTGTATTTTGGTACATTGCTTTTGATGAATCAATTGAGGAAATTTTAGGAGCTCCAACAACTTTTGATGTTATTTTAGATATTGAATAATGAATCTGCTAGATGTTGTCAGTGGGATGGATGATGTGCATTTTAACGGCAAGGATGTAATCTATATTATTACCTTAGTTGTTAGTGTGTTGGGTGGATGGTTCTCAATGAAAGCTGCTATAGAAAAGTTAAAGCATAGATTAGAAAATGTAGATACTCATATATCTTCATGTCAACAAGATGCAAAAGAAGATAGCATTACTGCAAAGCATAGTAGAACAGGCATACGTAAACAATTCCAAGATGAAATGAGAGTTCAAGCAGAATTATCCAATAAAAGAATAGACATCGTGAAACAAGACTTAAAAGATTCTCAAAAAGATAATGCTTCTGAGTTTAAGTCCCTTAACGACCAAATGACAGCAGTTAAAACTGATACATCTGAGATAAAGGGAATGGTTCAGATGCTTATATCTAAAGAAAAATGAAGCTAGATATTACAATACCTAAGCTAATCAAATCTTTAGAGGATTTAGATTATGCAGTCTTTAAGAACGATAGAAAGCCATTCAATTTAAACATGGTTGGAATCAGGGCAGACAATCCTATCGTAAATAAGTTCAATGACTTGCTTGTTATATTTTGGAAGTACGAGGGTTATTGGAATGTATTTCAAACTCAAATCACGACATTACCGGGAAGTGAATTTCTCATCAATCCAATGAACAAGAAGGGTTGTGCTATCTTGGTTCCTGACCAATATCGCAGCAGCTACAAACTTGGGTTGCATCGAGGGAAGTATCTTGCGCTATGCCAAGAGAAAGCTGTGTCTGTGTATAGGGACAACAACAAAGATTTTATTTATGATTATGAATCATCGCCAATTGATACAGGATTATTTGGAATAAATTGCCATAGAGCAAGTGCATATCAAGAGGTTGAGAATGTATCAAGAAACTCGGCAGGATGCCAAGTGACGCAAGACCCTAATGATTATGAGTTCTGCATTAACTTATATAAGCAGGCACAGAAGCAGTGGGGCGAGTTATTTACGTACACCTTAATAAAGGAGTGCGATTATAAAAACTAAACTTAAAGAAATGGAAAGATTATTTAAAAGCGGAATCGTAACCACGATAGCAGGAATGCTTATTCTAGGTGGTGCAGTTTATATGTATATGTCTGAGAGCTTTAACTCTATGGAGTCAGGAGAGCTTGCAGCTATAGGATTATTATTCCTACGGTCAAAAGACTCTCTAATTGGTGTCAATAGAAAATGAAGATAGACGCTAAGACCCTCTTATTATTGGGGGTCATAGCTGTTCTTTGTTTTCTTTGGATGGACTCTTGTCAGGGTAGAATAATATCTAGCGACCAAGCTGCCACTTTAAATTCATATAAGGATACAGCTATGGTATATAAAGCTCGAAATGGCGAGTTGGTATCATATAATAAGGCTATAGAGATTAGCGAGGAAAGGTTTACTGCTTTGAGAGACAGTATGAAGCAGGAGTTTAAAAACCTGAAGATAAAAAATGTAACATCACACACTAAGATTATAACTATCTACAAGATAGATACGGTTACTCAGGTGTTTACAGACACTCTTCCTTGTTCCGACTTCATTAAGCCGTTTACTATTGACAGCTTACATTACTCATTATCCGGGAGCATCACTAAGAGAGCTATAACTTTTAATTCAATTACTATTCCAAACAGCCAAGGAGTTACTGTTGGGACTAAGAAGAATGGCTTATTTAGAAAGAACGAATATATAGTAGCTATTCAGAACAGTAATCCATACGTAAACACTATAGGTATTCAGAGCTATAACTTCACCCCTGATATGAAGTGGTATCAAAGAGGTAGCTTTAAGATTGGAGCAGGAATTGTGGTGGGAGGTCTTATCTATCGTGCAATAAAAAAATAGCTATCTTTGTGTGAAATCAAATCAAATGAAATTAGACAAAGAAGAATTAGAAACTCTTACCCGATTAAACAGCGACCTGCAAAAAAGCAAGATGGCTCTTGGGGACATGGAGTTACAGAAATCAACATTAATTGACTCTGTTAGATTGTTAAAACAAGAATTTGCTAAAGCTGAAGAGAAGCTTATTGAAAAGTACGGTAAAGATTCTGTTGTTAATCTTCAGACAGGCGAGGTAAAACAAAAAGAAAATGGCTAAGATAAGCGACACAGGTTCGTACCCACAAGCAACAGTAACAGGGGATGATTATTTAATTGGAACCGATTCAGCAGATTCTAACAAGACAAAGACATTTACAGTTGACAGCTTGTCAACTTATGTGCTAGGTGGAGGGACAACATACCAAATCCCGATGTACATATCAGGGACGCAGCTTGGTAACTCAATCATGTCTCAGGACGGAGCAACTCTTCCTGCTACAATAACAGTCGCAGGACTTTTAACGGTTAGCTCAACATTTACTGCGTCAAGTAATGCTAATCTAGGAACCTTACTTTCAACTAATGAAGCAACTCAAACAATTGAAGCTCTTACTGCTACAGGCGTACAGACTCTTCTTGTAGGAACACCGGGAGGAAATGATGTTGTTCAGATGGAAGCAGACTTATATATGCAAGGCAGAATACAAGATGCAGCAGGAAACTTTGGAACAGCAGGACAAACATTAGTGAGCAACGCAAGTGGACTTGCCTTATGGACATAAGGAAGATAGCTGTCGGGCCTGATTATAAGTCGGGAGCCATGCACTATATTGTTGGGCAGAAGGTGTTGAACGATAGCTATGTTATTCATTTAATAAAGTACAGCGACACCAAGGATTCTTTTCAGGTGTGGATTGAAAGAGGGGATGAGATTGTTCTGTGGAAGGAGTTCAACTCAACAATCCCTGTATCTATTGAATATAATATTTATTTTGAATGAGGTCACCACATTACTTTATAGCTAAGCCTATTGGAGGAGAGCGTTATGTAAACACGAAGAGTGTTGCCGGGATTGATTTGATTGTAAGCTCGTCTGAGGAAGACCATCGGTTCTCTAATCGAGAAGCTGAAGTGGTAGAGACTCCTTTAGGATATAGCGGCCCCATTAAGCGTGGGGACGTTCTTTTAGTTCATCACAATGTATTTAAGTATTACAACGACATGAAGGGCCGTAGGAAAAGCGGAAAGAGCTTCTTTAAGGATGATTTGTTTTTTATTGAGCTTGACCAATTCTTTATGTACAAGAGCAACGGTCAATGGATGCCGTATGATAGGTACTGTTTCGTTAAGCCTATTCCGACAGAGGATTGTTTCATAATGAATCCTGCTAATGAGGAGCCCTTAATGGGAGAGATGCTTTACCCTAATAACTATCTGATATCAAAAGGCGTATCAAAAGGGGACAAGGTGTGCTTTAAGCCTGAAATAAAATACGAATTTAATTTAGATGGCGAGAAAATTTACAGGATATACGACCATCAGATAACTATAGCAATTTGATAAACAAAGATATTAAACTAAGGATAATTAAAGCCGGAGAGAAGGCAGTAAAAGAACTAATAAAGGTTGCTGAAGAAGATATAATTAAGCCTGAGATTGACGACGAGTTAGCGGCAGACAGACTAAAGAATGCAGCAGCCTCAAAGAAGTTAGCTATATTTGATGCGTTTGAGATACTCGCTAGGATAGAGCAAGAAAAAGAGAATATTAACATTGCTGAAAAAGGTTCCTCAAGAACGGATACTCAACAAGGATTTGCAGAAAGAAGGTCAAAATAAACTATATGAGGTTTTGGAATCTTATGTTCCAAAAAAATCCATTGCATCCAAGAACACACTAAAGGCTTGGAAGTATGGGTATAATGAAAAGTATGAGCTTATAGTTATATCCAAGACAGGTCAGATAGGAGAGATAGTCAGGATATATGGTCTTGTCATAGCTCTTCCAAAGGTGTCCCATAAGTGGGACAACGACACAGGAGATAGTTGTTGGGAAAGGAAAGAGCTCCCTAATGCTCTTAAAAACATATACTCCATATTTCAATGGAATGAAATGCCTTCTTCATTTAAAGATAATTGGGTAGATTATATAGAGGGGGAGTTTGACAGGAGGGAATACGGGCATTGGTTTCTAAACAATAAAACCCCAACATATATCACAGGAGGACACTACATGTACCTCCAATGGTCCATGATTGATGTTGGGTATCCTGACTATAGAGAGGCTAATAGAATATTTTATATTTATTGGGAAGCATGCAGGGCTGATAATAGGAGCTATGGCATGGATTATCTAAAGATTAGGCGGTCAGGATTTTCTTTTATGGAATCGTCTGAGTGCGTAAATATAGGGACACTAGCTAGAGACTCTAGGGTTGGGATATTATCTAAGACAGGCCCTGATGCTAAGAAGATGTTCACAAACAAGGTTGTTCCTATTGTAAGTAGGCTACCGTTTTTCTTTAAGCCAATTATGGATGGTATGGACAAGCCCAAGACAGAGCTGTCTTTTAGGATTCCTGCTTCTAAGATTACAAAAAAGAACATGTACAACTCTGCTCAAGACGAGCTAGAGGGGTTGGACACGACTATTGATTGGAAGAACACAGATGACAACTCTTATGATGGTGAAAAGTTATTATTTCTAGCTCACGATGAAAGCGGAAAATGGCTAAAGCCAAGTAACATATTAAACAATTGGAGGGTAACAAAGACTTGCTTAAGGCTAGGGAGCAAGATAATTGGAAAATGCATGATGGGGTCAACCTCTAATGCGTTAGACAAGGGAGGCTCTAATTTCAAGAAGATATTTGAGGACTCTTCTGTTTCTAAAAGAAATAAGAACGGTCAGACTAAGAGTGGTTTATATTCCTTATTCATTCC
>PDMW01045194.1_pt1 | contig 10387 bp, 16 predicted proteins | sample 1515511 | NCBI WGS metagenome assembly PDMW01 (sample SAMN07343023, study PRJNA328102) | Marine metagenome, whole genome shotgun sequencing project. | biome: marine; feature: bay; material: water; isolation source: viruses from water sample < 0.22 micron filtered, nuclease treated, low... ... | reverse complement strand
GAGAAAGTCGGAGAGACAGATAAGCAGGCAGACAGTGTAGCTGTTATTCGTACTATATGGTGGCTCACTCATATGGCTACCTGTATTTTTATTATACTCAACGCCATAGCAAATCATGGATGGGACTTGTTTAACTTATGAAACCCTTAGAAATTGTTGACTACAAACGAAGGTGGATGCCAGGCTACGAAGTAGTTGTGCACTCTGACCTGAGAGACCATGCAAAAGACTGGTGTAAAACTAAACTAGAAAAACATCAGTATGCAATCAAAACTTGGACACATATCTATGCATGTACGTATTGTTTTGAGAGAAAAGAAGTATCAGATATGTTTGCAGAGGAGTTCAAAGACTGGGTAGACAAAGGAATAGATTAATGAAAGGTGTAAAATACGACGGCCAAAAGCCGGATATGTACCTCTTGCCACCCCTAGCCACGCTAGAAGTGGGCAAAGTATTAACTTATGGGGCGAATAAGTATTCTCCCGATAATTGGAGAAAGTTAGACAACCTGCAAGAAAGATATTCTAGTGCAGCAATGAGGCATCTTCTCGCGCACATGAGCGGAGAAGCAAACGATGAAGAAACAGATATGTCGCACTTAGCACATGCAATCTGTTGTTTACTATTTAAATTGGAGGATGAATTACTTGGCCAGAGTGAAGAAAAGAGATTACGAGAACCTGTCAGCATCGAATATACAGAAAGTGATAACCCTACTGAATCCCCCAGCCGAAAATGGGGTAAAGCCGATAACGAAGAAGGAAGCCTGCGGGATTCTGAATATTTCGTACAATACGGCAAGACTCGCTAGTATTATTGACGATTACGAGGAGAAAGTATCTTATGTACAATTACGAAAATCTCAGAACCGAGGTAAAGCAGCCACAGAGATGGAAGTCTCAGAAGTCATTCGAGATTACTTATCAGGCGATCCAATTGCAACCATTGCAAAAGGTTTATTTAGGTCTCCCGGCTTCGTCAAAGCAATTGTGGAAAGAGTCGGAATCCCTAGTCGAGGATTATCTAAGGACGAAAGGCTTTCGGTAGGATACCTTCCAGAAGAATGCGTTGCACAGGAATTCTCTCCAGGTGAGATAGTATGGTCGGCAAGGCATCATGCTCCAGCAGAGATACAAACTGAAATATCTATTGACTACCAGAATAGTCATGTAGGCTTCGGTAACTGCAACTACGAAGAAAAGTACGGGGCCAAATGTTACTCGATATGGATAAGAGAAGATATTGATACAGATAAAGATTTTTGGATTGCAGGTATTGAAACAGGAGGATACAGCGCTTTCTCTCTAGCCTACGACCTAGGCTCTCTCAGACATTTAGAAAAATACGGAGTTGACTTCTCACGTTTATAAAAATAATTCTTGACATCGATCCTCGATCCGTGTATAATATGTGCTTATAGTGAGAAATTGCTATAAGCATTTTTTTTTTAACACCCTTAATAGGAGGAAACCAATGAAGGTATCTCAGGGCGCAAAAGCAAATTATTCGGGACAAAAGCTAGAAAACGAAGTAGCTTCTATTCTTACAGATTTAGATATTGATTTTCAATCACAGGTGAAGTTTACAGATTGCTACGGTAATGCAAGAGCAAAGATGGACTTTATGATTGACGACTTAGCTATTGAGTGTAAACGTCAAGAAGTGGGCGGAACCGCAGACCAAAAGATTCCTTTTGTATATGAGAATCTTTCAATGTTCAAGCGGGGACTCTTAGTACTTGACGGTGCTCATTTTCATCGTCGTGAAGGGATTATCAACTATCTAAACTCAAAAAGAAGCTCTTTCTTTGACTGGTGTTTTGTCGAGGAACTACAGGAGTGGGTACTTGAGCAGACAGATAGCTGGACACAGACTAAATAAAACAGATTTTTATGCTACACCACCTTGGTGCTATGAAAACTTAGAAATTGATTGGAATATGTTCTCCTCAGCCCACGAACCTTGTAGGGGCGACGGGCGTATACAATTCTTTCTAGAAGAAGAACAAGGATTAGCCTGTACTTACTCAGAAATTACAGAAGATAAAAACTTCTTTGAGTGGAGTGATGGAACTGATTTAATTATTACAAATCCTCCCTTTAGCATAGCACAAGATTTTATTACCCATGCTTTAGATAATTGTAATACTTGTATTATGCTACTAAGAATAAATTATTTAGGAAGTATTACTCGACACCCTTGGTGGAAGAAAAATACTCCTATAGCTTTGCACGTACTTAGTAAAAGACCTAGCTTTACTGGAAAAGGCACGGATGCTACAGACTATGCTTGGTTTGTTTGGGATAAAACAAATAGAATGGAAAAAGGAATTTTCTTTGTTACCCCACCTACAAAAGAGCAGGCCGCTTTTGGTAACGAGCTTGCTTTAGAAGTTCATGGAGAGGATTTAAAAAATAATTCTTGACATTATCGTTGTTTTGATAGTATAATATATTTTCAAAATTAAGGAAAGCAATGTCTGACCGATTTTACCAACAGCAACTTAAACGTCTGGGTGTTTGCCCAGGTTCAACTAATAAACAGAGGAAAAGAAGAATGGCGTGGACAGATGAATCCAAAGCTCAAGCAGTAGAAATGTACGAAGAGCAAAGCCCAACCCCTGAAACCAGCATGGAGATTGTAAAAGCAATCGCAGAAGAACTAGACGAATCCCCCAACGGTGTTCGTATGATTCTTACCAAAGCTGGCGTATACGTCAAAAAGACTCCCGCAGCCGGAGGAGCTACTAAAGCTGCTGGCACTGGTAGCACACGAGTATCTAAAGCAGACGCTCAAGACGCACTTACTGCAGCACTTACTGACGCTGGACAAAACGTAGACGAAGATGTTATTTCAAAGCTGACAGGTAAAGCAGCTCAATACTTTACTGGAGTTATTACCGCAATCGGTTCATAACTTACTAGTTTTTTACTGAAGCCACTCTCTTAGCGGGGAGTGGTTTTCTGCTGTCTGAATAAATAACCTTAGAGTTCGGCAATGTAAAAAATTTTACTGACCTGCTACCTAAGGAGTAGATGTGAAAAAAGAAGATTTAGCAGATATTGTAAATGAGTATGGAGATGCAATCATTACTTATCGGAGTGAGAACTCTAATAAGTTAAAGTATAATGTGTGTACTCTAGACTTTAGCACCCCCTATATACTTGGTAAGAAGAATAGAGCAAAAGAATCTTCAGACACTCTTCTGATGTTCTGCTGGGATACAGACTCTTATCGACTATTAAAACCTGGCAATGTAACTAGTGTTGTACCTCTATCTTCCGTACTACGGAATGAGGATTAATCATGCTACTACATGAAGCGCCAGAAATGTATGAGAAAGTAATTCATTATGATGAAGTCAAAGAAGTGCAGGTACGGCTTACCGTAAGTGCTTTTCGAGGCGTGGAGTATTTGCATCTTCGTAAATACTACCTTGATTTTAATGAAGAGTGGAAGCCTACACCAGAAGGTATAGCTATGCCACTTGACTTCTCAAACTCCAAAGAACTCTTTATAGGGCTAACGGAGATACTTTCTCTAGCGGAAAGTAAACAAGTTATAGAAGAGCACTTCCAGGACCTGATTAATAACCTATACTTAAAATAGTTCTTGACTTTTCCCTAAACTTTTAGTATAATATCTTTTCAAATTTAGGAGATATTATGCAAGATTTTCTTGAAAAGGTGAGTGCCGCTTATTACTCTGGTTATCCTATGATTTCCGATGATGAGTTTGATGCACTTGCTCAAAAGTATAATTTTGAATCAGTAGGTTATCAGGTAACTGACGGCGTACCACATCTTTATAAGATGTACTCCCTACAAAAGTTTTTTGATATTTCCGAAGCACCACTTGGCTTAGATCAGTACATCGTTACTCCTAAGCTTGATGGTGCAGCAGTCTCTTTACTCTATGTAAATGGACACCTCGCACTCGGATTAACGAGAGGGGACGGTAATCTTGGCCGAGAGATTACCAACAAACTAGCTACACTAGTACCTGAACGAATCTCTCTCAAAGGAGAAGTGTTCATTACTGGAGAGGTAGTTTGCCCCTCTACCGTTCCAAATGCAAGAAACGTCGCAGCGGGGTCACTGAGTCTAAAGGATCTGGAAGAGTTTATTACTCGACCAACGACTTTCGTGGCCTACAGTGTTCAAGGCATTTCATATGACTTGTATACTACTGCGCTTTCTTCGTTGGCCCAAGAAGGGTTTGCAGTTGTTAATACCTTCGATGCCTCTAACTATCCTACGGATGGTTTGGTATATCGTATAAACAGTACTCAAACTTTCACTAAATTGGGATATACAGCTCATCACCCGCGTGGCGCTTTTGCTCTCAAAGAGCAGAAGGCGGGTGTACATACAGAATTGCTCGATGTTGTGTGGCAAGTTGGCAAGTCTGGAGTAGTCAGTCCAGTTGCTATACTTGACCCAGTCGAAGTGGGGGGTGCTCTAGTGAGCAGGGCTACCTTACACAACATTGAGTACATTCGCTCCCTTGACCTCGAAATCGGATGTAAAGTCGAGATTATTCGCAGTGGCGAAATTATACCTCGTATTTTACGGAGAGTAGACTAAAAGTGAACCTATCGAAAAATAATTCTTGACAATCATGTTATTTTTTCGTATAATATACTTTCAATTTCAGAGGAATAGCTAATGCTCGCAATTCAACCCCCAACCCAGTGTCCTTCTTGTGACTCTGAGCTTGTGTGGTCTAACCATCTGCTTTATTGTAAAAACTCTGCTTGCGGAGACAAAGCATCTAAGCGTATTGAGCATTTTGCAAAAACCCTAAAAATCAAGGGCCTGGGCCCTGCTGCTATATCCAAATTACCTATTTCGGATATACAAAGCATATACAGTCTTACTGTCAGTGAGATTGCAAAATCCCTTTCTTCTGAAAAGTTGGCCGACAAGCTCTATGCGGAGATTGAGAACTCTCGTTCTGCTCCCTTAGAGCTTGTTCTGCCAGCGTTTGGTGTTCCGTTAATTGGTAATACGGCGTCAAAAAAGTTGTCTACAGTAATAGAGCACATTAGTGAATTGAATGAAGACACTTGTAGGCGTGCCGGACTAGGCCCAAAAGCTACGGATAACCTTCTCCAGTGGTATCACTGGGACTTCTCGGAGCAGGAATATCCTTTCTCCTTTAAGTTTAGTAAGACTGCTCCTGTATCTAGTACAGGCGGTGTAGTATGCATTAGCGGTAAGTTGAAGAGTTTCAAAACTAAAGCTGAAGCTACCGCTGCTTTAAACAGCAAAGGATACGAAGTAAAAAGCAGCCTTACAAAGCAAGTAACGATTCTAGTAAACGAAAGTGGAGTAGAATCATCTAAAACTAAACAAGCCAGAGAATCTGGTATTACTATAGTAAACAACCTAAATTCTTTTTTGGAGAACTAATATATGGCACTTCCTAAGTGGACTGAAGAGCGTACAGCTCAACTAATTTCTTTCGTCGGTGACGAAACCCCCATCTCACAAAACACTGTTGCTGAAGCAGCAGACGTTTTGGAAACTTCTACTCGTTCTGTCTCTAGCAAATTGCGAAAGATGGGCCACGATGTAGAGAAGGCTTCTGAGCGTGCTAGCCGTACTTTCTCGGCTGACCAAGAAGCCACTCTTGCTGCTTTTGTTACTGACAACAGCGGTGAGTACACCTATGCTCAAATTGCGGAAAACTTCGCTGGTGGAGAATTCTCTCCTAAGTCAATCCAAGGCAAAATCTTGTCTATGGAACTGACTGACCACGTTGCTCCCGCTCCTAAAGTAGAGACCGTTCGTACCTACTCACCTGACGAAGAAGTAACTTTCATCAGCATGGTAAACGACGGCGCTTTTGTTGAAGCTATCGCAGAGGCTCTTAGCCGGTCTGTAAACTCTGTTCGTGGTAAGGCTCTGAGCCTGCTTCGTTCTGGCGAGATTGATGCTATCCCTCGTCAGGAGCACACCAAAGGTGGAGCTAAGGAAGATCCTTTAGCCGACCTCGGTGATGTATCAGGTATGACTGTTGAAGCTATCGCAGAGGCTATCGACAAGACACCTCGTGGTGTAAAAACTATGCTAACTCGTCGGGGCCTCGTTGCTTCTGACTATGACGGCGCTTCTAAAAAAGAAAAAGCGGCTAGCTAATAGCCCTTCTTTTTTGTGCAATCGTAGCGGGATCGTTACGATTGCTTTTTTTATGTGTTTTTCGGGGATGAAAATTGAATATTGCAAGTGCCTTAATCAAGCAGGTTATTTTGCTCCAGGATTCAGATACCTGGAGTTACTTGCGTAGGCATTATTTACCCACCGAATATCATACTATCTTTAGTGTTATCGACGGACACTCTCAAAAGTTTCATAAGATTCCTACATTTGAGGATTTACGTTATGAAGTTCGAGACAGTGCCACGCAAGAAAAACTTCTTGCTATCGAGTCACTAGATGTTGAAGCAGAGCCAGCAATGCTTCTTCAATACCTCAAGAACGAATATACTCAAAAAGAGATACTCTTATCTCTTGAGGGCTACATTGATAATTCCATATCTTTTGAAGATGCGGAAGAATCTGTAGCACACCTTCATCAAATTGTTCTAGACATAGAAGATAAAGTAGAGCTAGAACAGCCACAAGAAAGTATGCAACGTATTTCTTTGTTTCCTGATGAAGATGAACTGGATAAGTACCTGCCCCTCGGACTCAATACCGCGTTTGACGATGAGTTCAAGTTTTCTCCCCGAGACTTGATTCTAGTCGGTGGTAAACGAGGGGCAGGGAAATCTATTACCTGTGCTAATATTGCAAACACTGTATATGAAAGTGGAAAGTCGGCAATCTATTTCACCATTGAAATGGACAGCCGTGAGATTTTGCAGCGATGTTGTGCTATTGCTACTGGCGTATCCCACGAGAAAATCCGAAAACGGCAACTCAGTGTCCTTGAATGGGAGAAAGTAGCAGGCTGGTGGGCTGCTCGATTTGTAGATGGGCAAGAGAGATTATTAGAGTACAAAGAAGATCACCGCGACTTTGATAAGTTGCATCATCAGCTAAAGACTAGCTGTGAGCTTCTCCCGACTCAACAACTAGATGTAGTTTATGATGCCTCTCTTACCTTATCTAAAATTCGTGCAGAACTTGACAAGAAAGTAAAAGGTGCTATGGACGTTGGAGTTATTATTGTTGACTATATCAACCAAGTAAAGCGTTCTAATATGCCTTCTCGCGGTGGCCAATACGACTGGACAGAGCAAATTGAAGTAAGTAAAGCACTAAAGTCTATGGCTCAGGAATATGAAGTTCCCGTCTATAGCCCGTATCAGATTGATAATACTGGCGAAGCCCGCTTTGCAAAAGGTATACTAGATGCAGCCGACGCTGCGTTTACTATCGACACTTGGGATACAGAGGATGCTATAATGACATTCAACTGTACCAAGATGCGAAGTGGTAAGATGGGTACTTTTACATCTAAAATGGATTGGGAAACTTTAAAGATCGGGCCAGAAACCGCACTTACACCAGACCAACAAGAGGCTGAAGCCCACAAGACTGGTGAAGATATTAACGACATCTAAAAATAATTCTTGACACTCCTATCGATTTTTGATATAATATATTTTCAAATTTCGGTAGGAGTTTTTTCACTTATGGGGATGTATTATGGATCAATGGGCCACACTGTCTCAGGCAGAAAGAAAAAAGTTACTAGAAGAAAAACTAAAGTCTATACGCGAGGGGTTTCCAGTAACTCTCCAGAGCCTTATAGACGCGAAACACCCGTCTATGCAAGTGCCTCCGGTACAGCTGGAGTTGCCGCTAGAGTGGACCCACCACGTTACACAGGAACCCTTGTTAAAGGTATCGGAACCATGCACAAATCCAATGCTGTGCCTATTATAAACGAACAGGAAATGAAAGATATTGCGAGGATGAGACGATGAAGAAAGTAGGTTTTTGGGTTTATGATTTATACAATTTTTTCTTTGATTTACGGGTTAATCCCTTGCGCCATATTCCTAGCCCTTATACTCAGTTTATACTAATGTTTTACTTATCCGTACTATGGACTGCAATTTTTACTCTTTGGGCCGGTCAGAGCATTTATTTTGGTATTGGCAGCGTAGCGGGGCACTTACTTGTAATAGGAGGCTTTTTTATAACCGCCCTTATATTTGAAGATGCAGAAAAGAACGGGCATCTGTGGGCCAAAAGAACTAACTTACCTAAAGTAGAGGATCGAAAATCAGTATGGGACTTGGAAAAAGAAGGATGATGACGTACGAAAAGGTTAAAGTAGAATCTCTGTTTGATATTCTTGAAGTATCAATGGCAGAGGGAGACTGGGAGCGAGCAGAGCTTATGCTTGCAAAAATCTCAACATATTTTACAGGGCTTACAGATTTTCAAATAGACTATTATAATACTTGTCAAGCTATAGTTGAAGACTGTTTTTATGACAGCTATGACGAACCTTCAGAGCTTGACGAGTGGCACTCTTTTGATCCGGACTGTTAATGAACGTAGAAGAACTTTTACAAAATAAAGATGTACCTTTTGTACCTAAAGGAAAGGACTATGTAGTCTCGTGCTTAAATCCTGAGCACGCAGACCGCAATCCTAGTATGAGAGTAGACCAGATTACTGGTATTTTTCAATGCTTCTCTTGTGGATACAAGGGAAGTCTTTTTGTGCATTTTGGGGAAAAGGCAAGTCTTTTGCACTTACGCAGAGAACTTGTAAAGAAAAAAATTCGTGAAAAGAGAGCTGAAAGTGTAGGCTTGTCTTTTCCCCCAAGTGCATTACCTTATGTTGGAAATTGGAGAGGTATCCGACCAGAAACTTATCGCAAATTCGAAGCATTTCAAGAACATGAGACATTTATAGGAAGAATAGTGTTTCCGATTCGAGATATTTCTGGTAAAATAGTTGCTTTTAATGCTCGTCATATGACTGGAGGCACACCAAAGTACCTAATTAACCCCCCTGGGGCACGGATGCCTCTCTTCCCCTCCAAGGTAGAAGCTATACAAGGTAGTGTCATACTCGTAGAGGGCATCTACGATATGATTAACTTGCATGACAAAGGATTAACTAATGCAGTATGTTGCTTTGGTACTCGAAATATTAATGAAGATAAGTTATCTATTCTACGACTACAGGGCATAGAAGAAGCAATTGTTTTCTTTGATGGAGACGAAGCTGGGCAGAATGCAGCAGTAAAAGTAAAAGAAATGTGCGAAGCCACAGACTTACTTACAAGAAATGTTAATCTAGAAAATACAGACCCTGGAGGACTAAGCGAAGCCCAGGTTACTAAATTAAAAGCCAAATTATACGCATAGGAGTATGCAAATGACGAGCCCAAAGGTTGCTCTAATAGAAACCAAACCAAGTAGAACAAACTTTAAAGACGAGTTTGATAACGCGTTTGAATTTGACCAGTTTCAACTCTGTTCAGATCCGAGCATAAAGAAAGTACTAAAAAGAGATTGTGATATTGAAGTTAATATTGACGAATACGACTGGGTTATTCTAGTAGGTTCTGATGCTCTTAAATACTTTACTAAAATCACTTCAGTAACAGAATATTCTGGCAAGAAAATAGAAGGTAAGTTCTTACCCGTTATTAATCCTGCAATGTTAGCCTTTAAACCAGAGGCTAGAAATACGTGGGAATCTTCAAAGGATAATATTATTTCCCATATTCGTGGCGAGATAGAGGACGTTGTTATTGATGAGAGTATAGCTTTTGGAATACAAGATACGGAGATAGCAAATGAATTCATTAGGACTGCCATCAAACACCCTCTCGGATACATCGCCCTCGACTCTGAGACGACTGGTCTTTATCCTAGGGACGGTCACATGCTGGGGATCAGCCTTAGTTATAACGGGGAGTGCGGTGCTTATATCAATACCGATTGCTTTGACAACACCACTGAAGCACTACTCCAACAACTTTTTGACAAAAAGATTGTAGTATTTCATAATGCCAAGTTTGATATGGCATTCTTTGAATACCACTTTAACTTCAAGTTTCCTAACTTTGAAGATACAATGTTGCTCCATTACCTCATAGACGAGAATCCCGGAGGACATGGTCTCAAACAGTTATCGCTAAAGTATACTCCCTATGGAGACTACGAAAAGCCTATGTATGACTGGATTGATCAGTATCGAAAAGAACATGGAGTTTTGAAGGGAGACTTTCAATGGGGCTCTATCCCTTTTGATGTAATGAAAACCTATGCAGCAATGGATGCTGTATGTACTTTTATTATTTATGAAAAATTTATAAAGATTAAGCAAAATAAGAAGTTAGCTTGGGTATACGAGAATATTCTCATTCCAGGCTGTAGATTTCTTACAGATACTCAAGACAACGG
>PDMW01038999.1_pt1 | contig 10388 bp, 9 predicted proteins | sample 1515511 | NCBI WGS metagenome assembly PDMW01 (sample SAMN07343023, study PRJNA328102) | Marine metagenome, whole genome shotgun sequencing project. | biome: marine; feature: bay; material: water; isolation source: viruses from water sample < 0.22 micron filtered, nuclease treated, low... ... | reverse complement strand
AGTCGTCACTAAATAGTCACTGGTAGTCACTAGTCGTCACCAGAAAAAATCCACCCAAGTCACGGATAATGCAGACGGACAATTCATTGTGCATAGAACAAACAGCACATGACAGTTTTCCCAATTTTCGGGTTTTGCTCTAGGTTACTAACTATATACTCATACAAACCAGACCGATTTTCGACGAGGTGAAACCTATCACTTGGCCCAAATTCGTAAATTCGTGTCATCGCGCACAAAATTATGAAAGACAAGACGAAAAATTTTGTGACGCCGCATATTTTACTTTTTTTGTGTTTGACATAGGGCGGTCGTAATTGGATGGTCGTAATCAGACGGACATTATAATAACTGGACGGACATCCTTTTAAAAATACTGATTCGCGCTACGAGCCAAATATGGACACTGAAAATACGAGTGAAAATTCCGGTAGCGATGATCTCGCGAAGGAACTTGACGATATTCTTGAACACAATTCAAAAGCTGTCACGCGAGACTTGTTTGTAGAATTCGAAAACACTGTCCCAGATCATGAGATTACAGAGTTGGTCCCGGGCTTGTTCAATGCTGTCGTCGACTCCGGATTCGGACAAAGTGAAACGAAAGTTGATCTTAAGAAGATACTCACTATGCGGCCACGTTCCGTGACTCCCATTGGTGAAGATTTATACGTGAATACCACAGAAATCAAGGGATGGTATGGAAGACTTTCATCGGGATTCTCACACACTCGTGAGTTTGGTCAATGTGGTGACATTAACTTATCATTCTCATCAGTTCAGTTCAAGATGGTGTTGTTCAGTGGTGGGAATTGTTGTGGGAAAACCGCGAATATCGCGTTTAACATCTACAAAAATGGGAAGATACGATTCTCAGGTGGTTTACTCGGTGCCTCATTCGCGAACCACCCTGAACTTATCCGGAAATTCGTTATCGAGACATACACGGATGGTGGCTACTTCTTCTACAAACCTTTCAAATACAATAACCTTAGCGGTCAGTTCCTGAACAATGGAATATTCCGCGATTTCTTGAGCATCGCTCGCCATGGTAAACGATACGGTGTCAAAAGATCCTCTTATGAGCCGGAGATAAACTCCTTTCTCTACGTCTACTTTGATGATACAAGCTTCAAACTGACCAAAACCGGTAAGGTTCAAATCATAGGAGCAAAATCTCCCTCTGACCTCCTACACGCGTATGAAATTGGTAAGACCTTCATGCGAGACTTGAACCACGATGGTCAAATTCATGTCACCGGTAAATACACACGATCCAAGTCACGAGGAGACTCGGATTCTGAGCAATCATCACGTGAACCAATACGTTTGGGTAAATGTTCACGAATGAGAAAAGCAGAACTTCAAACCTTCGCACGACAACTCGGGGTCGTCGATTTCCGCGTTAATGGTAAAGTTGCGAGGAAAGACCAGATTTGGGATAAAATTTTCAAAAAGGTTGATGGGGGTGGAGGGGGGTAACTCAAAGCTTACCCTCACGTTCCTTCTTCTTGATGTCGTTGATGATTACCTTCATATTCTTTGATAAATACTTTTCCGTAAAGTTGCGACATACGTAAAGTCCTAATATGATCGCAACAAGTATTGTTATCACTCTTGTCCGCATTGTTATATTGACTTGAGATTTTAAGTTTCAATAGGTTTAGGTGTGCACTGAACCACCCCTGTTTCAAAACTACAATCCATGTTTTCGATGAAGTTGAAATATTCTCCTCTGCTGATCTTACTATCATTGTCGGCGTCGTACCCTTCAAATAGACTTACGGAGCCTGGGGAACCACCCCCACCTCCTAAATACGCTGCGTACTCAGCGTCATCTGTGAATGTGTCTCCATCTTTATCAACTGCCCACCACTGAGAAACCTTCTGAGCCTCAGCAAATGCTGCCTTTACCTTTTCCTTTTCTTCATCAGTTGCACCCTCCGCCACTTGTTGGTTTGTTACACTGAGCTGGATTCCATTTGGTGTCATCATTAGACCAGACTCTTCTAATCGCGTATTAAAGTCCTCACTTTGGATATCAACAATCTCCGGTCTATATTTCTGGATTATCTTATGTTTACGAACTGCATCCTCGTGGCAAATGGGGTCCTCATCTGCACATTCTTTCACGAAGTAGTCACACTTTGTGACACCGCCCGCTTTTCCGACTTCTAAACTTGGACCAAATGCATTCAAAAAGTCTTCTTTGTAGGCCTTGTTACCATATTCCAAAAATTTGTCCATCTGAAAAGGAAAGCCCAACTCGGTAGTGAATGCAACCATTCTGTCTTTTTCTTCTACAGATGTCGATGCTTGCATGTCAAGTAAGTCCTTTTCAGCATAATCTATGAAGTAGTTGCGACTCGATAACATGTAAGTTGGTTCTCTCGCGACTTCATCACCCACACTATTATACACGATTCGCCTCAATCTATCGGTAGGTAATCGTTCCTTGCAGTTGTCGATACTGTCTATTAAAGCGTCATGTGATATGTCCTGAGCCCTCTTTACGAGATCCTGAATTTCTGGACAGTTGTCATCAACGCATGTCCCATCTTCTTTCAAAGCCTTTTTCATATTGAAAAGGTTTGTTTTGAAACCGTATATGTCTTCATAAAGTGGAATGTCCCCACCTTCTATTGTAGTGTTGACTTCGTCGATACCACACTGAAGTGGATTGCTTAGACATTCTGCATGTAGGTCAGCAATCGAGGGGGGTTCATAAATTGGAGGGGGTTCGGGGGGCTTCGCCTTTTTCTGTAGATCTAATTGGCGGTAATACAAGTATAGCAGACCCGCTAGTATGATCATCATCACCATAAACCCCAATATGACCATTAATATACATCCATATTTTTTTCCTGGTATATATAAATGACACGACCGGTTACAACAGTTCTAGTAGAAGCTTTGATTATAGGGATTATGAACGCTGTTCTGATATTTGCAATCTCTAAACTAAACATTAAAATGGACACGCCCGTCCTTCATCTAATTGCGGGTGCCCTCATTCACGTTATTTTTGAATATACAGGTGGTAACAAGTGGTGGTGCACCCAGACATATAGGATGTAATCAGAAAAAACCTACTCTCAACACCTCTTGTCGAACCCTGACTTCAGAAATCTCACTCTCCAAGTTCGTCTTGAGTTCTCTGGCTTCACGTGTCAGTCTATCAATTTTACGGTTGTAGCGCGCCTTGAAATCCAAGTAAAGCATGCGCTCATGTTTCTTACTCGTAAACCCACGTCTCTCTTCATCCCCAGAAAATAAAGTATTGTCATTGAGATTATCAAAGGTCCACTCACCATGACCGACACATCGCGGATCGTTATTGCAGAAATCCTTGATCGCCATGCGTCTCACTTTTTTTGTTATGTTCTTAATCGGTTTCATGGTTTTCAGACTTCTCTCAGTAACCTTGAGATCAACCAAAAGACGCTGAATCGTGCATTCATTCTCAACCCATTCGTCATATCTTGAAAAGTAATCATCGTCATCTTCATCTTCGTTGTCGCTGTCAGTATCGTTGTTAAGACGGTAAACAGCCATATCACCCTGAACAACCTGGAATGGAACCCTCCGTGTATCAGTGACAGGGGGGTCATCATGTTTGGGCATGTTGTCGTGTACACATTTCAACTTGTTACACATCTCCAGGTAAGTTCCCTCTGGGATGACCCCAGATATGTCATCGACACAGCGCATAAGAGTTTGAAGGTGCTCCATGGTTTCAAGTTTCTTACTTTTCGCCAATGTGATATAGAACTTAGGTGCAGAAACCTCACACAGTTTCCAAATTATCTTGAGAAAGTTCCAACCATCTGATCCTTCTTTCCAAAGTCTCTCTATATTTCGCCCTGAAATCGTTCTCTAAATATAGGAATGTTTTGCATGTTTTAGCAAACTGTGCCTTATTTATTTCCGCGTTATCCAATTCAGTGCGATCCAGTCCGTGGATACGACAATAATGATTCTTCACCTGTTCCTTTATTTTTGGAGAAGCACGTTTAAGTGGTTGATGTACCTCGTATTCCCTGTGTAAGTATGCCATCTGATCACCCAGAAAATCTCCATCCATGTCGACAGACTTCTCATAGTAATAATCGTAAAAGTATTTGACAGTCTCTTCATCGGGACCCACGGGGGGTATTGTGATATTTTCATAATCGAATAAATAGACTGGATCTGACCTCTTATCATAAGCCTTTTTTAACCCGTCACACAATTGTAAATAATCACCTTCAGTGAACTTATCTGAGTAACGGTCAACTATTTGCATTACACTGATCAAATCATCCATCTTATCTGTGTAGATGTTCTTCTGTCTAAGTCACTTAAAATTTTCTCATGTATGTTCAGGAATGTATAAAACAACATATGACAAACAAGAATGTCAAACGGGTGTTATACATATAGGATATGGGGCTTTTCATCGAGCTCACCAAGCCGTTTACATCGACGACTATATGGAAAAAACCGGAGATCTGCGATGGGGTATAGTAGCGGTCAATCTCAGAAACGAAGGGTTGCGTGAAATAGATGACTACATACTGAAGACACCTTCATCGTATCGCATGGTTCGATCTCACCTAGATTTCATCGACTGGACGAAGAATAGGACGGTGGCGAAGCATATGCTCACTCTCCCAAGTGTCAAACTTGTTACTATAACTGTCACAGAAAGTGGATACACGCCGGGGTCTCCGTTGTTTGAATATTTAGCGTGTGGGTTAAGAAACAGGAATTCACCGATAACAATTTTATGCTGTGACAATATTCGACAAAACGGAGTTGTTCTTGAAACACAGTTCCTGGCATACCTATATCAGACCAATCAATATGAGCTCGCTGATTGGGTCAGGAGCAATGTATGCTTCCCTTCCTGTATGGTCGATAGAATTACTCCACGGATAACTAGAACTCTTCAGGAAGAAATTGAAGAACTATTTCCAGGGTTAGGGCGCAGCGCGGTGCAAAGTGAAGAGTATACACAATGGGTCCTCGAAAGTAAATATGTTACAGATTTTCCTGACTTGAGGGAAGTCGGTGTCACTGTGACGGATAATTTAGCGCCGTATGAAGAGACTAAGATTAGGATCCTGAATGGTGGACACACTTCTCTCGCGTATCTCGGTGTTCTATCCGGCTACCAAACATTCGATCAGGTAATGAATGATCCCACACATCGTGACCATTTCAAAAAACTCCAAAATGAAGAAATTGTTCCTTCTATCGGGATGGATCTCCCTTTCGATGTTGATGAATATGTCGAAAAGATAGAAGAAAGACTATCATCCGAGTCAAATCATGATGAACTGGAGAGAATCTGCATGGATGGATTCACAAAATTTCACACATTCATCGTCCCCTCGCTCCGCAACTGTTTGGAACAGGGTAAAAAACCTATACACACGTATAGAAGTATCGCGGGGTGGTATTTATATGCTCGAAGATTTTCGAGAGGTTGTAAAAGGATTCGTTACAATGAACCAAATTGGCTCCTGTTAGAGCCGCTTCTCAGAGAGGGGAACGTGGACGCGTTTGTTTCAAATGAACGTTTGTGGGGTGATATACCAAAGAAATACATTACATTCTCGAGGGATCTAAAAACTATACTAATGTCACATACATACGAAGCCGAATTAGACCTATTGGGAAACGACTGAATCGGTCCTGCTCCACTCTGCGTGCAACTGATGCACATATTCTGATAGAGTCGCATCCGCGTAAGAGACATAATAGTCCTCGTCATCATCCTCATCCTCATCGAGGGAACCGACAATCACTGACCCAATTGTCATTGGTTCATTTTGATTCACCATGAAAGATGGGGGTTGAACCTTTTGCCTCAAAGCATGTAGAGTGTTGCATAACTCCAAATAATCACCCTCGGGAAGTTTCTCCGTATTCCTGTCGATGAGTTCCTGGATTTTATGGAACATATCCATTTTTAATATAACTTTTATGCAGTATTCGGTGTCAACTTAGGTGTATACTTTCATAAATATAATCCTCACTTAGGTATGAACTTGATACATTATTACCTTTTACGATTTTTTTGATTTTTTCATACTTTTCAAACATGGGATCCAAATCATGTTTATTCTGAACACAATATTCAATTTCATTTCCAAAATCAATGAGAATTGTCACAAACTTATTTTCCAAACCTCTGCTTTCTACGAAGGATAAGAGTCTTTTACACTTCGTAACAAGTATGTCGAGTTCACGGTCCGGTTCCTTTTCGAAAGCGATGATCCTTTCTTCGCCACATTCATTCTAAGCTTTGATAACACTGTAATTCAGTAAGAATTCAGTAAACATCTTTTTTTGATATTCAGACTCTTGGGCCACAAAGGTGTAGCCGAGAAGCGCTTGTAATACACCTTTGAACATTTCTGAGGAGCGGGTGGGGGGGTGACAGGTTCAGTGCAATACAAAACTTCTTCCCAAATTTTACGTTGAACGTCTGGACACAACGGAGATGTAGCCTGGAGAAATGCGATACGGAGTTCGTCAGTCGCCGAACCAGGGATACCGAGGTGTGACGTCGAGTTGACAAACAACCCCTCAAGAGGAATGATGTGTGTGGACATTATCTTGAATTTCCTCCTCCCCTTCGTCGAGACTTAGGTGTCGTTCAATCGAAAGTTTTTCAAGTTCAATGTCTAGATATAGACGTAGGGGAGCGTCATAAACTGCGGACTTGACCCAATTGTAAATGTTGACGACATACTGAGGTCCCATAGATTTCATGGTTTGGTAAATTGCCTGAGGATACATATTTATTTATTACCACTCTTCTTTTTATATGTGTTCATCAACCTGATAAAATCGTAGCACGAATAGATTGCTAATGTTCCGGTGAAGATGATCGTGTTCCGTGCAATCGCAGGGACCATGATATTTATTGAGAGATAAATTTTCAAACTTTATTAAAAGAGATGTTTCCTACCATCATGTTCGTGATCGCTATTTTTTTATATAGACCCAAAAAAGGTCGGTCTAAGAAGCCACCTCCACCTACTTGGATGTAAGTTCCGCGAGGCGCTTGATTGTTCCTGTAGCAGTAAACTCGTCAATCTTGTCACAGATGGATTTACCAAAGCCAGGTAGGTTCTTCACCTGAGAACCATACATGATCTTGTCGGGAATAGACTTCAGGACACTAGACGCGTTCCAATACGCCTCACACTTGAATTGGTTAGATTCGAGGTTACCGATCTTCAACAGGAGATTGGCTAGTTTCTCATTGGGGGGGTTACTACCTTTGAGAAATTCGTCTACTTTCTTAACGATACCCTTTCCAATTCCCTTCAAATATGTGAGCTCATAAGGGTTCTCAACGCGATAAGGGAGGTAGAAGAGTGTCTCAGCGGCGTTGTTGTAAGTCTTCTTTTTGAAGTTGTCCTTCTCGGATGCCGCGAGTGCCCTCAGCATGTCATAGATGTCCTCGTTATGTGAGATGAATTCCTCAGACTCCTCAGACTCCTCAGACGTGCCATCACTGGATGCGATAGACTCAGAGTCGGAGCATACAGATTCCTGATAGTCGGAATCTTGCTCATCAATATACTCGTCAATCTTGTTTGCAATGGACTTACCAATGCCATTGAGATGAATAACACTATCACCACTTTCGACCTCGTAGGGTAGATTCTCGATGATAGTGGCGGCGCGCTTGTAAGCCGCATCCTTGTAGAAGTCAGCGGTCATTTCACCGAGTTCATGGAGACGGTCGGCGATGCACTGATTCACGGATTTCTTGAGAACACGGGCAGTCGTCTCTGTGTATGAAGGCGTAGTCCGCGTCATGTTCTTGAGTTCATTGAGTTCATTGAGAGCATCAACCTTCTCTTCCTCAGCTCGGGTGCACAACTTCTTGAGCTGTTCAATCTTGGTTCGAGACTCTTCGTTGAGCTTCTCGAGGTTTTGGATGTATTCGATGATGGCAGTGGAGTTCATTGTTCAAGATGTTTGATGAAATAAAGTTGCGTCAAGACCCGACTTAGGTGTCCAAACGTCATTATGTTATAATTACAATTCTAGTTCTATGCCCCGATTTATTCTTAGTCGTATCTCTCACTGAGTATGTAACCCTGTATGTCCCAGGTGTGGCAGTAACCACATCACCCCCCACTACTACAGTAGATCCATCGGTCACATTTGATGTAGCACCCTGTTCTGTATAAGATGCAGTTGTCAAAGTATTCAGATCGTCTCGGTAGTTCAGCGTAATGACTGGATTGAAAACAGTCTCAGTGACAGTGTACACGTCAACTTGATCATCCGCATGAATCAAAACCTTCGATCCATCACTAGATACTTCAATGTGTTTTGTCGGTAGAGATGAAGTTGTAGCACTCTCAGATATTAGAAGAACTGGTGTGTACTGTCCATTTTCCAATTTGAAACCGTCTATATATTTTGTAGACAAACCATCTGGGTGTGATGCATATATTTCACTACCCACACCCTTTGCGTAGATGAGTAAAGATCCATCATCACTGACGTCCACAAGATCATTCGTATTTCCATTGAACACCGTCCGTGTCCGGATATTGTCGATTAAAGTTGGTTTTTTTGTCCATACACCGTTAGCTAAGGAGAATATGGTTACTTTTTGATTGTTACCATCGGTGGTGTTATTCACGTTGACGAGTGTTGACCCATCCCCAGACAACTTGACACTAGATCCCAAACCCTGTCCGTCAATGCCACCAAATTTAGATATACCAAGTTGTGTCCATGAGTTTCCTGATCTTTCGTATACCTCTATCTCTCCACCATTACTGATTTCACCATTAAAATTTATGTTTCTGATGGTTTGTGTTGATGTAACTCCACCCGTCCTACCGGAAAATCCAATATACGTTTGCACACCATACAAATGTTGGTGTGCGGTTCCAAAATCGTGGGTAAGGGTGGAGACTAAACGAGTCCCGTCCCTAATAGTCGAAGTCATGACACCATTATCATACGAAACTTCAACATTGAGCCACCTAGACGTTCCGTAATAGACATTTTGTGTTTTTTTGTATATATCGTTGTTGTCTCTTATCTGATGTGTATCACCCTGCCAAAATTCATAGAAGTTGTTATACCCGTTATGCACCGAAGCTTGATAGGCTGTTATCGGATTTGTTGCATAATATATCAACCGCATATCATCAGCTCCTCCCCAACGAGGACCGTAAATGCGCCACTGCCAAGACAACGACCATTTAGATCCAAGTATTACAGGCCAATACATAGTGTTGTTCTCTCCATGACGCCCTTGTGTTGTTAACCTGTAAAAAAAGTATTTGTAAAACCAATCTCTGTAACCCCTAACACCTTTGAGAATTACAGAATCTGATGTTAATGATACCACAGAACTCAATGTATATGTTGGAGAGCCTACTGCTAGCCGAGAACCATTGGAACTAAGAGACATCGCACTACCCAATCCTGTAGCGGTCGCAGTGCCGTTAGCAATGCTGTGCTCCTCGACGTATTCCGTACCATTCCAACTAAATACTACAACTTCTTCCAGATACTGGTCATTACCCCCGGGATAGGAAACACTGATAGTGCTACCATCATCTGACATATCTATCTTATACATGAATGAGCCTGGAACAGCAAATCTACTCGTCGCTGCAGTTCTTTCAACCCAAGAGCCAGAAACATACACGTACACGCGCACACCGTCGGACGCGGTAAATGCAACAATCTGACCATCGGATGACAATTTGACCATCTGACCCTCCATGGACCCTAAACCATTCCATCCACCCACGAAAGTGCTTATAGATGCCGGAAGATCATAAAGAACTACGTCGTTAGTCGTTTCCCTGATTAAAGCTATCCTACTCCCATCACCCGAAATGGTTGAATAATAACCTGCATCCAATTGTTGCTCGAGTAATGTAGCTTCCATAACATCTCTCACATCAACATTTCGGGTAGTTGCTCCAATATTTCCACTGGCATCAGACGCTGAATACGTAATCTGGGTAGTGCCCCTGTATCTTCCTACATCTGTGATTGTGCTGACATATGAAGGTGTCGTCCTAATGACGTCCTCATTTCCGTCAGACCCAATATATGAAGCGTCCCTGTAGGTCGTGTTGTATTTATGTATGACATCACCACCAAATTTGGTCACTATAGGTTGTGTAGTGTCTGGTAAAATAGTTACCGTTCTTGTGGCAGTCGCGATACCTATAGCGTTTCTAACTTGGTAACGGATCGTGAATACTCCAACTGAGCTACCATCTGGGGGAGTCCCATATGTTTCCAACAGACCACCACCGAAAGTCGCTGGTGGGTCCGGTTCCGTGTATGTTGCTGGTTGCTCAATTTCTATAGACTCTGAACCAATGAGTGTGACTGTAGGT
>PDMW01070308.1_pt1 | contig 10390 bp, 8 predicted proteins | sample 1515511 | NCBI WGS metagenome assembly PDMW01 (sample SAMN07343023, study PRJNA328102) | Marine metagenome, whole genome shotgun sequencing project. | biome: marine; feature: bay; material: water; isolation source: viruses from water sample < 0.22 micron filtered, nuclease treated, low... ... | reverse complement strand
ATATGCTTCATTGTAAGTGTACCACCACAAAGTCTTTACATCCCATACGGCATCGTTTCCACCGGTTTGAAGCCACCGCTTCTTGTCATGGATAAATATATTATCGAGTTGCAAAAAGTCCTTAAGATATTCGTTGAAGCCCCTTATTTGTTCTGTATGATGCATTGGTATCAACCATTCGCTACCGTCTTCGCAATAAACATATATAGAATATACATCTTGCAAGGATTCATGAGTAGTTGGATTTGCATAAATAGGAACTAACAGTGTCTTGTTTTCTGCTATTATGCTTAGGCAGGTCGCAACATCAGATTCATAGTCCACTATCATATAACATATAATAGTAAATAATTTTTACGAATCCAATCCGTTTATGTCTGTGGGTTTAATAAAGTCAGTGTCAGTATAGTATTGTAATGGATCTGTTAATATATCAGAAATACCCGGTAATTTTTTATTTATTGTATTAATCTGTTTTATATTTTTTGTTTTAACGCCTTGATTTTTAATATTACCATTAATACTATCTGATTTTTCACCGGTAATATACCAAATTATTTTTGCAGCTTTATATATTATATTATCTAGTATTGCAGATTTCCAATCATCAAATTGTTGCCTATCTATTTCCGTAATTACTTTTGTGTTAATTTTTTGAACAAAATAACGAACAATATTTCCTTGTCGTATAGCACTCGTAGTTATTAACGGCGTTTTAGCAATTGGGTATACAAACTTTACATTTATATTATTTAATTCTTTATACTTATAACTACTTGTTGTAGTATCTTCATAATTAATTAATTTTTTAGATATAATTGGATTCCATGTAGATTGGCTGTATATTTCACCGGTGGAATATTGATGATATAATCCAATATACTCAGTACCATCAGTATACATTAACTGATTTTTAGATGCATATAAATTGTTAGTAATTTCATCTGCACTGTAATATGATTTTTGTCTACTCATTTTGTTCTATATTAGGTCGCATTATACATTTAACTGTAGTTGTCCAGTCCCCTTGTGTGCTTACATTATGTGTGATACCGATTATGCTAAAACAAGTATTTTGTTTATATCTGCTAGGTAGTGCATGAAATGTTACTACATCACCATATCGCAATCCATTGACTCCATCAACAGTAAACTCAGCTTCAAATGGAAATATAGGCGCTGTTTGTTGTTGTGAATCTTGTATCTTAGCATATGGATATTTTATATATTCATTTAGTGCTTTTCGTAATTGTGTTTTAGGTTCATCATCATATGGTTCATTTCCAAAATTAGATTTAGCAGATTCTAATGCTTCTAAATTGTCTGTGTATTTTTTCTCATATTTTTCAATAAATGCATTAATCTTGCCTACATCGCCCGAGCCAGCTGTATACATAAAATTTATAAATGGAGCAATATCATTTTCAGCAATTTCAGATGATGAGTTTAAAACATATGCTAAGTTTTTAGCACTTTCTGGTAATGTAGCATTAAATTTAAAGTCTCTGCAGATCGTACCATGTTCATGATTTGCAAACATTGGTACTGAATATGGAATTACTGGATTAGATCCACTTGGAGTCGGTGTTGGTTTTATACATTTAACGTCTGCAAACAACAATGCATCTTGTAATGTTGGATGTGTAACAAGTTTCATTTCAATTGCTCCGCCAGTATTCATTTTGATATATGCTGAAATTTCTGCTAAAAATGATTTTACATTATATGATGTTCTTCCTTCATTGCTTAATTTAGTTACAATTTTGTTAATTAATGATAAATTGATAAAAATTCTGGATGGATATATAATTTTTGTGGGTTCATTATTTTTGTCAATAAACTCTTCCCATATGCCAGGCCATTCTCCAGTTGCAGAAGAAATAATATTTTGATAAAAACGAAGTCCTCCATATGTATTCATTCCTTGTTTTTCTCCTGGCCGTTGAGGTAATAATAATATTGACTCTGGATCTGCAGAAACTAATGACCCATAATAATTGCTTGTTGTAACTAACTCATTACACATTATTAAAGGTAGAGCTGCACTCGATTCTCCTCCGGCTTTACTCAATATACGTCCATTAATGAATTCGATTAATGCTCCTAATGTTATGTAACGATAATCTCGAACTGATGGTATTATATTATTTAACCTTAAATCAGGCACCCACACGTATGGTTCCCCCTTTAGTACCCACTGATCATTGGTATCAGCTGGATTATAATGTGGCTCATTTAAATTTAATTTTGTTAATACTCGGTTAGGTAATTTTTCGTTGATATTAACATCTAGATTGAGTATGTATTCAACTTCTTCGCCTTCTGCGTCTGTAACATCACTTTTAGGAATTATGTCGTCCTCTGCTGCTCTTTGTAAAATGTCAGATGCTATATTTTGATCAACTACATCATATAAAGATTCATAAAATTGCGAAGTATAATTACTGCCAGTTTCGGTTGATTGGGCTTCTAATGTTTCGGTATTTGACGGATCTGCAATATTAGATTTTTTTTCTTTTTCTTTTGTAGCATCAGCATTTTGAAACATTGATACATCAGTATATACATTGCTTGTACCAGTTAACTTCAGTGATGCATTGACAGTACCGTCTCTATCATATGAAAAATTAAAAGTTGTTATTAATCCTTCAAATCGAAACGAATTGATTCTACGCGCATCATCTTTTAATTTTTGTATCTGTGTATCAAGCATTCCAGGATACAATGTTTTTAGTTTTTCTTCATTTGGTAATATGTTTGGTAATAGTAATCCTGCAGTATTGCTATCTCTTGTAATCACAGCAGTTTCTGGATGTGTTATGTCTATTCTAACATATCTTCCTGGACGGAAAAAGTTTGTTTCAATACGATCTAAATCTCTTTCTACATTTGGTATAACAATGTTTATATCAGCTTTATTTAATAATCCAAATGAATGATCTCCTATATTAACAAGAACATTAGAAATATATGGACCAACTCTTCGACTTTTATCTTGCAGTGTTCTTTGTTCTAGATATGCTTTGCCTATCTCAACATTATTTCCATTTAATGCATTAATAGCCATTGCTGCTTGTCCAGCTGGGGTATCAGCTTCATAAATATTAACACTATCAACAGTATACGACGGATCAGATAAAAATGTGTTTGGTTGATAGCGACTACCTCTAACTGTTTCGCCTCCTAATTCATCTACTACTTCACTATTACTACCAGTACTATTATATGCTGTCAATTTAATATTAGCAACTTTGCTTAACATGTAATCTAAAGATTTATTGCTGCGATCGTAAACACCAGCTCGGCCTCGAGCATTTAACTCTTCTTGTAAATTAGAATCTACTTGGGTATAAAATATATTGTAACTCATCGTTCTCGATTTGCTTCTCTAATTTGATCTAAAATATTAATTTTACCAGGTATACGTATACTTGTGTTTTCTGGTACTATCCAACTTCCTTTTCCAAGATTATTTGCTGCAGCAATTATCCACCACAATGAAGAATCTTGATAAAATAAATGTGCTAATTTGTCTAAACGATCCGTACTAGTTATTTGTATGAAGACGTCTTCATCTGAAATATCCGGATTTGGTATTATTGATGTTGCTAATCTGCGATAACCGTTATCGTCCCGTATTATTGATGTTGTTGAATATCGTCCCATTATTAATTACCTAATCCTAATTGTGTAGTTGCATCTTTGAATGAGTCTTTTCTCGATAAATCAGACTGTTCTCTGCGAAGTTCTCTAGCTTTTTTACGTATTGATTTTTTATCACTAATTGTTTTGTCAAATTGTTTTGGATTTGGCACTGATGACTTAAAGTCACTTAACCAATTATCATCACCAGCTATTGCAGATCCAGATGCATTGTATTTTTTAGCTAATGATAATATTCTTCCATTATTTTGTGGAATATCATTTCCTATGATATTGAATTGACAACTAACACTTACACGAAGTGGTGTTTGCATATTTTGTGGATCTTGTTCAATATTTATTTCCCATGGTGTATCCATACCATATGTGTATGTTACGCTTGTCATTACTATGGGTTGTTGATTGTGAATATCACCAACAGTTAAACGCATCCATGGTCCAATCATTGCTATACTATTTCCATCATATATTGGAGCTGTATAACTCGCAAGGGCATTTAATTTTCTGTATATGGGTTTTAGTTCATCTCGATCTGTTACATACACATCAAACGTTAATGATCCTCCCCTTGAAAAAGATCCATAATGATAATTTGGATCGGCTCTACCTACCATGTTTACTGCAGACCAATCAGCTGTAAATGAATCGTCAAAATTAGTTATAATTGCTCGAAATGCAATTACATCATCTGACTGTGTTCCTCCTGGTTGCATAGTTGGACCAGTAAAATAAAATTTAATAAAATCTTGAGTAATACCTCCGCCTAAAAAATCTGTAACAGCGCCTAAAAGATTGTCTTTCTTAGGCATCCACCTATACGCAGTTTTTAATGTGCTTTTTTTATAGTCAATAACATTAACTTTATCGCCTCTAAACGGAGTTGCCATTTCTAATGGATTACGTGTTGGAGCAAAATATCCACTGATGTTTAAATCTCCTTTTCCTTTATCGTACTTGAAATTTTTTGATCGTTTCCATTTAGTTGTTACTATGCTTCTTGCAGTAAAGTCTTTTCGCAAAGCCCCGGGCGCCCCATGTTCTCCAAATCCATATGTTTGTTGTATGTTGAATACTGAATATGGTCCTGCTGGTGTTATTGATGCTGCAGCATATTTAGCTGCTACAAAACTTCCTCTCGTTGTAGCAGAAGCTCCATTTGCATTTAATGATGCTAACGTGTCTAATATTTCTTTACCTGGATCTGTTTGTGTGCTTATTCTTAATCTGCTACGAAAGTCTTGATATTTAACACCTGGAATTACAGCTCCTATTTTAAAAGCTTCATCTGGCTTAAATGCACCACTTGGTGGTTTTGATGTTAAACTGTCAAATGGTAACGTGTTATATGGAGTAGAATAATTTCCAGCACTAAGCAATGCAGAAGCTATATTTGATGATATACCAGTACCTAATAATCCTCCTAAAACATTTGCTCCTAATTGAATTGCCTTGTTTTCAATTGTGCCTTTGTCAATGTTACTAGATATAAATTTATGTGGAATTCTAGGCGAATCTGGTAATATGTTAAATGGTCTTTGAAATTGTGATTCATTGCCAATAGTTGGGTTACTCATAGCTTATCCTCTGTTTCCATTAAATGATGTAGCTGGCTGATTTAATATTGCTTGTGACAAATTATTGATTGCTGCTACTACATCACGATTATCTGTTTTTAATGCAGTTCCATTTGCTGTGCTACCATTAGACACAATTGAGCCTGGAGTGGATGGTATAAACATTTCTGGACCTTGTTCTCCTACCATGTACGATGTTCCGGCAGATACTGGTCCTCCCATATACGCTCCTCCCCCTGCAGGAGTCGTTACAGCTGTTTCGGTTGTAGCTCCTGTGTAATTAGTAGTGTCACCAAGAAAGTTCGCGGCAGCTGTGCCAAATTCCCCGTTAAATAATGCTTGTAAACCAGCAACCATGTTTTCAGTATCAGCAAAAGCATTTGCAATATCTGCACTTAATTTTAATACGCCTTTACCTCCCATAATTTTACCCATTCCAGACCCAATTGTAGACGTAGGATCAACACCCATTGTTTCCATTGCGCCTACAAGACTTAACACATCACTTCGCAGTCCGTCGATCGACGTCAGTCCGTCTTGGTCCTTAATTGCCATTAAATTAACCATTAATGATTCTCGCTGAACCAGCAAAGACTCCTTTAATAAATCTTCGGTAGTTCGGGTATCCATTTGCTTTTTAAACTCGCCAAATTCTTTTGATGTCATTGCACCAGTTTTTGTTAATTCTGCAGCTGCTTTATCAAATGCATCATCGGTGCTATCCAATGAAAGTGAAATACCAGCTTCTCCTGCTTTTTCGAGTATCATTTTCTTTTGCAATGCACTAGCTAGTTTCGATTCTTCAATACCCAATGTTTTTGCAAGTTGTTTTCTGGCAAACATGTTGTTTTTAAGATGATCGCCTTCTTGCATTACAATTTCATTGAGAGTCTCTGCTTGTTTGTTCATGTCACCCTGCAGAGCAGCTTCTCGCATTTTGTTGGTTAAACTTTCACCTTGATCGTTAACGAGTCTTCTACCACTTAACAATTGATATTCTAATTCATCGCCAATACTAGATTCAATGTTTAACAGAGTATCTCCCATTTTTGCAACGTCTTTTATTGAAAATCCAAATTTCTTTGCTTTCATTACTGATTGCTCTAGTTTACCCGGTAGCCGGCCGTATTGAATTTGTATTTCTGACCCCGCTTCTGCTATCTCAGTAGTGATCTGGGTAAATGCTCCCATTGTTCCATCCGGATCAATCATATCAGTGAATGCTTTAGTAAATTTTAATTGTTGTGCCGCATTACCTTTCATTTGAGCAGCATATTGTGTATATGAATTTGTAAGTTCATTGCTTAGTCCAACACTTTGTTTCATTATGTTTTGAACTTGCATCATGCCTTTATAATGCTTGTTGTTACCTAAATTAACTTGTTTTAATGTTGGTAACATTTTTTGCATGTTAATTGCATATTTTTGCATTTCCAAATTGGATATTTTAAATCCACGTGGAATATCTTTATTTAACGATTCTCCTAAACTATCAGGGCCTACAAATGTACTATTTAATTTGTTTGCAGCTGCACTGGTAATACCCATACCTTTGTTAAGAGCGGATATTCTTGTTTCAAAAAATGCTGCTGATTCTCCAGCTTCCTGTAAGGCTTTTGATATGCCTTGATTTATTGCAACAACTGCCGAATCGCCTAATTTATCTATTAATCCGTCTAGTTTTTTTAATAAATCTACATTAATGCCAGTTGGCATACCCATTCTAGGTTGCTGTTTTAATTGTTGTATGAGTTGTGGGTTCGTCATATATTAATAAATATCAACGGCGCCGTTTTGTTGGTGGAGTTGCTGGTTGTGAATTACGTTTGTTTTTTCTTTGTTGTATCACTGCGTCTCGATCTGCTTGAATATCATTGCATTTATTAATCCAAAAGTCTCTTAAGAATATAGGCATATGATATACATCATTCCAGTCCCATCGACCTTCACCAAACCAAATTAAATTGAAAATATTTTCGTGATTACGTACTCTGTCTTGTGGTTTAAAACCAAAAAAGGTCGATTCCAATTGGAAACACCGCATTAAAGGCGCCTCCGTCTTCGCCTTCGAATTCATAATTATAATTTAGTCCAGGTGTGTTTTCAGAGTAAAATATTCTGAATTTTTTAGAATCGCCAGCGAGGAAATTATAACGTATAAATTGATCTATGTCTTCACTAGAACGACTTCCATTGACTTCTTTAATACATTGCGTTAACAAGTCATATACACCCGAATCAGATGTTATGTCTACATTGTATGTAAACTTAATTATAGTGTCTTGATTAACATTGTATGTAAATTCTCCATTATTATCTGCTTGAAGTTTAAATGGTTTATGTTTTAATTTAGATAAATTAACCGTACGTTCTAATTCTTTTTTAGTTTTTGGATCTACTATTCTAACTGGATAATCAGCTCCATATGCTAATATACGACTCTGTATAATTATAGCATCTTTATCCGATGTTATCATTTCGTTAATATTACAATCAGACATAATTATAGATTCGAGTAATTTATCAAACATAACACCTTCACGAACATATGACAAATTTGTTAAAATATCTTCATCATATGCGGTCATATAACGTATTTCTACTTTACCGCTACATAATGGATTAGATTTTTCATACACTTTACCGCCACTTGGCAATTCAACAATTTCTGTTGGTAATTTGCTTTTTTGTTCAGCATCATGTTTAGATTTAAATTGTTCTACTATAGATTGTTTGTCTAATCTAGTTGTCATTTTACTCATTCGTTTCCTTATTATAACTTTATTATAAATATATGTTCATAAAAAAAGTAGGGTAATTATACCCTACCTCAATTATATAGTTTTAGTAATTATTAGAAGTTTAAGAATGCCCAATCAAATCTAATAGATAATTCAATTTCTTGTACTGCGTCTTGACTCCAATCAAATGTTCCAAAATTAGAACTAACAATATATGCCCCGTTTAATACCCACTCTTCTACAATTTCACCTAATGGAGATAATTGATGAAGCTTTAGTTCTTTTTTATAAAATGAAGAATATCCATCTCTACCCGTTGCAGATTCATGATGATCTCGTATCCATTCCATTACTGCTTGAGCACCACTAGGTACAATTGCGTCATATAATGTCATCGAAATAGCATCCCATTCAGACTTACCTTTTACATAACGTTTAATGTTAATCATGTCTAAAGTAACTTCACCATTATTGATGCTAGGCTTTCCTGATGCTTTAACTAAGTATGAAGGAATTCCAGTATCTGCCATGGATAATATAAATTGATGTTGTCTTTTTGGCTCCCAAGAAAATGCATTGTCAAATAATTGACTTTCTTCTGCAGCTCCTAGATTACCATTTAATTGATCTATTAATGCCATATTGGTCCTTGTTTATTTTAATATAAATATAACGAACAGTAAAAAAGGCAAGACCGAAATCCTACCTTTTTTTATCATAATGAATATCCTATTCTGGGAAACTTGCTCCTGTTGGTTGAATATTAAAGTCTAGGACTATAAATTCTGCTGTTCTTGTTGGCTGTAAAAACAATTGTCCGTAAAGAATCTTTTGATCTATTACGTCTGGTGTGTTATTAGAACCATCCATTACCGCTCGGAACGCATATAAACCTTGCTGTGCTTTCACTTCTGCTAAATAAGGATTAACAATACTCAAGAATCTGTCACGCGTCTGATTTGTGTTTTGCTCAAATACTAAATATCTAGTAGATGATGCAATAAACTTTTTAACTGCGATAAGCAAACGGCGCACATTGACTCTGTCTAATGCACTCGGTCTAGCTTGTAGAGTCTTTTGACCCCATATACATATTCCATCGTTAACGAAGTTTGCTATAGGATTAACACGTGCTTCATACAAGTCATTTCTATTAGATTGTGATAGTCTTACATATGTGTCTGTTGCTGATACAACTCCTCTGTTTAGACCAGCTGGTGCATACCACGGTTGTGATACAGCATCATTAAATGCTAATACTCCTGGCAATACAACTGATGGTGGTACCCATAGTGGAACATTTTTACTTGGATTCAATATTCTTACCCATGGCCAATATGTTGCAGTATAATTGTTGTCTATTGTAGTTACTTGACTTGTTACTGTGGCAATATTATCTGACACTGGATTTGAATCCATTACATAAAATGCATCTTGACGATCTTGAACTAAATTACGTGCTCCATTTGTTACTGAGCTGTGTAAGCTGTCAATAATACCTGGTGTTACCAATAAGTTCATATCATAATAATCAGTGTTGCTTAACAATGTAAATGCTTTATTATATGATTTAGTACCAGTTGCTGTTGATGTGCTACAATCAAAACCAAATGTGTTTGTTGATGCTATATTTGCACCATTATATTTTGGTAAATTTGGTCGTGCCCCATCAAATCCTCCTTGAAAACTAACCATGAATTTTCTAGTTGATAATGCAATGTTAGTGGTAAACGTAGCAGCAGTTAATGCTGTTTGCAATGAACCACTATATGTTGCAGCCGCTGTTGGGAATGACGAACCGCTATCTTGATTCATATCACCAAGATAAAAGTCACTGTTTAATCCAACGGTACTACCGCTAGTTGGGGTCGGAGCCAAATAGTTTAAGTTAGCAACGTCAGTATAATCAAATCCAAAATACACTCTACTATTATAAGCATTATTAACAGTCTGTGTAGTTTTATATGTTACTGCTTCTAAATTAAATGATGCAGATGCATTTGCTATAGGCGATACTAGTGCTTTAAATCCAAATGGAATCAATGTTTTGTCATTAGTTGCATTTTTAACACCATCTGTTACTTCTACTCTTATAAATCCTGATAAGTTTGGATAATCTCCATTAACCACAACATCGCCAGCATCACTAACTGTTTGATAACGATCTCCAATTACTCGCGATACATATCTTGGAGAATTTGGATCTAAATTAACATTTAAAAATGTTTCAACTATATCAGGTGTTTGATCTGTGTCTTCTGATGAGTATGGTGAATTTGATATATTATTAGTATTCACTCTGCGAACTTCAACCGTAAATGTACCATATCCATTCGGGTCAGATACTTCTGATGCTAATCTTATGTCTCTTACGCCTACTTTAACTTCAGCATTCACAGAGTTACCATGTGA
>PDMW01061480.1_pt1 | contig 10397 bp, 21 predicted proteins | sample 1515511 | NCBI WGS metagenome assembly PDMW01 (sample SAMN07343023, study PRJNA328102) | Marine metagenome, whole genome shotgun sequencing project. | biome: marine; feature: bay; material: water; isolation source: viruses from water sample < 0.22 micron filtered, nuclease treated, low... ... | reverse complement strand
CGCCGATAGTATTAAAATAAAGGCATAAGAAGTTAATTGTTAACATGTTAACACGCTGATAACCGCGAGGCCTTCTAACTTCTTTTCTTTTTATTTTATTCTAAAGTCGGTTGACAACGATAGCCGATAAGATAAAATAAGGAAAACAAACAACACTTAACCTCGGAGAGTTCAAAATGGTTTCATTTTCTCAAGCAAACAGTAAACTTCAGAAACTAGCTCAAAACCCTAACGTAGGCCGATTCTTAACCGCCGATTTTGGTCGGGCTAAGAAAGTATATAGTTTTGACCTATTCGCTGGCTTTAGCTGCCCTCAAGCCAAAGATTGCCAAGCGTTTGCAGTCCTTAATAAGGCTACCGGCAAGCGTAAAATCGTCGACGGTAAAGCTTCCAAGTTCCGTTGTTACGCGGCAAGCGGTGAAGTTCAATACGATGGTGCCTACGCTAAGCATAAGGCCAATTTTGAAGCTATCAAGGCCTCTGACAATATCTATCAAGATATTGGGCGGGCTTTGCCTTTAGATGCTGGCGTAGTTAGAATCCATTCTAGCGGGGATTTTTTCAAGCTTGAATATCTTCAAGCTTGGGTTAAAATCGCTAACCGATTCCCTGAGATTATGTTCTACGGTTACACCAAGTCAATCGAATGGCTGATTAAGGAAATGCCAAACTTTCCGCCTAACCTTAAGATAACCGCGTCACGTGGTGGCGTCCAAGATTCTTGGATTACGGAATATAACCTCCCTGAAGCGGTTGTGGTTTACTCTGAAGCTGAAGCGGTTGAATTAGACTTGCCAGTCGATTCAGATGATAGCTACGCGGCCAATCCGGATTATCGGGGTAGTTTTGCCTTAGTGATCCACGGCACCCAACCAAAGGGTTCTGAAGCTGGAAAGGCTTGGCAGGAAATTAAAACCAAACGGCGCCAAGAGAAGCTTGCCGCTGAAGCTGCCAAGGCTGAAGAGTTTGCAGTCTAGGCAATGATAGCAGGGGGGAAAGAAATTTCCCCTTTTCTTTCTTTTTTACTGGATTAGGGCTTGACAGCTCAGAAAGCCCCAGAATCGAGCCTCTGGCTAGTTCCAAAAAACGTCGTAGCTATAGGTCGACGTTTTCAACAACAAGGCATAGACGCCGTTTATCGGCTTCGAGTTAATTCGGGGATAATTTATTATTTATCTTTAAAGTACTTGACATAGGTTGTCGATAAAGTAAAATAAGGGAAAGAAACAACAAACCAAGGAGAAACAAAATGAATTTTACCTCTTTTAAAAACAGAACAATCAACCCTAACGCCAAAATTAAGGTTTACCGAAACCTTCACAATGGGAAAATGAGCATCCAGCAAGGCGGCCTAGTAGTCGGCCATTGTGATGAAATCCTACTCAATCGAGCTGAGTTCGTTGTTAACGAATCTGGTCGACAACGAGTAATTAAAGAGAAACGTAAGAACGTACACGCCTTTGTGGTTGGCTACCTGTTCGGTGGTTGCATAGGACTCGCCGCTGCCAGCGACGATCCGTTATATTCTGCCTTTAAGATTACTTCTCCAATAACCGGCGGGGTTCCTGTATCTTACAACCCTTACAAAATGGGCGCGTTCTATGTTCGTGAGACTGGGGAAACTGTTACAAAGGCGGCTATGGCGGCTGTAGGGGTAGCCAAAGGGATTCGGATATTTTAAAAAAAGAATTAAAGATCTCTTGACAAGCATACCGATAATAGTAAAATAAGAGCATAAGAGAGAAACAACACCTAACAGGAGATTTTAAGATGCCAGCTAAAACGGACGAACGTGGACATAATTGGGCGGACGAAGTAACATTTAAACTGCGCATGCCTGAGAGTTCAGGGCAATCTTACGTTGAGATATCGCTTGATGAAGCACGCCACAAAGTTATCAGTTCTACTGGGGTTTGCCCGCGAACAGGACTCGTTACAATTTTTCTCAAAGAAGTTTTAAAAAAGAATTAAAGATCACTTGACAAACAAGACGAAAGAAGTAAAATAGAGGCATAAGACAAAAGGCAGCCCAACAACCCGACCTGTTCTGCCAAGGTCATCCACTCAACAGAAGGATTTAAACTCCAATGAAGTAGTACAGGCCGCAAGCCCTAGGACACCCGAAAGGTTGCTAGGTAGGTCGCATGAGCTTTCGGGGCTTTCCTCGCAATGGGCGCCGGTGTGGCGGCGGGGAAAGTTCGGGGATTTTCTCATATTATTTATGACAACGGTGTAGTAAAGGATAGACTAGTCAACTATCGCAAAACTGGGATAAAGTGGACTTAAAAACAACTCTCCAGCACGTTGTCACCTTTTATATGTACCTTGACTCTGGTTGAGGCCTTTGGCCGTGATTGGCTGACTATTTCGCGGATAGTCCGAAGCTGAAAATGGTTTGCAAGCCATTTTAGGCGGGAAAGGTGGAAGGTTCGATTCCTTCGCGAGGCTCTTTATCTCAGAAAGCCTATAAATGGCTTCTCGCTACAGATCAAGATTTCAGCGTATCTATAGTACGCGGCCTAGATGGGGAGGAGCTTAGGGAGCCGCTGAGAGCTTCGAGGAAATTCAAAGATAATTTATTATTTTATTCTAAAGTCGGTTGACAACGATAGCCGATAAACTATAATAGAGGCATAAGAGTGAGAGCCAAGCGATGTTTTAGGGAACGAATCATCGTCCGGCTGGATAGAATCATTGCGATAGAGCCGTTAGAACGCGGACTGCCAGCAGGTAGGGGTTAACAGTTAATAGACTGACTGGTTACGTTAAACCCCATCCACTCTGTTTTATTTTCAAGAGGATATCGGGAGCTGCTAAATTCCGTTTTCGGGAGCTTGGGCGAATGTCGCAATCCGATCAAGCGCGAGAAACGCACAGCGACAGAAGGTATCAATACAGGGCTGGTACGCGGCACTTGGTCATATTTGAACCAAGCACCCTCCACAGAGGGGGTGGCACTCCCAATATCCTCTTGATTTATTTTTAAAAAAGAATTAAAGCTGTTGACAACGACGGTCGATAAACTACAATAGAGGCATAAGAGACAACAACAACACTTTTTCAAGGAGATTTTAAAATGTCATTTGAAGATAGCTGCCGAGATTTTGCTTTATTCGGTAATCCTGAGCAGGAACATTGGGATCATGAGTTTAACGCTGAGTTCGATAGATTCGATGGTCATCGCTCGTTATGTACTGCGGGTTTTGATGATCCTAATTGCGGCGATATGGAGCCTTGCGAGTCGGAGCCGACTCCAGAGCCTTTGGAGCCGCCTGTTCAGCCTTTGGATGATGATGTTCCCTTTTAATTAAAATTCTTTTAAAGATCGGTTGACATTCAGCCGATCTTTATTATACTTGAGTAAAACAAACAACACGTAACACGGAGAACAAAGAATGAAATCGGATTGGATAGTCAGAACGTATGACAGCTTCGAGAACCAAATTTATCAATGGGTAATCAGGGATAGGCTTGAGCATGAAGCGGAATCAGAAGCTATATCAAGTCTTGAGGTTCGAGAGGCTCACGATTGGAGCATGATGAAAGTAACTACTCAGGAAGATGTCCAGACAATGTTTACCGTTAAATTTAGCGGAACCCTTCAGGTAAATGCCAAGTTCTTAGACACTTCGAGAGTAGGGGACAAAATGGTTATCAACGATCTGGGTGAACTCATCCAGAACGCGGAAAACGTCCAGTGTACTTCAGAGGTTATTTATGAAGGCTTGAAAATATATGATGCAGAATATAATATTTAAAATTCTTTTAAATTCTATTGACATTCATGCCGATATGTTACAATAGAAGAGTAACAAGCAACAACCTTTTTAGGAGATTCAGAAATGAAGTTTTCAGCAAACAACGGTTTAACATATCTTGACATCAAAACACTGGCCTTGGTTCAGGATGCTGATGGCGAGCTGGTAGCTAACATTACGGGGATAGCTCCCCACAGCATCTCTATTGAGAAACCTGTTTTCCTGCCTAATGGGTATGGTAAATGGTTCTTCTTCCAAGGGCATTTAATGCAATCGGCTATTATTCAAGCCGATCATTTTGGGGATGCGTATGATATTTATATCGACGAGTGCGTAATACTAGACGAGCAGCCAGAAAGCGAGGAGGATGCTGAGTTGGGGTATTATACAGGTTCTGGCAAATGGATCAGCGAGGTCGAAAGCTGCTACATTCACGGGCAGGAAGGAATCCCATCAACTTGGTATTTCGAGTTTGAATTCACGGTAAAGTGAAGTTGTTTGTTTCTGGGGCAAGGTTGGTTACCTTGCCCCCTTTTTCTTTCCTGAGGTTCTGACAGCGATTCTCAGAGCAGTTGGTTTTTTAGCGGTACTATAGGTACGCTGATTTTCGGAGCATCTCTTAGGCGGCCATATAGGGAACCTACTAGGGTTGAACGTTTTGAAAATAATTTATTATTTTCTTCTAAAGAGGTTGACTTTGATAGTCGATAAACTAAAATAAGGGAGTAAAGCAAACAACACCTAACACGGAGAAACAAAAATGGATTTAGATTTGGCAAAGATAATTTTAGAGATGGCTGACGATGCTGGTGCAGGCGGAAGCCAAAGAGAAGCTATAGAGCATTTAATAAAGGTTCTTTCACAGCAATACATACAATCTATGGTTGAAGCTGGTAATGAGTCCTTTCATGCTGTAGAGGTTTTGCGGGACGCTGTTAACGAGCAGGGGATGATCTTCGAGGGAAAATCTTTCTAAATAAAAATTAAAGATCGGTTGACAGCCAGCCGATAAGTATTACAATGAAAGAGTAAACAACACTAACCACGGAGAAACGAAATGATTTACCTAACACTTACCAGATACTCTGATTTCATCAAGTTCGAATTTTCAGAGCCACGAAAGAAAGTCGGGAAGAACGGGGAAACTCTCCGAGTAACCTTCTCAGGGAGCCAGCCGAACGATCATAACAGCTATGAGACGGCCAAGGCAATCTTGGTTGGATATATTGCCGACCTATACGAAGTAGAAGAAAAAGATTTAAATATTGATGAAATTCTGGGTTGACAAACGCTCTGATATGTTAAAATCAGGGAGTAACAAACATTAACACTTTTTAAGGAGATTACCATCGGAGATCAAGATCTACAATTCGAAAATCACCCAATTCAACTGGATTGGGAAAGCTTAACCGAAGAGCAGCAAGCTCAAGTAGAGCATGTTGCCTTCTCAGAGTCAGAGTACTGGGACAACGAAGACTTCTTAAGAGAAGCGGCAAGTCTCTCAGAAGATCTTGAGTAAGCTCAAGAAAGACGCGCAAGACTTGGGGTATTGCACCCCAAGGCTTTTTTTTGATTCATTACACAGAGATAAAGAATTTGAGATTACGGCGTCTATAAACGGACAATTTACGAGGGTTGAATTTATTGCTAAATATTCAACTTGGGAAGATCTTACCGTTTTACTTATAGAAAGAAATGGGGAAGTGGCGGCGCTTGACAGAAACGAGCTAACAAGCCTAGAAAGTATTTATGAAAAACTTGATGAATTTGATTATCTGGGTTGACTTCAACAGCCGATAAGGTAAAATAAGAGAGTAAACAACACTGACCAAGGAGACGCTAAAATGCCGCAAAAAGCACTATATAACTATTTAACTGGTGAGTTCATTCGTGAAGCTACCGAAAAGGAGTGCAAAAACTCCTTTGAGGCCTCTAAAACAGATGGCGGGGCAGGTTGTATTTTAGTCGGTGGAGTAATTTGCTTCGTCACCTGCGACCTTTCCTAATTCCCTCAAAACAATACTTAACCAAGGAGAACCAAAGATGCAAGATGAAGTAACCTTAGAAGAGCTTTTAAACTTCTCAAAAGAGATGGCTGAGAAGTCTCCCAATGAATTGGTCGATCTAAATTCAGAACATATGTGAGTTACTGCACAATGGGCTAGTTCAGCCTGCCAAGGTAAGGAAGAGTCTTTTCATATGTCAACTTTTACTGATATTGAAATGCGTGACGCTAACGGTGAGAGATTCAGAATCGACCTACCATTCGAATTTAAGGCGTGGAACAAATCAGCTGTTCGAAACTGCCAACTAGATAATGCTGAATACCCTTGGGATTCTATTGCTTTAGAGATAGAAGAGATGATTAAATCTAGAGATTCTCTTAAAGAAGGCTTGACAGACGCCCGATAAGTATTATAATTAGGGAGTAAACAACACTTTAACCGGAGCTAAAGATGAGCGATTTCAAACATAAACTACAAACTAAAACGGATGCGCTGCGTTTATTCCGCACGTTTAACGACCTGCAAGCATGGTCAAAAGACAATCCTGATGTCAAGGTTGTAAAAGGTAAGCACGATGCCAGAACGGGCGTCACAACTTGGAATGTACCACAGTGGGACAAGGTTAGAGCAGATTATTGCAAGGCTAAAAAGGCTGATATTAGGCGTTATGGTTCTAATTAAAGCGAATAAACAGGGGAGCTTGCGAATTGCTGCAAGCTCCCTGCTTGGCGTTTAAGCTACTCCACCGGATTCCGTCGACCTATAACTACGACGATTTCGGTGGCGTGCCATAGACGGCCTCTCAGAGCCTCAGAGGGGAAATGAACGTTTTCGGAAAATAATTTATTATTCTTTAAGGATCACTTGACAAACGTGCCGAATGTATTAAAATAGAGGCATAAGAAGTTAGTTATTGTCAGCTTGCTGACACAGAGATAACCAAGAGGCCTCCAGCTAACTTCTTTTTTTCTTTTCTTTTTAATTAAAGAACTTGACAACGACAGCCGATAAAGTACAATAGACAGAGTAAACAACACTAACCTTTCTCAGGAGACTTTTTTATGACTATTTCTACATGCGACAAAATCCAGAACTTCTACGCCGATTACAGCGTTTCAAAGCGGCAATATAAAAACCCGTTCACGGGTGAACCGTCCGATAATTTCGGTCTGTTCCTTCCCCATAAGGATTTCGAAGAGTTGCCCCGCCCCGTCAAGGCTGGCTATGTCCCTCACACGTCTCTTGACGTTTGCAGTGTATTTGAAGCGGCTAACAATGTAATTGACATTGAAGGCGCAAGGCTCGAAATGGGCTGGAAGCATGGGCATTTCGTCAAGGCTACTCTAGATGAGGAAATTGTTATCAACGGGCGTGACCGTATCAAGCCTACGTTGTTGGTTCAAGCCGGATATGATGGTAAGGCATTTGAGACCACCATCGGACTGTTTCGAATGTTATGTTCGAACGGTATGCGGATTCTAGTAAAGGGAACCAAGTCATTTGGTTTTAAGATCCCTCACAGCTCCATGATGCACGAAAATCTCGGTATCATGATCCGACAATTTGAAGAGAACCTTCACCAGTTCTCTGAAATGTACGGGGTGGTTCGCCAACTATCGGCGGCTAACGTTGACCATGAAGAGTTCATGGAAAATCTATTGCCGGTTTACGATAGCAAGGCAGGGATTACCCGCCGAATCGACACGATGTCAGCTATCCGTGATATCAATATCCGTGAGCGTGCAAACCTTGGGGCAGTTCCAAACACGGCTTGGTTGAGCCTTAACGCGGTTCATGGCCACCTTCAACATAATAAAGCACCAAAGAAGCTTAATAATCTTCTGAAAGCTGAATGGGCGAACAGTCATACCATGTACCGGCAGGCAAGCGACCTAGCCCGCGAAATGGCTTTAGCCTCATAAGAAAAGTGTTGTTTGGGCGGGGGTGGTTCCCCGCCCTTTTTTCACTTTTTTCTATTTTCCCTATTGACAGCGTGAGAGGCTCATATTTCGATTCTCTGGCTAGTTCCCGAAATCAGAATACCTATAGTACGCGGGTTGGCGGCGCTTCGCTTAGATCGCCACCTAGGGCTTCGCAAAATAATAAATTATTTTCTAAAGATCACTTGACAAACGTGCCGAAAGAAGTAAAATAAAGACATAACAAACACCAACAGCAAAGGAGAACAAATATGCCGAATTCTTACGATCAAGTGGCGAGAGCTTTGAAGTGGCTAGGTATTGACGCATCACCCTACGATTGCGATTACTGCGAAGACGGAAGCGTTTATTTTGGATTAACTAAAATTATTTAATTAAAGATCGGTTGACAAACGTGCCGAAAGAAGTAAAATAAGAGCATAAGAGACAACAACAAAGGAGATTTGAAAATGAATGTAGAACGTATGAAGAAGGTTAAAATTCTATTTACCGATGCTACCGGCAAGGTCACCAGAGTTGTAATTGATCTTCCCGATCCTGTTTACAGAGTGAAATTTCTACAGTTTAGAGGTAAACTTTACCAAAATAAGGGAAGCGGCATGTCGGCTAATTTCTTCCATGAAGTTGAAAATTTCATGGTGGTAAGCGGTGACACTAAGAACTACTCCAGATCGGAGTTTTTACGGGCTAACTAAAATTATTTTAATTAAAGTAGTTGACAACAACCGCCGATATGTTAAAATAAGGGCATAAGAGACAACAACACTTTTCAAAAGGCTTTAAATTCCAATGAACAACTAAAGGGGCAGGGGGTGGTAAACAACCCCCAAACAGGTTACCGCGAAGTCCCCGCATGACCAGCACTTGAGCGAAGTATAAACGCGGAGGGTTCTTTCTAGCGGGTACGGTACGTTTGTCAAGTGCAAGCGTGTGCCAACTATTGATCCACCTTTTGAATCAAGGCTAGTGGATAGCTAGAGATAAAATTGCAGTAGTTGCCATCAATGGTTCGAATCCGATGGACGCTAGAAAGAATCTTCTAAATTTTAATTAAAGTGGTTGACAACAATCGCCGATCTATTAAAATGAAGGAGTAATTTAGAGAAAGATTCGGGTTCGAATCCCGTAGACTACCTCCGAGGTAGTTGCCCAGCCGGTAAGGGCATCCTTAATATCATGAGGATTTAGTTTAATTGGGAAAACATTCTCTAAATTTTTATTAAAGAAGGTTGACAACAACCGCCGATCTATTAAAATAGAAGCATACAAAGCAACAACACTTTCAAAAGGATCTAAAGATGAACGTTAAAATCACAAAAGTTATCACAGAATGGCTCACCTCTCAAGGGCTTGAAGTCCCTGAAGGTATGTTTGTGGCTCCCGAAGATGCCAACATGATCGAGGCTCAGTATCTCAACGGGGTGGAGTTGGTATTGCTTCATGAAGGTTGCTCTGAAACCCATGCCGCCATTTCAATGGACGGAGCATACCAGTACGGTGCGGGGTATGATATGTACGACAAGTTTGTATCTATGTTGGACGGCTACGGCCTTTCAATTTGCCAAATCTACGGGTGGGCTAGTGAAATCCGCTTAAACTATTACTACAATGATAATTTGAAAAACTTGATTGATCTGGAAATTTAATTAAATTTCCGTTTGACAAACGCCGATAGTTTGTTATAATGAAAGAGTAAACAACACCTAACCTGAGGAAAAACCATGAAGAACGTAAAACTCACAATCAAAGGCTCGCTAGGTCGGGCAGGTCACCAGCCACACCAGACCGGCGGCGGTGTTCATAAGAACAAGTCGCGAGATGGTAAGGGCAATCGCTCTTCCAAGCTACGCAAGGCCATCCGCGACCAAGTCAGGGGGTATTGATCGGAATCCCCTTGGCCTTTATCGCGGCGGGCTACTATCTCGCAAGAGCCGCTTTCAAATTCATTTAACCAAAAGGCTCAGGGTCAATCGGCTCTGAGCCTTTTCTCGTTCCCGCACAGCGATTCTAAGAGTATCTACAAAAAACATAATACTATAGCTACGACGTTTTTCAGAACCTTAGCCAGCGAGCCTCTCAGAGCCTCTCAGAGATTTTAACGTTTCGGAGAATTCTTTTTATTTTTCTCTAAAGACTGTTGACAAGCATTGCCGATAAGCTACAATAAGGGAAAGAAACAACACGAAACAAGGAAAGATAAAATGACAATGATTAAACTAGGTTCGATGGACGTTGAGAAGCATCCAGACGGTGACGTAGAGATCACCGTACCCGAATATTTATCAAGCGAATATCTTGATATAGAAGATCAAGAGGCGTTGGTGGCTTTCCTTCAAGAAAACATCAGGCAGCATAAAGAAAAAGAGAATAAATAATTAAAGTCTATTGACAGAGCTGGCCGATAAGCTATAATGTAGGCATAACAAACAACACTTCAACCAAGGAACAAAGAGATGACAACTATTCGAGTAAAAAACAGAGGTTATTATGGTATCTACGGAAGTAATCGAGTTTGCCTATTAGCTTCAGACGTTGATTACAACGTTCACCGAGAGCTAGAAAGTGGAGATATGATCGTCGATGCCGTTTGTGGCAACTCTGGCAAGTCTGTTCGGGCAGTTGTGGAAAAATGTAATATTATTTCCTAAAGATCGCTTGACAGTCAGCCGATAAGTATTATACTGAGAGCATAA
>PDMW01037452.1_pt1 | contig 10416 bp, 9 predicted proteins | sample 1515511 | NCBI WGS metagenome assembly PDMW01 (sample SAMN07343023, study PRJNA328102) | Marine metagenome, whole genome shotgun sequencing project. | biome: marine; feature: bay; material: water; isolation source: viruses from water sample < 0.22 micron filtered, nuclease treated, low... ... | reverse complement strand
GCTGGGGGGGTACTTGAGACAGCCCTAACGTTCACCCAAGTCATACAAGAAGAGCTAGGAGAAAAACCTTTTACCGAGGATAACGTAAGGGGGTTGTTGAGCGACCCAGAGTTTATGAAGCGGGCTAGGGTAAAGTCTGCCACTCGGGGCGGCATCATCGGGGTTGTCGACGCCATAGGATCTAAGGTTGGCATAAGAGCTGGATCAGAAATACTAAAGAGGAGGGGCACCGCACGCGAATTGATTGGTACAGGGCTAGTTGTAGAGGGGGTTTCGGGAGGAGGGGGAGAGGCCTTGGCTACGGCTGCTGCGGGCGACCCCTTGACAGCGGAAGCCATAGGTTTAGAGACTATCGTGGGCATGCAGACGGCCCCAATTAATATTGCCGCTACGTATGCAAACCCGCCTAAATACAAGGTGAGCTTTGATGGAAAAACACAGCAGGTAGACAGGCAGTTTTTGTTTGACTTCTTAGACACCGCCACCCCAGAGGAAATCCGAGACCTAGATGTTGAGATTAAGAACGACAAGACCTTAGAGAAGGAGTTTGCTCGACGCTTAGGTCGGGCGGAGATAGAGGAGACCATAGACCCAAGGGCCAACACCGAGGAGAGACGACAGATGGTAGACCTCGAGGAAGAGCGGAGTAGGCTATCGGGGTTAAGAGACACTCGATCTCGCAAGGCTCGCATCAACGCCATTGACAAAGCGATAGATAAGATTGAAGAGGCCATAAAAAATAGAGAGGGGCCAATCTTTGTAGCGAAAGCAAACTTCGGGGGACCAGGTGAGGGGTCTACGTTCTTTTCCGCTAGATATGAAGGGCAGCAGACGGAAGCCCCAGAGTTTTCTGACCCTGAGACTACGGAGGCAGAGCCACAGAAGAAAGAGGGCTTCCAGCAGACACCTAGTGGAGACTTCAAGAGAAGCGAGACTGAATCAGAGGAGTACACCAAAAAAAATCAAGACGAAACAGAGTCTGAGGAATATACGGGGACGGATAAAACCCCAGACCCAGAGCGAAGAGATAAGAAGAGCTCCGACAGCACGGCCAAGCAGCGTCCTGACAATCAGCAGGAGGCAGAGCCTATACTAGAGTCCGACAGGGAGGAGGTGCTACGTAAGGAGGGTATGTTCATGGGGCGTACAGGGTCGGTAGGGAGGATGCGCGACAACTTCGAGAGGGCGCGTAGGAAACACTTGTCCAACAGGAAGTTCCTCCCCAAGACTGTCCAGCAGATGAAGGAGTTTGTCGAAGGCAGGCGCAAAGCCACTGAGCGCAGGGTGTTGCGCTCTGTAGCGGAGGTAGAAAGGATATTTAAAAACATCCCAATCAACGAACTCCAGGGTCAACTGGAGCTTTTCGATGCCGCCCTTATCGGCCACGAGCTGTATGGTCTTCGTCCAGACCTAGCTGTAAAGGCTAAGGAAATGAGGGCCCAGATAGACGCCCTTTCCATGCAGCTCCTGAAGGAAGGGGTCACCACTGAGAAGATGGGAGAGACCATAGAGAGTAACCTTGGGGAGTACTTGAACAGGTCGTATGACTTGTTCGACAACAAAGACTTCACGCCCTCTGATCAAGTGAGGTTGAAGGCTAAGAACTACTTCATATCAAAGTTGAAGGCGCAACCCGATCTCATACAGTCCTACATAGATAAGAACCCTGAGTTGTTTCAGGGCATGGACATATTGAAGGCTAGGGAAAAGGCTGTAGGGGAGATAGCCGAAAACAAAATCTTAAAAATCTTAAACCAGGATGAGTCTTTCTTAGGCAAGGACGCCTTCGGTAGGTATGGGATTGGATCGAAAACCACGAACCCCCTAGTACGTAGGAACGAGGGGTTAGCGCCAGAGGTACGAGCCTTGATGGGTGAGCGGGTGGACCCCTTGTCCAACTACGCGAGAACCGTGATGAACCTCGATGCCATGGTGGAGAAGGGGAAGATGCTTAAGGCAATTAAAAAGATTGGGGAGGGGGTGTTCTTGTTTGAACAAGGCATGCAGCCCCCCAGCATGAGCCTTTACAACGTCCCCATTCAGAGCAACGAGAACGCTGCTTTTGATCCGCTCGCAGGGCTTGAGACAACGCAAGAAATTGCCGAACAACTTAGGTTCATGGCCGAAGGGAACAAGTCCAATCGGATGCTAGACATATACCTTAAAGCAGTGGGTACTGTGAAGTGGTCTAGCACGGTAGGAAACGTAGTGACTCACGCTAGAAATATTATCGGAAACTTAGGGTTTGTTATTGCCAACGGTCACTACAACTTTCTTCAGACGAAAGAAACCTTTAAGACTGTCTTTGGTAAATCAAAAGTTGAGAACGCAAAGGTCATAGACCGATTGATTGAGCTCGGCGTGCTCAATCAAGAGGTTCAGGGGGCGGAGATTGCTAGCATCTATGACTCTCCAGACCTTGAGAACGCGGTGTTGGCTAGGCTCAATGACAGAAATGCAAACCTCTATGAAAGGATCTTAAAGTCACCAAAGAAGGGGGTCGACGCTTTGACCAACCTGTATCAGGCGGAGGATAACTTCTTCAAGGTAAACGCTTTTTTAAACGAGGCAGACAGGTACGCAAAGGCTCTGTTCGACACGCCGTACTCTAGGCTCAGTGACCCCGCTGAAATCAGAAAGGTGGAGCAGATATCTGCGGAGATTGTAAAGAACACATACCCTACTTACTCTCGCATACCAGATTTAATAAAAAGCATTAGCAGGAGCAACCTTATCGGGACGTTCGTGGCTTTCCAGGCGGAATCGGTGCGTACTTCATTTAACATAGTGAACACTGCGTACGGTGAGATTCAATCCCCTGACCCTCGCATCAGAAAAATTGGAGCCAAGCGTATGGCGGGGATAGCTACCTATCACGCAGCTAAGAAGACTCTATTAGCGGGCAGCCTTGCAGGAACTCAGGGTCTTATTGGATCCGAGGGGGACACAGAGGAACAGAAACGGGTTAGGAAGGCCGTAACCCATTTCGTTCCGTTCTGGCTGCAGAGTTCCGACCAGATGCTCAGTAAGACCCCCATACTTGCGTCTGACATTTACGTGTCTGAGTACGGAAACGGAAAGGTGGTGTATACCAACGCAGGATCTTCTGATCCCTTCGGGTACTTGAGTAGGATCATGAACAGGGTGGGAGCTGCCGTTCAAAAAGAAGGTGGGATAAGCGACAACATTATGATTGACGCCTTGGTTGGAGCGCTGATAGAATCAGTGCAACCTTTTACCGAGACCGACATATTGATGAGCACAATACTTGAGGTTAGAGAAAACAGGAAGAAAAGCGGTGGGCAAATTTACAACCCAGAAACAATCTTAACCGATGAGAGGGAGTTCGTGAACCTAGTTGCCTACCTGTTTAAGCCTGCCACGCCTGGCACCATACGATCGGCAAATAAAATGTATGACAAGGCTACTGAAGAAGGGGGGGCTCAACTCTTGAAGTACCTCTTGGGTTTCGAAGAGGTAGAGGTCGACGTCTTAGAGTCCCTAAAGTATCGCATGGTTGACTTCAAGAAGAGGTTGAATAACGCACGCAGGACTGGCGTTAAAAGAGAAGAGACACTTTTGTTTGAGGGGGACACAAGGGTAGGGGTAGCAAGGCGCAGGTCTGAGACCGAAATAATTATAGCTAAGGAAATGAGGGAGGTTTACATGGACGCTGCGTTTTTAGGCGTCAACCCCATTCTCTTAGAAAACGCCTTCATACGTAACAAGAAAACAAATCCAGGAGGGTTGCTATCTAGGAAGGACTTCCTTGCCATCATGTCTGGTAATTATGAGGACGCGTATGACCCCGTAGATTATTTAGAATGATGCCAGAGAAAAAGATTAAAGACACCGCCATCGGGGCTTGGCTCAGTGCCAAGGTCCCTTCTTTAGCCACGAAGGTCGGGGACCTCTTGCCCGACAATGGGGTGCTAGGTGTTGTAAAGAACTTGGTGGGGGGGGAGCCTAACATCTCCCCTGAAGACATGCTGGAGTTTGAGCAGCTGAAGATGCAGCAGGAGATTTCGGCTCAAGAGCAGGTCACACGTAGGTGGGAGGCCGACACCAAGGGGGACGTAAAGCTGTCCAAGTTTATCAGGCCCGCCACCCTGATTGCCTTGACCTCGTTCTATATGATCGTCACGGTTTGGGATGGGATAGATGATGAATTCTCACCCCCTGATATTTACATACGCCTACTTGAACTGCTGATGCTCACCGTGTTCGGGGCATACTTCGCAGGCAGAACGATTGAAAAGGTGAAGAGGTGAATGGGGGGAGGGATGACTCAGGGAAAGCAATTGAAACCTAAAAACCCTTCCCCCACTCTAATCGCATCGATGGCAACTTTGTCTTGCCGAAACGAAGATACAAAAAGGGAGCGCCGTTGCGCCCCCTTTTCTATCAATCAAAGGTGACTTTCACCCCTTACGCAAGGACAATGACTCCTTGCTATGAGATCCAAATATACTGATCAGCTGAAGACGCTACAAACTTTGCCCGTGCCTGGGTGGATGTACGTGGTGCAGTACCCTACCATCTGGTAGCTCTCGAACTGCTGCAGGTCGTCCAACACCAGCATGGTTATGAGGTCTTCGCGATCCCTCCGCGTGTAGCACTTCTTGTACGCCTCACTCTTGGGTACGGTCACGGAGAAGTCTACCTCCTGCTTCACATACCGCTTCAACTCCTCCCTGTCTACAACCACAAAGGCAGCCAAGTCGGGCATGTCGAAGGCGATGCTTGTGGCCTCCCCGAACACCCATCCGTGCTTACCCTGTACGTTCTTTAGCTCGACCCAAATTTCATCTGGCAGGTTGTTGCCCTTTACATCTACACCCTGATCGTCATGCCAGTAGTCGATGTGCATGTGTATGTCCTCCTCCCTGGTCGACTTGCGTACCCCTGGGTTGGCACGTTCGTATCGGGTAGCAGCCACCCCTCCGTCTCTCCACGACCTCTTCCTCCTCCCCTCACTCACCATCGAACTGCTCTCGGTATTGTTTCACGGCCTCACGTATTAGGTCGGCCTCAATCATGAACCACCCTCGGTACTTACTTACGGCGGAAGAGACCACGGAGACGTCGGATATGGGGTCTCCTTTCTTGTCGTGCAGAGATTCATACAGATCCGTACACGCCTCGTGCATGCGCTTACACGCACCCATGTAGGTCCTGCCTAAGCTATCTATCTCTTCTTCAGACACTTCGCAAAGATATAATATCTTCTATGACTCGATCGACCTGGGCTTTATTCTTTGCTATGTAGACAGCACAGTCCTTGTCGTTGTCTACGAGGTGCTTCAAGAACAGCTTCCATCGCATAGAGAAGTCGTGATGAGAATGTAGGTACCCCTTGGTTTCTATGACCCAGCTCTCGTCCTTCGCCACGAAGTCTGGCGTGTACCTGATGGGCAGCTGTATGCTGTTGCTCCTGTCGCTCAAGTCTTTCCTCTTGGCGGTCATCTTCAAGTACCTGTTCGGGTACCTGAACTTCTCCATCAAGAGGTACTCCCTCTCCTCGTAATCGAACGCTAGCCCTGCCGCACGCAGCTGGTCGTTGCAGTACTTCTCGATCCCGCTCTTGAACTTACCTAAGTTCTTCTTCCGACTAGGCCTGGTCGCTACCTTCCTCTTCTTCATCGCCATGTAATATAGATGAAAATGATTGATTAGGCTTTATACTGCTCTCTATTTTATCTAGGTCCATCTCTTTCTGCACGCCTGAAACAAAAGACAGGGGTTTCACTATGGGCCTTTGCTTACCCCACTCTATGAACCCCGTGTGTGATGTGTTCAGGATCATCTTGAAGGGGTCTGCTAGTGGCGAGGGCTGACCCCCCGTCTCTGTCTCCCGAACCTTACGTATGTGTACCTCGGTCATGCTCCGCGTGTGGGGATCTGGGGCCTGCACCTTTCGGTGTATGGTCAGGAAGCAGTCCGCTCTGTTCACGAACTTACCTCCACCCTCTGTGTCCTCTGCATATGGGGCGCTTGGCAACCCGTCCGCTCCCTTGCGCCTCTGCGCCTCTGTTACTGCGTGCATGTTCAGCCACACCGCCACAGAGTGGTTCTTGCTGAACGTAAGGAACGCTGTAGCAGCCTCGTAGTGGTAGTCGTGAGTGTTCTGCATCTCTGACTTCCTCAGGTCCAGCCTAAGGCTGTTGTAGGGGTCTATGAATATGGCGTCTATGCCGTGGTAGAACTGCGTCTTCTCCATGAACGTGATCATATCCATGTAGGTGTATACGTGCGCCGTGCTGACGATATGAAAGTGTTCGTTGACCCATTCATACGAAGCCTTGCGCTCGTGGTAGCTCATGCTCCCCACCTTCTTATCTGTGACCATCTGCATGAGGGACATCTTGATACTGCTGGTGCGGTTTTCGGCGCTGTATATCATCCACTTCCATCCGTGTCGCACGGCAGAGTTCACGATGAAGTACAGGGCGCTAGTGGTCTTACCCACGTTGCTATGGCCGTTCATGATGACAAACTCTTTCTTGTACCGAAAGTATTTGTCTAGCTCCTCACTGCCCGTGTCAAGGCCTTTCTCTATGCGCCCCTGGCTGAAGTCTTCAATCCATTGGAAGTCATCGTCGGTGTCAACGAGGAAGCTTAGGTCCCCGTCTTCAATACGCATCTTCCGCTCGGCCTCCTCCTCCTGCTGTACGATGTCTCGTATGGGGCGCGTCTTACCATGCTCTATGCCTTCGCGTATCGCAGCCAAGGCAGACTGCATGTCGTCTATGTCTCTCTTGTTTATCTCTCTGGACAGGACTCGGATGACCTCCTCCTCTTCCATCTTGCTAGCAGCGATGTATCCACCGCAGAGCGTGGCTGCTTTGATCAGCACGTTGTGCTTCTCTCCATGCGATGCATTGCGCACCATACGGGCAGCGATATTCAGCTTGTCATAATCAGTGTGTTGGGGGGTCGGCTCTGCAGCAGGCTCCTCATATTTCTCTTCACTGACAAACTTCCCGAACTTCAGGCTGACAGTCTTGATGACTATCTCTGGGTCGTAGCTCTCGAAACAAGCGCGGCTTTCGTTGATGCCGCTCTCGTCTAGTTCGAGGCTATACTTACCATCGAAGTATCGGACAAGGGCTCGGAAGTGATCCCTGTGTCGCTCTGGATTACTAACTCGGACCAGCGCCTTTACGCCAGTCCCTGATGGCGACCGCCAACAGCTGTATATGTGCTCGTCGGTGGCGAGCACTCTCTTGGTCGATTCAACTTCAACGTGGTCAAAGTCAAGAACGATGTAACTACTGTGTTCGTTGATGTCATTGTCGGAACGAGACGAGAACTCCCCACTGAACAGTACAGCGGGGAGTTGCTTCTTCTTCTCTTTATTTCCCGACCTTAAACTTTCAACTGTTGTACGTGACCTCCCGTCCCGAATCCGATGTAGAGCATCGGCTATTGTCAGCGGGTAGGGGGTCTTGTCGAATATGCTTTTGAAGATCGTTACGTTCATCGCGTGCGATGATTAGCAGGATGAGGTAACCAGCTAAGTCGAGTAGGGTATCCTCTGTAGCGTCGTTCAAGCCAGCGTGTTGTATGCGCTTCAACTTGTCGTCGATACGTTGTCGTATCCCATACTCGGCGTTAGCCTTAGAAAAAATGTTCAGCGGGGACAGCGCACTGTCACCATAAGCATGATTCTTTTCAAGCAGCAGCTCCCTAATAGAGTTAGTGGCCGCCACTATCTGTTCCCTTCTGGTCATCCAATGATCGTTGTGACTTACCTATTACCTTCTTCTCTAGCACCTCCCGTACCGCAACCCTCTTGTCTTTAGCCTTGCTGTTCTTGTACAGCATGTGCTTCAGTCGGCTCATCGTCTTGTCGTCGTAGAGCATGATGTCTACGGGATCGTCAAAGCACGATACAATCCAAGTCACTAGGGAGATGTCTCGCTTGGCCTTCCTGTAGGAAATCCTCGCGAGCATGTAATAGATATCAGGTTTAGAATGGCAAGTCATCTACAGCCGCAGCACGAGGCGCCTGCTTCTTGGCACGAGCTTCTTTGGCCCCTTCACTGTTAGGGTCGTAGACTCGGCAGCATGCCTTCCCACTACGGCTCATGAACATGGTGAGGTAGACGTTGCCGCCATGCCCTTCACTGTTCTTTGCCGTGAGGTACTTATCTAGCATCTCTTGGAGTTCGTGATCCTTAAGTTTCAACCTCCATCCCATCAACTCATTGTTGTCGTTGTAGGAGGGTTCATCGGCCCAGCCGACGAGCACACTGTCGTTCTTTCTTTCTGTCATGTTTACGTGTGTTAAAGAATTTGTAAGAGGACGAATATAGCTAGGATGGCCATATAAGCAAGGTCAGACTTCGAATTTTGCATAACCTTTTACCTCGTCTTGGTCTCGCGCCATCCACTCTTGGATGTTTGTAAGCGCTTCGTTAAACTTCATCTCCCCAGAGAACAGAGTTTTCTCTGAGCACTTCACTAGCCCAGGGTAATACTGCTTGTCCTTCTCCTGCACAAGCCAGTAGAAATCTGACTTGCCTGTGACCAGCAGGTAGATGTAGGCTTGGATGTCGTAGCAGAAGGAGCCAACATCGTACCTGAACTTGCTCATCGATCGGGTGGACTTGCTGTCGCACACAAAGTCTGGATGCAGGTAGTCGATGAAGCCCTTCAGGGGGACACCATCGATGTCTTCGTTGAACTCCACCTGCGGTTGACCCCCGCTCAACACCGATTGCAACAGCCCCTCCTGGTCAAGCCTTGTGATCATGTCCTCGGCCTTCTTCCAGTCATCGCTGCTTACTATGCTGCGCCCAGAATCTTGGGCCGTATCTCGGAACACCTGCACCCTCTGCTTGTACTCTTTCGTGGCCTTGACGTTCTTGGAGTTAATCCCTTTAGTCAGCTCCTTCTCATCCATCACGATGTACTGTTCGGGGGCTTCGTTCGGGGTCAACAGCAGGCAGTCGTAGAGACTACCAAACGCCAGTGCGTCGCTCGAGTACTTGACTTCGCCGCGCATGTAAGATTCCCAGTGCTTCATGTCGGTCAGGGCATACTTCAATGAAGAGTATGACAGGTGCGGCTTCCCGTACCGTTCTTTTAGTTGTTCTCTCATGTCAAAGGTTTAGGTCGATGTATAGTCTGTTCTGCTGGACTTTCCTCCAGTTGTAGAGCTCCTCAATCATGCGCAGTGTGTCGTGCTTTCTGTTAGATAGGATGAACTTCTCTGGGTACTTGATGGCTTGGTTCAGAAGCCTAGAGGTGTTGAACTTCTCTTCCTTGATTACCAACCTGTGCATGCACATCACGAAGATGTCGGTCATGCAGTTGGGGTGGACGGCCTTGAACCTCGCGCAGTCTTCGATGGCTGCCCTCACCTCATCCTCGTTCGTGACCCACTCCCAGGAGGCTGACCAGATGTTGGACTTGGATTTTGCAGCCGAGCTTTCCGACAGCGTCCCTTGGGCCAACTTAGCCACAACCATGGCGGACACGTTGTGCCTCTGGTGCAGGTCGGTGTAGACATCGTGAAGCTTCACGTAGTGGGGAAGCCCTAGCTCCGCATAGCTCTTGATTACATCCGACAAGGACCAGTTTTTTCGTACCGTGTTGGTGGTTATCAAGTCCCTCAGGGTGAAGTCCTTCTTGTGGACCTTCACCTCTACGGGTATGCCTAACTGACGGCACGCTGTGAACCTGTGTTGACCATCGACGATGACCCACTTGCCCTGCTCCTTGGTCGGGTTCACCTCAATCTCGTTGAGCTGACCTTCCTGCTCTATCGACCTAATCACTTTGGCCAACGTGCCCTTTCTTACAGGTCGGTTGCCATACATGAACTTGAAGTCGTCGTAGTTGGTGGTGCTAAAAAATCTCATCGCACGAACTTAAATAGGCCAGACAATTGCTGTTCGGACAGCTGATCCCCGTACTTGCTCTCGATCAAGTCGTATGCCTTACGCTTGTCAGGGTGACCCTTGATGTAGTTCACGGCCTTCTCCATCATGTCCGCCTCGGGTTCCTCCTTCTTGGCAGGAGCTTTCTTGGCAGAGGCCTTCTTCGCGGGAGCTTTCTTGGCGGGGGCCTTCGGCTTATCTTCTGGCTTGGTATCCTGCTGTGCGATCGCTGTCTCCACCTCGTTAGCTGAGGCGATGCTTGCATCGATACCGATACCGAGCATGGCCAAAGCCCTACCTACAGCTGACGTCTCGCAGTTCTCTACGTATGACGTCTTGTTGATGTTGCTTGCCCCACGATTCTCATGGGCGTGACCGACAGCTACTACCATACCGTCGTTATCGGTGATAGTGCATCGGCACAGGCACTCGTCAGCGGTTAGCATGGGGAACTCGTTGTTGATCCCCCACCCCTTGTACTGGTTCTCCTGACGGAAGAACTTGATGCGTTCGTTGACCTCAACGTACT
>PDMW01009505.1_pt1 | contig 10423 bp, 12 predicted proteins | sample 1515511 | NCBI WGS metagenome assembly PDMW01 (sample SAMN07343023, study PRJNA328102) | Marine metagenome, whole genome shotgun sequencing project. | biome: marine; feature: bay; material: water; isolation source: viruses from water sample < 0.22 micron filtered, nuclease treated, low... ... | reverse complement strand
CATCCCAATCTCTAGTCAACCAATCGGTTGGTATACCTTTCCACCACGATTTCGGATAATCTAAATGCTGATTTTTATATTTTTTATCTGTAACACTTGAATATATTGGTCTCCAATAAGTTCCTCCAAAACTTCCCATTTGAAATATCTCTCTAGGAGTTAAATTAGGTCTAAATTCTGGATAATCCGGAAACATAATTTCCCCATTGCTATTTTTCTTTGGCATTTATATTATATTATATTTAATTTGATATAATATAATTTTATTTTTGTTTTTATTTTTATCAAGTAATCCATCATAAATATTCTAATATATGATTTGCTATATCACTAATCGTTTTGTGTAATAACAAATTTTTCATTCTATATTTCATTATTTGTGTATAATTATCAATTACTTGTTCTAAGAGGTGTAACTCTCGTCTAGATGTATTTATTGATGCCATTTCAAAACTATTTGCTGGACCCCCTAATTCTATGAATCGCTTATCTCCGATTATTTTAGCTTGTTGGGTTTTTTCTAATGAAATTGGGTCATTTACGTTCATTTTAATTTGCCCTCCTAACCAATAATGTCCTTTAGCCCATTTAGTATTAGTTTTATCAAATATATCCCTTACGATATTCCATTCAACATTAGTCATAATATTTGTTTCAGTATCATTTTTTGCATTAAACTTTAATAACTCTAATAAACTCACTTCATGAATAGACATGTTTAATAATAATAATATAATATGTATTTATATCATTTACATCATTGAAGTTAAAAGGTACATATTCATATTCGTATATTCTAAACACATAATAATTATATTTATGAATACTCCAGAAATAAGCCAGACAAAATAATTAATGTCCCAGAATTCAATAGTCCACATTTTAGACTCTATAAGCGGGTATATCATCAATTCATATGCACCATACGGAGAAAAATAATAGTCTCTCCACCATATATTACCCATTTGAGGACTAAACTGGACGTATAGCAAATATATAGAGGTCATTATTGTTTCTATCCACAATAATAACATTTTATGTGTTATATATATAATGGATTCTAAAAATTTGTTTTTTGAACTCGGTTCTATTTTACTTATCATAATTATTCTATCAATATTAGGAGTTTTAGCACCTATACAACCAACTTCAAATAAGGAAGTTATTATACAACAAACACCCCCCGTTTATTATGGAGGTGGATATAGAAAAAATATTTTTTATGCACCTGATGTATATAGAAGGTCCAGATATTACGATCGTCGCAATAGACTAGATGGATATTATTATTAATTAATTTTACACGAAGAAAATGGATTTTTAATCTGGGTTGATTTATTAATGCACGTGTTAATTTTAGATGTATTTCGTTTATTTACATTTATATTTATATTTCTAAAATTAGCGTTATATTCGGTATTCCAATCTTTTGAACCCAATCTAGGATTAATTATATAAGGCGTGGTTAAACTATTCATAATAATATTATAATATATTATATATTATAATGTCAAAATTAGAAAAATTTTTAAAATCACTTGTTAAATATGAAATACCATGGTGTAAAGCAATGGGATTTAAAAACCCATATATAGAATCATTTCAAACATTCATATCAAAAAAAATTCCAGATTTTGATTATCAAGCATTTACAAGATATACAAATCACAATTTCGTATATGATAAGTTATGGGTTACTAAATCACAAGGTTTATTATGCGGTGAATTAAAAAATCTGAAGCAAAACTCTAATATTAATTTACCTATTTTTATAAAACCAAGATGGGGTCACGAAACTGCTACTAGTAAAAACTGCTTTAAGATAAACACTTGGGATGAATTGGATAATTATCGTCATATTCCAGATATGATGTGGTCCGAATTTATTGATGCCAATGAAAGAATGACAGATTATATATTATTAAATGGTAAAATAGTCTATCAAATTACCTATATATACTCAGAATCTCAAAATGAATTTATAGATGATTGGAAATATATTAGTCCAGATAATGGACCTATACCTGCCATTACTGATTGGGTTAACCGGCATTTACATGATTTTACGGGTGCGGTAAACGTCCAATATCGTGATGATAAAATTATTGAAGTTGGGTTACGATTGGCCAGAGGTGGAGCATATATTTTGAGTACACAAAATAAGGTTCTTATTGAAAATATCAATGATGTGGTAGATAACAATAAATGGACGTATGGATTAGACGAACAAATGAGATATAAGCCATTCTATTCCTTTAAATGTTATACATCTATACCAGTGTTATATGTATTTCCACAATATTATTTGGATTATTTAATGTCAAAACATGGGGCAATGTCGTTTTACGAATATTATTTTGAACCTGCTGGTAAATCAGGCATGGTAGCAGTACAATTTATGCATTATGATTATGATAAAGGTATGGAAGCAAAAAAACATATAGAATTGCTTTTATTTTATAGTCAATTATTATTCATATTTATATTCATAAGTGCACTTATTATATTTTCTTATGACAAAATAATAGGAGTTATTATGCTTGTGTCTATAGGTACATTATTTAACACACGATTTTTAAATCCAATAGGGGTCCAATACCAGCAATGGAAGGCCGCTAAGCAACAATTATTTACATGAATGGCTTACATATATCTGTATCATGTATAATATTGTTATTGTTATTGTGGATAATTGAATCCCGTTTATATTTTAGTTTTTTTAGTTCTTTATCTATTTTATCCATTTGTTTTACTATGGTATCTTGTTTAATTTTATAACAGTCTAATATTATAATATACGACGTTTTTATATGTGGTAAAATTATACGATTACGATTACGAATATTTAATTCGATTTTAAATAAAATTCCATTTACACGTAATAGTTCTTTTTGTAATATTTCCATAATCGCCACTCCACAATAATATTGTCCTTTAATATAATACCTAATATTTTTAATCAACCTTGATATATGATGATTCTCAATATAAAACTCACAGTTTATAAGACGTTCAAGTTCTGAAATGTATAATATGGATACATCCCCGCTAGGAGATGTATATAATAATGATAATTTTTTATAATTCGTTTCATTTACCAGTTGTAATAACATTTGTTCCATTTTGCTTGTTTTTACTTTATGATATGTTTCTTTGAATATAAGTAGTTCTTGTATCTTATTAATAATCCCCGCATATAGTCCATTCTCATTATACTCAATCATACTCTTAACTATATCTATATATTGACACTGTTCATAATTAACTGTGTAATCATCATATATGTCTTGGTATATTTTTCTGTAATATATTTTTGCTTTGTCATCATCTGTAATATATTTAATTTTATTCAATATATTCATCATATTCTTATAATCATATATACCTCCAGTAAGTGCTGGATAATATTCAAAATCGTCAAGTGATTCGCACATTTTGTATTTAACTTAATTATAATAATAGTATTTAATATTTTACTAAATCAATTTTAAATATTAAATAATTAGAACGCAGTAGATTAGCGACGACGACGAATGGATTTTTTGCGGTTCTTCATATACTTTATCTTTTATTTACTTAATATTCAAAATCGTAAGTATTATGTTATATGATTATCTATACAATATTCACCAATATCATTAAAAAATAATAATATACTAGTAATTGTATCAATAGTAGTCGCAATGATATTAAATAATTTATTATACATTAAATGTTTATTACTTATATGAAACATATAATTATTTTTAAATAGGTGTGTTAAATAGTTTATTCATATTATCAACTTCGGGTCTGTAATCAGATTGTGTGAATATTTTATCAATTAATTCGTCGTCTCTAAAACGAATACTATAATCTTTATTCAGCTGATTTCTACCAATCCTACCAAGAGCTTGAATGGTTTTTTCTTGTGTCATATCATTTAAATCCTTGCTAATATATCCATGACAGAACTGATAATTCGTGCCATAAATGTAATCAGACGAAGCAATAATTAAATATAGTTTTTGATTCACTGCCAACTGTTTCATAACCTCGGTATAATCTGGGTCATGATTATTTGTAAATACCCCAATACCCATTAGTAACAGTAATTTCCAAGTTCTATTTACTTTCATTAACATAATCTTTTCCACATCTGATTGAGATATATCACAAGAGAATTCTCTATCTACAGTATCCTTTTGGACCCAGTTTCTTAAATGGGTTAGCTTATTGGGAATAAATAAATCGTTCAATGATATAGTCTTAATCATTCGTGATAGTTCATCTATTTCCTTCTTAAGAGCTTTTTGTTCTGGTTTCATGACGTTCTTACTCATCTTGTGTTCTTTCTCAAGTTCATCACCCAAACTATCTTCTAATTTTTTCTCTTTACTAGTTAATAATAGTAAAAGTTTATCATTATATTCAATAGCTTTTGACATATCATTCAATACTTGTTCTGGAATCTTGGCAGTTTGCAATACAAACTTGGAAATTTTCTCAACATCATTAGCCAAGAATATAGTAGGTCCGTCCGTCAATGTATGAGCGTCTTTTGTTGCCACATAAATATTTGAATCATATTTGGTTTGTCGCATAGAACTAAATTTACTGAAAATAGCATCCCAGTCGTCGCTAGGAATTCGTTCTAGTATTTCCAAATAATGAATTTTTATATTATTCATTGTCATGTTAATCAAATCATCATATTGTTGCTGAAGTGTAAACCGTTCATCGCGGATCAAGTTATGTTTATTCATATAATAAATGAAATTTACAATCTCATTCAAATCAAAATATCGTAACAATGTCTTGTATTGTTTACAATGTGATACACATTGTTGAAGGTCAGTATAATTACTATATTTTAGATGAGGCATCTCTACTTGATTTTTGCCATTAATTAATGGGATTGATTTATTACAATCATGACTTACTATATTATATACGCGACTATTCTCAAACCTTGCCGTATAATCAGAAATGGTTTCTTGTAAATCAGATTCATGTGGTAGTGTAGCAGACGATAGAATAATATTAGGAATCATATTTTTTTGCCAAATTTCTGAAATATACTGATGAAATTCATGAGTTTCATAATCCATACTAATAGTCGGTTCGTCCCAATACAGTATCATATTTTCTTTCGCATGAAATGCGTTCATATAATACATAGCACATAAATATGACTTAATGTCGCATATCATAATTTCTACATTTTCACCATTTGTATTGTCTACTTTTTTTTTCCCATCTCTATATTTAATATCTTTTCCAGTTTTGTTACTTTTAACATAATCTTTTACCGCAAAATAGTGTAATCTAATATCGGATACATCATGACAACCAAACGCAAATGCTACTTTCTTCCCTACGGAAACGGCACTTCTAGCTAGTGCCAATCCTACGTGTCTAGCAGCACATACAAATATGACCTTGTATTTTTCTGAAAGACCTAGTGGACTCAATGTTTTTCCTGTGCCAGTCGGGGCAATATATAATATCATTTTTGGATTTGGATTTTTACAGATAGTAAACAATTCCTTTTGATGGTCGTATAATTGATAATCTTTATAAGGTACTAAATCATCATTTTTCTCAATAAGGTTATTGCTTTGGCGAAACATTTCTGCTATTTTTAACTCAACATAATAATCAGTTAATATTGTTTCTACAAAATTTCTGACACGGTCACATACATTGGTTATTTTCAAATTATTTAAATGAAGTAGTGTATAATAATACTTATTCATTTTTTCTGTATTTTGTTTTTTTGAGTATCGCATAACTTGTTCGGCTATATGTAACAAATAAAATTCAAATATTCGCGTTCCTCTATCTTGTATAGTCTTTGATAAATTATCCAATTTCAACTTTTCAACAGAATTTACTCTTTGTATTTTTACAGATTTAACATTATAAATATAAGTAAATTCATATTTCTTTATCATTTTTTTTATATTAGGCTCAAAATACTCTTTGTATAAATGATTTTTGATATTTTCATTGGGTTCTATTCTTAAGAAATTGATAATAGATTCATTTTTATTATATATAATATTTACATTGTGAAATCCCTTTATAATTAAATGCAATATTTCTACTTCATCTTGATGAACTGGGCTTTCCGTAGATTCCCATTCAGTTTTAGTTAGCTTAGTTTGATTTAAATCCATTCTATGATAATTTATGATGATTTATTTATGTTATTTATGTTATTTATAAATCAATTTTTAAAATAAACAATAAAAATTGATTTATAAAAGTGTTTGAATGTATACACCATCACAATGGAAGAACAATTTCAACCGATAATTAAACATTTTACACCTGAAAATATTTCAAATATTATTAAGTGTCAATCAATATGCAGGAGATGGTTATTATGTAGAAACAATATTCATATTAAGTTAAAAAAACAACAATCACAATTTAGAGCAGTTATTACTGGTTATCATATAATTAACAAAACGCCTATTAAAGAAACCGTTTGGGAAGAAATAAATTGTGATATTGTTAGTGGTGTTTGTTCTATTACAGATGAAGCTAACGGAAATCATTTGTCAGGAAAGGATAATAGATTTGATAATTTAAATATATCTAATAAATCTACCAAAAAAAATGGAAATAAAATTAGCATATCTTCCTATCGTTTGACAAGTGTTTGTAATGACAAATTGCCTGGAAACGAAAAAGATATTATACACGAAATTGAAAAAAGAGATAAATCATTTGATTATTATTCTATATTGATACGAGATGAGAAGGAAAACTCATTAATAAACTATGAATGGTATATGATTCCAAAGGACTACTATTTATTTAAGATTGATACACTTACACCCAAAGTGGGGAAAATAGGAAAAAAAAAAGGGGAGATTGTTGGATGGGAATCAAAATATTGTGACATAACATTTTCAATGTCATCACAGTTATGGTATAAGTTTGATATTAGAGATATTGAAAAATATAAAGTATGTTCTACTGAAATAGATAATAGTAAATCTAAAATTAATTATTCACAAATATTTCATTCATTCAGTAATACTATCTAACCGTTCATTGCATAATTTTACATAGTCTTCATTTATTTCAAAACCGATAAAGTTTATATTTTCTTTTTTTGCTGCTACACATTCGCTTCCTGAACCAGCGAATGGGACTACTAATAAGGTGTCATCACCATTTTTAGACGCTTTAATTAATTTTTCACATAGTTGTAATGGTTTTTGTGTTGGGTGATTAACCCGTTCTTTTTTACCAGCACCACCAGCAAGAGCAGATATTTTTATAACATCTCTTGGAAGAGCACCATTCTCATGAGCGTTATATATTGTTTCGGTTTCGCCATTACTAAATCTACCTTTCGTTGCCTTTCTAACCTTTCCTGCTGCGTTTTTCAAAAACGTATCTGTATATGGTTCTCTTACTTCATCACGATTAAAATGTGGTTTTTCTTTACTACAACATAATATACTTTCGTGGGTTCGTTGCCAATGATTTAATGAAGGAGTTACTTTATTTGTATAATGCCAAATAATCCATCTAACATTTATATTTATTCTTACTCTTATAAATGCTAATATTTCACTAAAACCATAAATATATAAAGTTCCCTTGGGTTTTAAAATACGAATACATTCAGCTATCCATTCATCGCACCAAGTTAGATAGTCATTCATTTCTTGTTTATCGCTATTGTTTCCAAAGTCTTTTCCGATATTATATGGAGGGTCGCAAATAATAATATCAACACTATCTGCTTCCATTGTTTTCATTCTTTTTATGCAATCATCATTAATTATATGTTGAGTTTTAACAATTCCAATTTCAGTCATGATTTTATCTTCAGTTTTTGGTTGAATTTGTTCTGTTGATTCCATAGTATTTGTAATTATATTTTCAATATTATTTGAAATCAATTTTTTATGTATAATAAAATTTTCAACAATTTCTTCTATCTTTACTTTATTATTTTGACAAGGTATTTTTTTATTTTGATGTGTATCATAATGTGATTTTTGAGAAAACTCTTTTAAGCATTGTTCACAAGTATATTTAGGCATTCTATACTATTACTAAATATATAATTTTTAACTAGTTTTTAACTAAAATAGTTAAAATGTGTTATCGACGTATTAATTATTTAAGGTGTAAAAAATTGATTTGTAAATAACATAAATAAATCATCATAAATTATCATAGAATGGCTAGTCCTATTATTTTAAGTATTGATGGAAACATTGGGTCTGGAAAATCCACCTTATATCTTGAACTGCAAGAACATTACAAGAACAATACGGATATTTGTTTTGTTCCAGAACCAGTTGATGAATGGAAAAATATAGTAGATAAAAATAATGTTCCAATTCTGACAAATTTATATAAAGATACTCATAAATATGCTTTTCGCTTTCAGATGATGGCATATATTTCAAGGCTTCATTTAATTCGCAAAAGTATCAAGGAACATAAATACAGTATTATTATTAGCGAGAGATGCGTCCATACTGATAAAAATGTGTTTGCCCAGATGTTATATGATGATGGGTTGATAGACCATGATGAATTCCAAATATATTTAAAATGGTTTGATGAATTTTTAGACGATGTTAAACTTACAGGTATTATTTATGTATATGCTGAACCTGAAGTATGTGATACGCGTGTTAAAATTAGGTCAAGAGAGGGAGAAAATATTTCATTAGATTATTTAAAAAAATGCCACGATTATCACGAAAAATGGTTAAATGTTGAAAATACATACGATAAATTAGTGATTGACGCAAATATAGACACTCGTAATAGCAGTAATAAACATATTAGAGAACAATGGATAAAGGATATAGATTCATGGATTTTTAAAAACCATTCTATTCATCAAATGAAACATATAGTTGCTAATAGTAATGATAATGATAATTTGCTAGATTATCCCGTATTATATTTTGATGGTGCTTGCAGAGGAAATCCTTCCGATAGATTAGGATTAGGTGCGATTATTAAAGATAAAAATGGCGATACAATAGCAACATGTAGTAAAGTATATGAGAAGGGTGGTTCAAATAATGATGCTGAATATATGTCTCTTATTCAGGGACTTAAACTAGCAATTAATTCAAAAATACGAAATATAACAGTTAAAGGAGACTCTTCACTTATTATTTCCCAAGTCATTGGTAAATTTCAAGTAAGAGCCGAAAATTTAATACCATTACATGAAACAGTAAAGGTATTAGAAATGAATTTTGATAATATTAAATACGAACACGTCAAAAGAGAATTTAATAAAGATGCCGATAAATTAGCAAATATGGCACTAGATAAAAAGGAATAGGACTAATCTATATTATCCATTATATACAATTTATTTAATTGTGTATGTGGTTTATATTTCAATATGTCTAGTTCTTTTTTGTTTGTAGGAAATAATTCATCACTATAAATGTCTTGTAAACATAGCCATTCAAACATTCCACCTGGATATATATACACATTTGTAAATCCAAATTTTACTAATTGTTCATATTTGTCATACGTTGTTGTATCATTCGCATTCTTACCATATATCACTATTTCTCTTGCTTTGTTTGTTGATATTAAATTATTTATTGTAGATTCTTCGCTATTAATGTTTATTGTATATGGTATTAGACATTCCTGTAAATTTATATCTAGAGTATTAATTATTGTATATGACGTATGATGTTTCATTATATGTTGCATATCTTCAAAATTAACTCTTTGTGTTGATGATTGGTTCCCCATGTTTAAATATCTAATGTAAACTATCATTAAATATTTAAATATTAAATGTATTGTTTTGTTTATTTGTAATGTATTTAATCAAACTTCATAATTATTTCAACCTTTTCTTTTTTTATACTTTTGGTTGCAGAAACTGACAATTCCTCACGCTTCTTTCGCGTTTTATTTTTGGCATCAGCTACTTTATTTTTAGAGGTGCTATTTCGATTATTCATATCCTTTTCAATAATATTATAATTATGCTCAATATAATCAACTACATTATGTTCTAGAATCCATTTAAAAAAATTTAACTGTCCTATTGTTGTTTGAATATGAGAAGTTTCATTATATGGTACAGTTATGCGGTCCCATCTACAAAATGGGTCAAATCTTCTTTTGGAATAAGCCTTTAGTTTTAATTTATAATCATTATATACCTTAAATCTGGTTTCAGTACCATATAACTGATATACAATGTAATATTTCTTAGCATAATTTGTAACAAACCAATCTATAATTCGTAATGAAATCTTAGATTCTCCATTTATAATTTTTAACATATTATCCATATTATTGTTTTGTTTATAAAACTCTAATAGATTCTTCAATAATAAGTCATTCTGTGTGCTATATGTTTGTGACATTATATTAGTAAATAGCGTATTTTTAAATACTTTATTAAATATTA
>PDMW01111821.1_pt1 | contig 10433 bp, 7 predicted proteins | sample 1515511 | NCBI WGS metagenome assembly PDMW01 (sample SAMN07343023, study PRJNA328102) | Marine metagenome, whole genome shotgun sequencing project. | biome: marine; feature: bay; material: water; isolation source: viruses from water sample < 0.22 micron filtered, nuclease treated, low... ... | reverse complement strand
TTCTAGAATACGTCAGTTATTAGAAGTGGAAGATAGTGGTCATGATTTAGGAGATTATAATCTAGGACATGTTCGTAGTTTAACTGAATATGAAAAATATGCAGGAATTAACTTTAAACTTAAAGCATTTCAACAATATACAATAGACCATAAATTTGCACCTAACCCAATTCAAAATAATTATGGTCTTACGAAATGGGAAGATACGTTTATTAAATCACACTACCAATTAATTAATATAACAAAAGATGTGCTTCCTGAAAATGATTACGAGAGTATATTAGTATCTTTTGATGATAAAAACGGTACAGGTATAAATCAAGAATATATAACCGATCAACGATTAGATGATTTTATCTCTAAGGGCACTACGATACATTATGAAAAGATGTTTTGTAGTAACGAATTACCGGCTAAATTAATATTTTGGGGTGTTTCATCAGATAGAGGGTGGGCAGAAAAGTTTGAACAACCTTTAACAAAAGATTTATTATGATAAAATGGTATGGTGAGAAAATAGCTGATGCAGGTTTTGTAATTAATTTACAAAGTAGGAATGATAGATTAAAGAGTGTGTGGAATACTCTTAAGAGTACTAATATAACGGGTGTTGAACGATTTGATGCAATAAAAAAGCGCGATGGTTGTACGTTTTCACATATTGAAATCGCTAAATTACAAATTAAAAATAATTGGGATTATGTTCTATACTTAGAAGATGATATAAAATTAGACGTTTTTTACGAACCACAATACCCTGATCAGGAAAAATGTTCAAGTAAAGAAGTAGATATAAAAAAAGTAGTAAAGCATATTAAAAAAGACTTCTTAAAGCATAAACCTGACGTATTATGGCTTGGTACTAGACCGGAAGGACCAGTAAAACAAATTTCAAACATGTTTTTAAGACCAGAAAAAACTGTAATGTCACATGCTTATATAGGCTCTTTAAAGTATGCAAAATTTATTGTTGATAACTTAAAGTATGAAGAAAACACGCATTGCACATACTTATGGCCTATTGATTTATTTATTTCAGAGCTAAACAACAAAAAGACATGGAGATTATTTAGCAAAGATTATACACACTCAGATCCTATTTTAAATAATGATTTAAAAGTTTATATGACTATTCCAAATATTTTTATTCAAGGACCATCTTATTCTGATTTAGATCATAAATTTGTAGATCACGAAATATGGATTAAGGGATGCTTTGAAGGAAGCATAGACTATAAAAATTTAAAAATTAAAAAATATTTACTTAATAAATAAAAAAACTTACAATATATACACATGAAAATTGCAATAGGAGATATAGTAGATAGATATAGCATCTGTAAATTAAAACAAGAACGGCTATCTATTGATAATAATAACGAGATTGATGCTTTGTCGCAAGAAATTGACAACTATAAAGATATTAAATCATACGTTGATAAGCTGTATGATATAAATGCTAAGATATGGAATTATGAATCTGATATACGGAAGGGTAATGAGGATATTTTAGGGTTAGAAGAAATAGGTCGTCGTGCCATAAAGATAAGAGAGTATAATAGTCAGCGTGTTTTATTAAAGAATGAAATAAACTCTAAATATAATGAAGGTTATAAAGAAATTAAAATGATTCATGGAAGTCACATTGAACCATCTCTTATAGTAACACTTACTACAGTACCAGAAAGGTTAGAATTTGATCATGAAGATTCTTTACCAGCTGTTTTAGTTTCAATATGTGAGCAAGATGATACTGATTATGAAGTGCACTTTAACGTTCCATATATATCAAAGATTACAAACAAAAAATACATAATACCAGAGTGGTTAGAAAAATTTAAGCTAAGATACGAGCATCTCAAAATTTTTAGAACAGACGATATCGGACCTTCAACAAAAATGATACCTACAATAAAGCGTGTATTAAATGATGAAACCATAATATTAGTTGTTGATGATGATTTAATATATCACAATAAAATGGTAGAAGAGCACCGTAAACATCAAGAACGATTTAAAGAATGTGTTTGTGGCTATGATGGAGCTGGAGGCATTGCACCGAAAACTGAAGGAGTGTATGATCCTCTAGATTATGATGATAATAGAAATCACTTTATAGTCAGTGTAACAAAACCTCTAACTACTAAATTAATACAGCACTATAAATCTGTATCATATAAGAGAAAATTATTTAAGGATGAGTTCTTTACGGATTTTTTAGGTAAAACATATTCCGATGATGTGTTATTTTCTTATTATTTCCTTTCTAAAAATATCGATATGATTATTATGCCTTATGAACCTGAAAATAAAAAATTTAACACCTTTAAAAAGTGGGATAAAAATAAAGGAGTTACTAGTTTTCCTGTTTTAAAACACGCGAATGGTCCAATGCACGTAGGTACACAACATCCAGAAATGTTAAAAGTAGAAGAGCGGTTTTTTGTTCCAGACGAGTTCTTAAAATATACAAAATGAAACAACAGATTGATAAAAATATGACTATAGTTACCGGGTTATGGAATATAAACCGGCTAGGTAGAGACTTCGATCATTATATTGAATGCTTTAAAAGATTTCTAGATATACCACAAAATTTATTTATATACATACCAAAAGAATATGAACATATTGTTTGGGAGAAAAGAGATAAATCTAATACCTCAGTATATGTAATGGAGCTTTCTGACTTAAAGCGGTTGTATGAACCGTTTTGGGATAGAACCCAACAAATAAGAACAAGTGATGTGTGGCTAGATTCCGCCAGTTGGCTTAGAGATTCCCCTCAAGCCTCAAATATGTGGTATAATCCAATTGTTCAATCTAAAATGTTTTTATTAAATGATGCTACATGCTTTAATCCATTTAATACCGATTACTTCTATTGGTTAGATGCTGGTATTACAAATACTGTAGATTATCACTTATTAGTAAATGAGAATATACTTGAAAAATTGACTACTGTTTGTGATAAGTTTTTATTTTTAAGTTATCCATATGAAAAAAGACCTGAGGTGCATGGATTTGAAATAAACTCATTAAATAGTTATGCTGGCCAGGAGGTTAAGTATGTATGTAGGGGTGGTCTTTTCGGTGGTAAGAGACAACAAATAAATAATGCTAACGCGGCATACTATACTCTGCTTGATAGAGCTTGTAGCGAAGATTTAATGGGTACGGAAGAGTCTATCTTTACTGTTATGTCGTATCTCGATCCTAGTTTGTATCAACGGTTTGAATTAGATATTACTGGACATATAGTTAAATTTGCGCTAGCTTTAAGAGATAATAATGTAACATTTAGTGAAGTTGAAAATAACTATATAACCGAGTCCACAGATAACGATGCGCGAAACATAAAGACAAATCTATATATATTAACTTTTAATTTTCCTGAACAAGTACTACACACTATTGAGTCTATGAAAAAAACACCAGAATGGTTAGAGAGACCATCGTTAGTGTTATTGGATAATTCTACTAATGAAGAAGCACGTAATAAAAATAGAGAAATTGCACAACAATATAACTTTGAATATATTAGCTTAGAAGGTAATACTGGAATTTGCGGAGGTAGGCAGGCTGCAGCAGAACATTTTGATAAATCAGATGCTGACTTTATGTTCTTTTTCGAGGATGATATGACTGTTAATCCACCTGAATTTGAGGGACAATTCTGCAGAAATGGTTTTAGGAAATATATAACTGGGCTATACAATATACTACATAAAATAATGCTTAAAGAGAAGTTTGATTTTCTCAAGTTATCATTTACAGAGGTATATTTTGATAATGATAAGCAATGTTCATGGTATAATGTACCACAAGATGTAAGATCTAAATTATGGCCACATTATGATCAATTACCAATAAATGGTCTAGACAATAATTGCCCTAGAACTAAATTTAATAATATAGGTAATGTAGATGGTGTATCTTATATCGATGGTGAAATCTACTATGCTAACTGGCCTATGATTGTCTCAAAAGAAGGTAACAAGAAAATGTTTATAGATACTACATGGGATCACCCATATGAGCAAACATGGATGTCACATATGCATCAAAAAAATGTAGAAGGGGAACTTAAGACGGGGATACTACTCGCCTCACCAATATGGCATGATAGAATCATGCATTACAAACCTGAAGACAGGAGAGAAAATTAAAGCTTTATCTGCTCAGCTAACTCCTCAGCCTTTTCTACAGCTGTAGCAGCTTGTTTAGCTAAGTATGTAGATTTCTTGGACGCATGCGTTAGGGTATTTTTATAAGTTAAAATAATCTGCCGCGCAGCTTCAACTACTTCAGAATTAATTTGACCATCACCTGAATCTTCACCAGTAGCAATCCGTTTAACAATTTGTAATATTTCGGCTGTGCCTCTAGCGCGCCCACGCCAGTATGATGGGTGAGCGTTTCTAGTTCCATCATCTTGAGGTCTATCTAAGTATTGTTCTGACATGTTTCTATTTATGCTCTCTTTTGAATTATGCAAATAATTCAAAAAGTTCTGTTTGAACGTTAGCAGCTGGTTTACGTATAGGCCATGACACGCTATTATAAAATCGCTCTATCCCCTGAAACAATATCTTCTCAAACATTTTTTCATAATCTATTTTAAAAATAGATCCCAACTCTTCTGGAAATTCATATTTAAACCCGATTGTATCTAATCTATATTTATTTGGCTGTTGTATATACAGATATCTTACCTTATCACCTGAACTTAATTTTTCATACTTGTTGCCAGTCTCGAGAATATCTAACATTTCATTATAGTAATATGCAGACTTAACATGGATAGGCATACCCTTACATGTCGTAAATTGCTTACATTGTACTGCATACTTTTCGTATCCCTTAACACCCATCACAAATGCTATTTGTTCAGGTGATAGAGTTTTAAAAATATCATACGTCTCATACAGTACTTTGTTTGTCTCCTTTAATGACTGTGTAGAGAGCATTGTCTCAATGATCTTTTTAGCATATGGCTTAATTGCATTTGGCATTGTAGTGCGCACTACCTCAACACCAGTATATTTAAACTTGTTCTCTTTAATACCTTCATCATCTAGTATATGCATTACATATCGCTTTTTCTGTAAAAATATTCCTGTATCAGCTATACACTCACGCTTAAACACAAATCGCGGATCTTTAGTTAGTAGGGCTTTACGTGCCCATATTGCAATACCTTCGTTAAGGTTATCTTCAATACGTTGAATCTCATCGTATGTTTCTTGGTGAATGAGACCTTTCTCCCGATCTTCCCAGAACTTAATACCATTCTCAATAAGAGGCGTGATAGAGATATAAGAACTATCGGTATCGTTATAGATAATACACTCTTCTAAATCACGGTCAGTTATATCTTTATCAATAGTAGCATTAATATACTTCTTGAGCTGTTTGTTAGACTCTTTAATAACGGCTTGACCAGTTAGTGTAACGGATGAAGCAATATCATCATCACCAATAGGAGCTCTCTTATTACCCATATAACCATAACAACTGTTCACGAGGATTTTAATTACCATCTGCTCAGTATTAAGCCTCTCAACTTCGTATTTAAGATCAATATTAGCTGAATCCTTTTTTAGTTTTTGCTTTGCTTTAAATAATTTTTCTTTAATTTCAACACGCTTATTATAATGATACTCTAGAAATTCTGGTATAATACCCTTTTTCTTTTGTGTAAACATAAACCCAGCTTTAGATAAGGAACATTCTTCCTTTTTGAGAAATTTAGCGAAGGATGGTTTATCTAGACTAAACTGCTTACCAGATACGTGCTGTATAATAACATTATCATCTACAATATCCACCCTACCCACTTTAGTCTCTGGTGATGTATTAAGCGATATCATCACATTTGGATATAGGGAGTTCGCATCAAAAGATATTATATGATTTTTAAACCCGGATTTAGGCTCTGCTACATAGGCGCCTGGGTTCTTACCTTCACCATCAGATCGTACGAATGTAGATATAACTTCACCACGCTGTCTAGCCTTAATACATAAAGCGCCATTAATAACTTGAAGTGTGCCCATGGCGCCTTCTAATGTAGTTAGACCTACATATGATAACATTCTAAGTAGGGGTAAGTATTGAAGTTTTTGCTCCAATCTAACTAGTAAATTAACGTCTTGAATATTGTAGTCAATAAACTTATTCCAATCTCTTTCTGATAATTCAGCTAGTGACATACCACTATAATCAACCTTCTTTTCACCCAACTCTACTTCACCAATAGCATCTAGTTTGTATGATTCTCTCAATTTAAGACAAAATCGTCTATAAATATCTAAAAAATCCAAGCAAGATATACCATCAATATAGTAACGCTTTTTCTCTTGACCAAACTGACCTCTCATCACTCTATAGTAAACGTTACTAACAGGTGAGAGTCGCTTAACATAATCTTCACCAAGAACATGCCCCATTCTATTAATAATGTACGGAATATCAAACCCTTCAGAATTCCACCCAGATAAAATATCCGGATAATCTGCTTCCATATACTCGATAAATTTAATTAGCAATTCTCTTTCATTATCGCAATGTGTATATATAACATTACTTTGTAATTTAGCAGTATATGGCTTCAAGCCAAATGTATGAAACTTCTTACTAAAGTTATCATAGCATGTAATTACATTAATTGTATGTGTAGGGTTATCTACATCTGGAAAGGTATCTACAGAAAAAGTTTCAATATCAATAAAACAATATTTTAGTGGATGCTTACTAAAATCACTCTTCTCATTATCACACCAGTACGCATCTAAAAGAAATTGCTGCGCTGCTGGCACATTCTCAAATACTCGTTTAACTCCAGAGTCCTTTAAAAATTTTGCTTTAAGATAATTATTTTGAAATCGTTTCTTTTCTAATTTTGTTCCAAAAATTGATACCTTATCCCCTGTATTCTTTTCTATATAAAGGTAAGGATCATGTGAGGCAGTCGTCATAATACGATTACCGTCTTGATCCCACGTGAAGAGATTTACTACACCTTCACGACCATTATAAATTGCATTTCTATACGCCACATATATAGTATAGATGATTTCCTATAATAATCTACAACTAATTCCACTCATTTATATAATTTCTAGACGGCGATCCATATGGTGTATTTAAAGATTCCATAATAGCACCAATATTTGATTCTTTCTCCAATATTCTTGACATACCAATTTGTCTTAATGCATCAATGTTTTTATAATATTTACTTCTATTTTTCCAATTTAAAATAGTATCAATTTTATCACTAAACTCTTCACTACTACTAAATTTAAGTGAGGGTGGAGCTGTACTGTATGTCTCCATGTCCTGGCATAAGCATGGTATACCTAATGTACACGCTTCAATAAACTTAATATCAGATTTAGCTTTATTAAAATTATTAACCTGTAAAGGAGCTATCATGAGTTGTACATTTAAACTGCTAATCATTTTAGGGTAGTTTAATAAGTTCTGCCAAGGATAAAATTCGATTTTATTTTGCTTAACTAAATCAGCTAATTGTGGAGGAAATGCTCCAACAAAGACCCACTGATACTTATCAACAGATTTTCGAACAAAATCTCTAACACCGGAAAAATCATCTTTACCCCCCGCTTTATTATCTACATCATAATGAGCACCAGAACCAGTGTATAAAATTCTTGGCTTTTTCTTATTTTTTTCTAACTGCCTAACAACTTCTGACTTATTATATAAATGACCTAACCAAAAATCCGGGACAAAATTAGGTATTACAGTAATATTTTCTTGCGATGTTTTATTTTTATAGAGACGTCTCATATAGTCACATGTTACTGTGACTTCATCCACCATGTTAATAATATCAATACAGTTATTTCGAACCTCGTCTGTATCAAATGCAAATTTATATTTATTGTAGTCAGGAATTTCTTCTCTAAATACAACATCATCTACTTCATACATTAATTTAAAACCACAGTCCGGCTGGATCTGTTTAAGAAACTCGACAAACTTTTTCTGAATAGATGATGCCTGTCTTTGCAGTTTTACAACCTTAATATTTTTGTAGAATCTTGGATCTGTTATCATCGCTGTAACAGAGTGTGAAATGCCTCTCGCTGTAGCATTAATTACTTGCTCTGGCCATAGAATACGCCAATGCCCGCACCCGCTCAAATCAGCAAGATAGTTAACATACCGAGGCATTGACATTTCACGAGGAACTGGAGCATCATTCATCCGCGGAGCTGTAACCCCATACGGAGACGGATATGGGGAATTATTAAAAGGTTTATTAAATGGATTTGGTGCTAGCATCGGTGCTATTTATATCAAATTTCTGTATAAGCAACCCGCCTGGTGATACCATTCCTCTTCTCAAGAAAGATTGTCTCCCCTGTAACAGCTTTAATTGATTCTTTTCTATGTGATATAATAATGCAACACTCATCTAACTCTTCGGACCGGTCTTGAAGAATCTGTGTTAAGGTCTCACAACCCTTTTCATCAAATGAACTATCAAGCAATTCATCATATATTGCGATATTATATTTAACATTACCTTGCAATCTTCTAATATCAGAGAAGGTAAATAAGCATGCGAGATCTATAGATTTTCTTTCAGCGCCAGAAAAATTAAAATAAGAACAGATTTTATTTTTCTCATTTATAATTTCCTCTTCAAAATATTCATTAAATATGCAAATAGAGTTTGAATCTAGTTTCTTTAAGTAGTGTAGTAGTTTACTGTTAAGAAGTTCTAACAGTTTATTAACAATATAAGATTTAACACCTTCCTCAGACACTACATACTTGACAACATCTAGCTTTGATAGTTGTTTCTTAAAATTATCTACCTTCTCTGATAATTCAGATATTCTATTTGATGATATTTCAATTAAATTATCGAAATCTGTATTAGTACTATCTACAATCTCTAAATCGACTTCTAGCTCATCCTGCCACTTAAGTATCTGTTGAATTTTATCATTAATGTTATTAATACGCTGCTCGGCTAGTCTAGCATCTGATAACTCCTTTGTCTTTCTATTAATAGTATTGCAGATGGTGTCTTTAACACTCTTACAATTGTTCAAAGATTCGTTTACCTCTTTAATATCTTCAACCATCTTTTTTATCTCTGTTTTAAGTTGGTCTTTTTCTCGATCAATAACTACCTTATCATGTTGTTCTATACTCTTTAAGCATACTGGGCAGGTATCTTCATCTGTACCTATTTTTAATAAAGATTTCTTTAAATGTGTTATCTTTACTTTTTCTGAACTAATATTCTCAATATATGTTGTAATTTTTGATTCACACTCAACTAACTGATTGTTGAGGCGATTAATTGATTCTTTAATATCACTCAAATCATCTTCCTTATGTTGAGTTATCTCTTTTCTTAACAGACACAGCTTGTCTATATTTTCTTGTTGACGATTTTTATATACATTCCTTTTTAGTTTGCGTTTTTCTAAAATATCGTTTTGTTGTTGTATATACTCAGCGTATGTTGCTTGTATTTCATCTAGCTTTGCTTGCTCGATTTCATATTCCCGTCTCGTATCGTTATATTCAGCGCGCAGTATAGATAACATCTGCGAGAAGACTTCCATACCGAATATATCTTCAATAAACTTCCGCTTCTCTATTTTATTTTTCGCCATAAATGGAATTGCATTATTGACAGTCATAATAACGCAATTCTTAAACACTGATGGCGTGGCACTCATCACATCACTTATATATTTGTTAGTATTTGATATACTATCTCGTGTTTTATCCTTACCATTCTTATATACAAATACTTTAGACGGTCCGAGCGTCCTAATTATTTTATATTCACTTGTACCTGTAGGTGTTTTAATATTAAAATCCAACTCTACATGTGTGTTACCACTAGTTATATTATTTGAAATAAGGTCTTTCTTAATATCACGTAGAGTATCACCGAATATTGCAAAATATATAGCATCTGCTATCGTACTCTTACCAATTGCATTTCTACGGTCGGGTTTATCATGATTGATTCCGGTAATCACATGCAACCCCTTACTAAAATCAATTGATACTACATCCTCCCCTACAGATAAAAAGTTCTGAATAGCAACGCGGCAAAAGTTAACTGTCTTCATAAAAGATTATATATTATACAGGCTTTAAGTTGTATATCAACTGATTTGATTAAATTTGAGTGTAGTGTACGAGCCGCGGATGATATCCACATTCATAACCATAGGATTATTTGTGTACTCTGCTTCGCTCGTATAAATCCAAAGTATAATTAATAATATCCTTCTTATTATCTATGTCAAGCACCTTTACAAACTCTTGTATAGCTTGTTCAACATCAATACCAGATAAATCCTCAACTTCATCATTTTCATTTAATAATCGATTGTAATTAATATCATAATCGACTGTTAATGACT
>PDMW01000124.1_pt1 | contig 10491 bp, 17 predicted proteins | sample 1515511 | NCBI WGS metagenome assembly PDMW01 (sample SAMN07343023, study PRJNA328102) | Marine metagenome, whole genome shotgun sequencing project. | biome: marine; feature: bay; material: water; isolation source: viruses from water sample < 0.22 micron filtered, nuclease treated, low... ... | reverse complement strand
TCCGAAGTTGCATGGAGTGCAGGGGTTCGACTCCCCTGTGCCTTGGCTGTCGCACCAAACATCACTCACAGGAGAACAAACATGTCGAACATTCGAAACATCAGCCTTCAGGGCCTTCGGGACTTTGCAGCTCTCAGAGCAAAGCAAGACCCTAACGAGCTAGTCTACGTCCAGAGTGCTAACACCTGACTAACTTCCCAGTGGGCCAGTTGGTTCACTCAGACAGAGACGGGCTTTGACTACATCACAGAGTCCACATACTCCCACGTAAGCATAAACGGGAATCTGGTTTTTAAGGTGCCTTTAGCTTATCAAGAGTGGAACATGACAACCGGACAGAAGTACCCAGAGTGGCTTTGGTCCGAGCTAGTCGAGGAGCTAGACGTCCTAATAGAGCAGGAAAGTAACTCCTAAAATAATTTCAAAATAACCTCAAGTGGGGTTTACAGGCAGTCGATACTTATTACAATTACGGTTTTCAATCACGAACAGGAGATTTTTACTATGCTTAACATCGAATCACTAGACGGCTTTCAAATCACTAACGCGGCAGGCGAAGTGTCGCCAGCAGAGCAGGCCATTCAGGAGCACGTAGAGTTCGACGAGTCGACCTACTGGGAGACAGAGAACCTATTGTGCTGGGCCTACTCAGCAGGCGTCAGCAAGTCGCAGCGTCAGTTCATCTCAGACTTCAGGAGCAGCAATGACAATTAGCATTATGGCAGAGTTACTAGTTTGGGGTGCCTTACTTTTCTCAGGCACGGTTATCGTCCACAACATTATCACAACATCGAGGGGTTAAGCATGGCGGACACGATTGCACTTGCGTTTGTTTTAGTAATGGGTACACTGTTTGTACTCGGTCAACTAGGTATGGTCATTCTAAACGAGGAGCGTGAATAAGATGGTACGACGGCACTACAGCAACGGGTACATTGAGGAAGTCAACTGTCCAAACAGGTACTTCAAAACTCCACGACAAGCTCGAAAGTGGGCTATAAATAGCGTCACTGGAATCACAGCCAATGCTGACATTCTGAAGACGGAGTACTTCCACACGGATGCAGACGGCGTTGAAAGCGTCGAGACATTTTTTAACACTACCAACAGAGACTGGAGAAACACTAATGCAGATTAAGAAAACAGTAGGTCACCCTAAGCTAGACTATCACATCAACGGTAAGAATCGGAAGGGATATGTCATCCACACCACATGTGGCGAGAAGTTCCACGCCAAGCCAGTAGGCTCTCAGAGCTACGAGTGTGGCGGTATTAACTTCAAGAGTATCAAAGCACTCAAGGCTCATATTGTCGAGGGAGGCTTCGAGCAGGAGGAGCCGATGGTTAGTTTTTTATGGTCTACTACAGATGGTGCTGATACTTGGGATTGTGTGCACCCATGTGCTTTGCTGATACTAGCCACACAACCATACTGCGGTCTGGATTCCAATTTGATAAAGCTAACACTCGACAGCTATGGTTGGCTCGACTGCATGGGGCGGCCAGACATCGCTCGGGCAGAGCGTGAGATAGCTCGAGGGAAGAAACTTATAGAAAATTAAATTTTGAGTGTCCCTTTCTGCGTATTAACTACCATAAGTATTGGCAGAGGTTTTTTTAAAAGGAGATTTTAGATGTTGACATTGAGCAAGAAGGACTTTTTAAAAGTGGGTGGTGGTATGACTTGGTCTCCCGAATACTCAGGCACTGGCGTCGTGTCTGTGGCCCAGAACGCTGGTATAACTGAGATTCTCTTGACTGAGATTCTAGGACTCTTCGGCGATGACTACGAGATAGTAGTTAAGGAGCGTCTTAATAGCGGTGACGTAATCTTCTGGACTACGGTTCCGAAGGAGACTGTGGTCATGCTAAGCATGATTCCAGACACTTACGAGATAGCCTTTGAAAGCGACGAGGAGGTTTTCCCTGACGATGTCGAGGAGCCTGAAGACGGGCGATGGAATTGGTTCGGTACTGAAGAAGGAGGAGACGAGTAATGGCATTACCAAAGGGTTGGGTTGACTGTAAAGAAGACTGCTGTGGAGGTATCTGCAAAGTGGATGAGCCTTCAAAGCAGTGTAGAAGATGTAGAGAGGCGGAGTTAGCTCGAGGGCTTCGACCGTCAGAGATTCGAGATGAGTTAGATTCGTTTAATAGTTTTAGCAAAGGAGATACAGAATGAAGTTTTCAGAACTAACAGAGCAGCAGGCAGAGACACTTTACTTAAAACTTGTCGAGAACAGTAAAGAGTTTGAGACGGAGGACAACAACGGAGCTGGAGTTTCTGACGGTCACGAGCTTGTGAACCAGTCATGGCTTTACATGGCCGAGAATGACGTGACTCTCCCAGACGACCTAGACAAATTTTCTGCTAAGCGTCAACTTCGCTCATCTCTACTCGACCTGACCGGAGGGACAGCACCCTCTCGGGCGGGTCAGAACGGTCGCCTCACTTACGGCAAGTTTGAGCAGCAGGAAGCCTTTGACACAGCTCAGCCTGAAGTCTACGTCCACGAGAGCGACTTAGACGAGGCTCTTAGCTACGTCCGCATCATGATGGCTCCTAGCCGATACCTAGACCTATTCCATCCAGAGAACGGTCTGGTTCACCACAGCTCCATCCAGAGCTGGTGCGATACTCACGGCCTGTCTTACGACACCGGCAAGAGAAGAGTCCACCGTGCTCGGGTAGAGTTCCTATCCTGCATCCCGAAGGACTCGCAACTATTCACTTACAGTCGACGCCTTAGAACCAAGTATGGAGTTACAGTATGAAATTGAGAGACTTGAAACAGTGGCTAGTCTGGGAGGACAAAGCTGCACCTACCTCTGCACTGACTGGTAAGCGTCAGAACTGGCAGAACAACCTCAGCACCTTGACAGAGGCTGAGGAGTTCTGTAAGCAGAACCCGAGTTATAGCCTCGGCCTGTGTTTCAGTCCTGAGTCTGACTATATTGGTCTGGACCTAGACGCCTGCATCAACCCCGAGACTAATCAGGTCAGTCCTTGGGCTAGGGTGATACTCAGCACGCTCGAGGGTTACATAGCTTTAGCTAATGACTCAGTGAGTGGCACTGGCTTGAAAGTGGTCTTGAAATGTTCTGACGACATCGTGAGAGCTGTCCGCCACTTCGAGTTTGCGGAGCAGTTCGGGGACCACGTACCTCAAGCTGAGCTTTTCGTCGACTCTAAGTATTTCGCACTGACCACCAAGACAGTGACTGAGACTGATGTAGAGTACGTGTCCAAGGAGGTGCTTCAGCGAGTCATGGCTACAGACTTGACTCCACGCACACGCACGAACTTGAAAGCAGACGGTGGAGAGGTTTCGATTGAGCGTATTAAAGCAGCTCTACGTGAGCTAGACATCTTTGACTTCTCTCGTCGAGACGACTGGTTCCCGATTCTTCAGGGAGTGCATCACGGCTGTGGAGGTAGCTTAGAAGGTCTCGAGGTGTTCAAGAACTGGAGCAAGCAGGACGAGTCTCAGTACGACGAGGGCGGCCTCGAGAGAGACTGGTTTAGTTGCGACTCTTCCGCACCTAACGCTAGGACCTTCGGCACAGTCCTTCATCACGTCGAACCTGAAAAGCGTCCCGAGGTGACGCCGTCAGAGATGTTTCCCTCCGTTGCCTTAGCGGAGCGTCCTTCTCGGGCTTCGGAAGTTTCTGTTCTACCTGAGTACATAGACAAGGTGAACCAGAACCACTCCGAGGTAGCTCGTCTCTTCATTCGGGAGAGGGGGGAGAACATACGCTACGTCCGCATCATGCAGGAGTGGCTAGTTTTCGACGGCGTGAAATGGCGGTTCGACAAAGAGGGAGTCCACGCCAAGAGAGCGGTCCAAGACTTTGTCCGCACTTTAGCGAACAGGGTTCCAGACATTCCAGAGCAGCAGCAGAACGTCATGGCTGCTCGAGTTTGGTTGGGTCGGCTTGGCAACAACTCTCAGATGGACGCCCTGCTAGGTGCGATTAAGGTTAACTCCGACGTAGTGGTCGAACCTGATGATTTGGATGCTCAGCACCATCTCTTCAACTGCCTCAATGGTACTCTCGACCTCAACACTGGCGAGTTCAGAGAGCACCGCAGAGAAGACTTGATAACGAAGTGCAGTGCGACAAACTTCTCGGAGGACCAAGACTGTCCTGTCTGGGAGCGAGTCATTGACGACATCTTCGGGGGCGATAAAGAGTTGATAAGCTACGTCCAGCGTCTTGCTGGATATGCTTTGACTGGCGAAGTAACCGAAGAGAAGTTTCCTATCTTGTTTGGTCATGGGTGTAACGGTAAGTCTACATTCACTCAGACACTAGGAAAACTTTTCGGGGAGTACACTGCCTACCTACCTAGCGAGATGTTGAACCAGAATAAAGAGCTTCACCCTACTCACATCGTTGAGTTAAAAGGTGCTCGTCTGGCTTTAATGGCTGAGCTAGAGGCTAACATCAGTTTGGCAGAAGCCACAGTTAAAAAGATTTGTTCACAGGATATGATTCAGGGCCACCGCATGAGGAGAGACCCTATCAGCTTCCGACCTACTCATCTTTCAATGCTGGCTTCAAACCACAAGCCGGACTGTAGAGGAACCGACAACGGAATCTGGAGACGTCTTGTCCTCGTACCCTTCACGGTCAACCTCGAGGAGAAGAAGGACGTGACGATACCTCAGCAGTTAGTGTCTGAGTATGGCGGAATCCTTGGTTGGCTCTTAAAAGGCTATCGGGACTTTGCCGAGAACGGCTTAGGCACTTGCAAGGCTGTTGAGCAGGCTACTCTCGAGTATCGAGACGACGAAGACAGTTTCAAAACTCTGTTCGAAGACACTTTCGAGCAGTGTGACGGAGTCAACGTCGAGTGCGGCCTAGCCTATGCTGCCTATCAACAGGAGCAGGGCAGGCTCGGAAAGATTAAGTTCTATCGAGAGATGGAGCGGCTAGGTTATCCTAGAGTTCAGAGGCGAGTAGGTGGAGTAAAGGGTCGGTATTTCGACGGCATTAAACTTAAAAGTAATGGAGGATTGTGATGAGTGATATTGTATTGAGACCATCTGGGAGCAGTCGCTGGCTTAAGTGTCCGGCATCTCTCGTCCTAGAGGGTAAGGTGGAGCCAGTCAAGTCTATCATGGAGGCTGCCGCCCAAGGCACTGCCGCCCACGAGATTCTTGAGCTGTGTATCAAGAACAGCAAGATTCCTAGCGAGTACCTTGGTAAGACTGTCGAGGTATACGACGAGGAACAGATGCAGTTCCCCCTGTACATCAAGGTAGATACCGAGATGGTAGAGGCCCTAGACTACTTCATGTGGTGCATAGACGCTCTGGACGCTGATGACGTGTCAGAAGAGTTTTCTGAGCTTAGCATGGAGCACAGCAAGCTACCGAACCTAAGAGGCACTGCTGACTACAGTCGCATCTCCAAGGATGGTAGAAAGCTGTGGCTGTACGACCTTAAGTACGGCACTGGCATAGTTCAGGCCCAGAGTCGCTCAGGCGAAGTCAACACGCAGCTACTTAGCTACTGCTCTCTGCTGTTCGACAAGTTTCCTAAGCTGGAGTGCGCTGAGTTAGCTATTATCCAGCCTAGGGGCAAGACTAAGAAGAAGTTTCGTAGCACGCTGGTTACTAGGCAGGAGGTAGAAACGCACGTCTCGAACTGTGCTAGGGCCTTGAAAACAGCCGAGGATGTCTTGAACATCGTCGAACCATTGGGAGACCACCTTAAAACAGGCTCCCATTGTCACTATTGCAGGGCTAAGTCAATCTGCCCACTGAGGCAAAAAGAGCAGGCAGAAAAACTTTTTGGAGAAAACTAGATTTTGCTGTCCCTTTTTCGGAAATAACTACCATAGTTAGTGTAAGGAAGTTTAAAACATTTTAGCGAGGTTGAAAGGCAAACAGAGTTTCACGAGTTTTACAAGTTTTATTTTTAGAAAGAGAGTTTACAATGGCTTTAACACAAACAGGCGTCCTATCTTTTCCAGCAGTTTTCTCCGCTCAAGCATACGGCGAAGGAGACCCTAAGTTCTCAACCACACTTATCTTCGGTAGCGACATCTCTCAAGAGGGTTTGATTGCTGACATGGAGGCAGCTCTTATCAAGAAGTTTGGCAAGGTTCCTGCTAAGTGGGTCAGTCCTATTAAGGACGGCAACGAGAAGACCGACAAGGATGGCAACCAGCGTCCCGAGTACAAGGACACTTGGTACATCACCTTGAAGTCGAAGGCGGACGACAAGCCTGTTGTTGTAGATGAGAACCGCGACCCTATCTTAGACTCTAACGAAGTCTATGGCGGTTGCCTCGGACGTGCGAGCTTCAATGCTTTCGCATACGAGTACATGGGCAAGAAAGGTGTGAGCCTTTACTTGAAGGGTGTTCAGAAGTTGGGTGCTGGCGAACCGTTCTCGGTTGGCGGCAACGCGATTGACGACTTCGCATCACCATTCTAATAATTGACTATCACTGGCGGGGGTAGCTTATTAGCTGCCTCCGCCTTTTTTTGCCTAGAAAGGAACATCATGGAATCATCATTCAGAAACAGAGAATACGCGAAACAGTTAATTGACTTCAGTGGGCTAAAGTATGGACTCTGCTCTCCATCGGACATCGACCTGACTATTGAGTGGAAGGGCAAGACGTTTGTCTTCGTAGAAGTTAAGAGGAAAGGTACTCCATTGACGATAGGTCAACGACTGTACCTCGAGAACATAGTCAAGGCTATAAACGCTGGTGGCAAGCACGCAGTTGCTCTGTTCGTCGAGCACGAAGAGGACGACCCTGACACGGACGTCTTAGCTAAGAACACTAAGGTGCTGGCAGCCTATGGCAGTGACGAGAGGTGGGTCGACATAAAGCCTCAAGGGTATAACTTGAAGGACTACATCCAGAAGATTTATGTCCACCATCTCGACAGAAACGATTTAAAATACTAAGAAAGGTTTACCGTGAAAATTAACATTGACTTCGAGACATACTCACAGGCGGACATCAAAAAGGTCGGCATGTATAAGTACGCAGAGGATTTGACCACAGGGATAATCTGCATGAGCTACTCAATAGATGGCGGTCCCGTCAAGACGTGGACTCCTTCAGAGCAACTACCTAAAGAGGTTAAGGATGCTCTGCGAGACAGTTCCTGTGAGGTTCACGCTTTCAATGCTGAGTTCGAGCGGGAGATTATTCGCCAGAAGTTCGGTCTATACTTACCGGCAAGCAGGTTCAGATGCACTCAGGCAGCGTGTAGGTATCGGGCATTGATACCCAACCTAGACAAAGCCTGCGCGTTTCTGGGCTTATCTGGCAAGGACCTAGAGGGAAAGAAGACCATGATTAAATGGTCTAAAGCTGCCCGAAGTTTCTATGACATACCAGCAGAAGACCTCGAAGTTATCTGCTCTTACTGCGAGAAAGATGTCGAGCAGGAGATGATGCTCGGAGGCCGCATTGGGGTCTTATCCGATTCCGAGCAGAGAATCTGGGAGATTACTGCTGACATGAATCTAAGAGGTATCTGCGTCGACCTAGACTTAGTCTCTAAGATTCTCGAGGCGATTAACTCCGAGCTTCCTCAGTTAAAAGCTAGGTTCAAAGAGTTGACTGGCCTCAACCCGACTCAGAACGTCAAGTACAAAGATTGGCTAAACGAGAACGGAGTTGCCTGTGACGGAGTTGGCGGAGACGTGCTCGAGGACCTATTGTCTCAGGACCTCCCAGAGATTGTTAGAGAGACTCTTGAGCTAAAGAAGTTAACTAGCAAAACCAGCATTGCTAAGATGAAAAAGATTGAGGACTTAGTTTGTTCAGACGGAGTTATTAGAGGCAGTATGCAATACCATTCTGCTACAACTGGTAGATGGAGTTCTGTAGGGGTACAGCTCCAAAACCTTCCTAGAGGTACCCATGACCCTGACCGATTGGTTGATTGTTTTCTCGCCGGAGATATTGACGAGATTAAGAGCATTGCTGGTAACGTGTTCGAGGCGGCTGTCTCGTGCGTCAGAGCGTGCCTCATAGCCTCAAACCACAAGAAGCTGGTTGTGTCCGACTACTCTGGAATCGAGGCTCGGAAGCTGGCCTACTTAGCCTGTCAGAAGGACTTAGTAGAAGCCTTCCACAAGAACCTAGACATATACTGCGACTTCGGCAAGAAGATTTACGGTCGAACCATTACTAAAGCCGATAAGACAGAGCGAGCTGTTTCGAAAGTTGCGGTCCTAGGCCTTGGCTATCAAATGGGGTGGCGTAAGTTTAGAGACCAAGCTAAGGCTCAGTACGGCCTAGAAATCTCTGACAGCCTAGCTAAGCGTGTTGTCACTACATACCGAGCAGCCTACTCTAAGGTCAAAGACTTCTGGTGGAGGCTAGAGAGAGAGGCTCAGGACACGGTGACTTCAGGCATAGCTCACGGCAGGTTCTTTATGGGCCGCACTGAGGATACGTTGCACTACCGGCTTAACTCTGGTAGAGTATTGACCTACTGGCACCCTACCGTATACGAGGGGGAGTATGGCCCAAACATCCGGTACTATCGTCCTGACAAGGGTCAAATGCGAGTAGCTAACACTTATGGGGGCAAGTTGACAGAGAACATCTGTCAAGCAGAATCTCGAGATATTCTCTCAAGTGCCCTTGTGGCATGTGACGATAGTGACTATATTGACCTGCTCATCACAGTACATGACGAAATTGTCGGGGAGACGTGGGACGATTGTGCTGAAGAGTCGCTTGACAAGATGAACGCGGATATGGTAAAACCACTTGAGTGGTGTCCAGACATGCCTCTGGACGTAGAAGGATTCACTAGTTTTAGGTTTAGAAAGTAGGAGAAGTTTTATGAGTAAGAAATGGAATACGATTTGCCTCGATTGGGATGGTGTCATTTGGGATTTCAAACAGGCTTGGTGTGATTGGTTCGAGAAAGAAGTCCCTGACACAGACAAGTGGGACTTCTATTATGACCTAGGTCTGTCACCTCAAGAGTTCCAGAAAAAACTGAGCGAGCTACCTCGTGAGTTCTGGGAGCAACCTAAGTACATCATGCCACACGCTCATGAGCTAGTTTTGTGGGCTAGTTTGAACGCAAAGAACGTGTTCATCCTCACTGTGGCTCCAGAGTACGATTGCTCTCGTGCCAAGCAGATATTGGCGAACCAGTTATTTGGGCTAGGAGTGTTTTCCGTCGATTGTGCAGAGCATAAAGTGCGGGACTACGCTCGTGAAGGTTGCCTGCTAATCGACGACAAGCCTAGCACAGTCGTTAAGTTTGCTCAGGAGTGTGCTGGTGCTGGTGGGTTTATTTGGCCTGCTAACTACAACAAAGGACTCGACGAGTCGTGGTACTTCGATTGGGAGCGAGTTAGTCCCTATCAGAAAAAGCGGGAGAAGCCAACGCTAGACTACTCTAGCATGGATGAGGCGAAGAAGCGAAAGATGACTCCGATGTATTCGGGGCTACTGGCCTACTTCCCTGATGCACTGGCTGTCGTAGCTCAGAACAGCATGGTAGGCCACTACCAGCACAACGACCCTGCCGAGCCAATGTACTGGGATAGGAACAAGTCGGCTGATGACCCAGATGGGATGGTTAGACATCTTGCTGACCACAGCAAGAACCCGTATGATACTGATGGGAGACTGCACTTAGGCAAAGTAGCTTGGCGTGCTTTGGCAATGTTACAGAAGTTTATTGAGGAGAATAGCAATGAGTAAGGGCGATAAGAATCGAACGACAGACAGGGATGCCTATCGTGAGACGATGGACCGGATTAAGCGTAACGAAGAACGAAAGCAGAAGGGGGCTAAGAAATGAGTATCGAACAGCAACGAGAGTACGTCCAGATTTTAAAGAAGGCATGGCTCAAGAACCTCAGAGTTTGCGGAGCCGGTAGCGGACCTGAGCTTGGTATGCTCGACGCCTTGGTTACTGAGTGGCAGAAACTGAAAGAGATGGAGGCTAGCAATGGCAGCGATTAGTACAGCACTTCGGCACGCAGTTATAATCCTTCTGTTCGTGCTGTGTGGCCTAGATTCCTTCGCATGGTTTCTAGGAGGTATGTCTTTTATGTTTTGGTTGGTCGTCATAACTCTAGCTACGAAGGAGATTCGAGATGAGCAGGCTTAAGTTCCTTAGAGTCGTCTACCTGATGCCTTTGCTATTACTAGCCTTCTGGCCCGTACCTATCAACTGTCAGCAATGCGGAGAGCGTGTTGCAGTTGAGAGCGTGGCGGCTAGGATGGTCTCGAGCTGGGAAGACAACTTCTTTTGTGGGTTCTCGTGTGCCGAAGAGTGGCTAGAAGAGCACCCGCTGTACGATGACAATGGCAATATTATTAGGAGGCGGTAGCATGTACGTATTCACTTTCATTTTGTGGGACACCACTGAAGTCGTAATCGAAGAGAGGATGCTCAGGTGGGCTATGGAAGTAGCGATGAAGCAGGACATCTATCTTGAGGACATTGACAGCATTAAGGTAAGGGAGAAGAAGTATGA
>PDMW01036097.1_pt1 | contig 10500 bp, 14 predicted proteins | sample 1515511 | NCBI WGS metagenome assembly PDMW01 (sample SAMN07343023, study PRJNA328102) | Marine metagenome, whole genome shotgun sequencing project. | biome: marine; feature: bay; material: water; isolation source: viruses from water sample < 0.22 micron filtered, nuclease treated, low... ... | reverse complement strand
CAAGGTCAAGGTCAAGGACAGGGACAAGGACAAGGGCAAGGCCAAGGACAACAGCAAGGCCAAGGTCAAGGACAACAAGGCCAACAGGGGCAACAAGGTAATCAAGGTCAGCAAGGACAGGCTGGACAGCAAGGCCAACAATCAGGCCAGCAAGGTCAGCAGGGTCAGCAAGGACAACAAGGACAGCAAGGCCAACAACAAGATAACGGTCAAGGCCAACAACAACAGGGCGGTCAGCAAGGCGGCCAACAATCCGAGCAACAAGCCGAAGAACAGAACGGTCAAAACCAAAATGGACAGTCCCAACAACAGCAGGGTCAAACCCAGAATGGACAACAAGGCCAGCAAGGTCAGCAAAATGAGCAACAACAAGGCCAACAGTTAGACAATCAAGAACAGAATGGTGAAAACGATAATGACGGTGACAGCATTCCTGATGACCTCGATAACGATGATGATAACGATGGAATCCCCGATTCTATGGATGATTCACCATTAGACCACGACAACGATGGTATCAATGATGCCGAAGATGACGATGATGACGGTGATGGAATCAATGATGCTGAAGAAGTTAATGATGGCAACGATAACACCAACATTTACGACCACGACAACGATGGTATCTCCGACCGATTCGATTTAGATATTGATAATGACGGTATCGACAATTACAAAGACTTTTACGCTAATGGTAGTGATGCCAGCCGAGACCACGACAACGATGGATTGAATGATTCCATAGATACTGACGACGACAACGACGATATTCTTGATGTTGATGAAGTCGGTGGTTCATGGTCTTCCTACCGCTACGACCACGATAACGACGGCATTTGGGACGCTTCCGATTTGGATGACGATAACGATGGTTTGAGTGATTGGTTTGAGTCTAATGATGGTAACGATGCTACCGGTCAGTTCGACCATGATAACGATGGTCTGGACGACCACCTCGATGATGACGATGATGACGATGGTATCCTCGACATCTTAGAAGTCTAAGACTGGTGAGATTAAATGTTTGGTCGTGATGGACGGTTTCGCACCCTCTTGAACCGAGTATTTGAACTTGTTTTCTGGATTGCATGGTGGCCTTTTATGATTCTTTTTGAGGATTAACAGAAGGTTTAAGTAGGTCATTCGGTATAGTAGTCTTATGACTCCCAGCAGTATGACCCCGAACCAAATGCGTGCTCTTTGCACCCGTAGTGAACTTGAAACCTTTGTTCTTCGTAGACTCTCTACTTTGAACAAGCGTAGTGCTACCACATGGAATGCCCGAAACAAAAAGGCCAACCGTTCCGAAGTTAGCATGAAGGGCATGAGCAAAGAAACTCTGGTCTATATGGCCGCAGCACTAAACAAGTGTGAAAGAGTAGACAAAAACCTTTAAGTAGCAGAATAGTGCATTACTTTTTATGCGAAGCCGTGAAGAGGTGTATCAAATGTTGCGTGAATCCGTTGAGGTCCAAAACACATGGAGATTTGCCTATGACGCAGCCAAAGCAGCCAAGAATAAATCAGACATGATGGCTGCTGCTCGTAATCACAAAGCCCTTGAAGGTGTTATTAAAACTTTGAGATGGACTTTAGAATATGCTGGAGTCGGAAGCCCACTAAACTAAGGAGAGTTAATCATGCCCATGTCAGACCATCAAGATAGTGAACACTTTTCATATGACCGAGAGTGGACTGAAATTGAGCAGATGTTAGATGCTGCCGAAAGAGTAATGAATCAGTGGGTTAGTCGTTTCTATCAAGCCAGAGAAAAAGATAATAAAATCCTAATGCGTGAGGCTGCTCGTAATAAAAAAGCCCTTGAGGGAGTTATTAAAACTCTACGGTGGACGCTGGGAGATAAAAATATCGACCATCCTCTAAACTAATCTTTCCGTAATCTTTAAGTATCAGAACGGTCCCATGTCATAACATGGACGCAAAGACAATCGCAGGTGCAGGACTAATTATTGGTGGTGGCCTTATTGGTTACAAATCAATGAAAGATTTGGCAGGACTTGGATGTTATGGACCAGCAGCATATTTGACTCTTGGACTCACAGCAATCGGTGGTGGACTATTCCTCTTTGGAAAACTACGCCGTGAAGAAATCTCAGCCAAGAATGAACAAGTTAAAGAAGAAATCTCAGCAGTTTTGAGTTCTGAATACTTCCCACAACTTCCAGATGGTATGGATGCTGGTGCAGTTGTTGTTCCAGATTCCTACGGTGGCACATCTTCTTTGATGTCAGGCCGTGGTGTTCCACAATGGTATGGAAGCGCAGAAGGTCGTAAATACGGCAAGCGTGACCGCTACACCGACCGATGGGGTAATGCTCGTTACATGACCCGTCGTAAGGATGGTTCTATCGTTACTTCAGTCAATATCGCAGGTAAGAAGGGTGCAGTTGCTAACGACCGCCGTTCCAACGCTGTGAACTACGCCAAGCCGGGATACCGTCAGATGGGTGATGCTAAACCAGTTGGCCGTGTCGAGCGTGCTATGAAGAATATGTTCGGTGCTGATGGAGAATACACAGTCCAAGAACAAGGACTTCCAGTTATCCCAGATTCCTACGGCACAAACTCAGCATTGAGTTCAGGTCAAGGAGTTCCACAATGGTATGGGTCCGCAGAAGGCAAGTCCAAATACGGTCGTCGCCAACGCTTCACTACTTCCAAGGGTAACAGCCGATATGTCGCTCGTAACTCTAAGGGAGAGTTTATCTCCAATGTAGCCGTCGCTGGTAAGCGTGGTTCTATTGCTCAAGACCTTCGTAAGACCGCTAAATCCTACAAGCCTGTTGGCTACCGCCAAATGGGAGATGGAAAGCGTGTTTCCCAGAAGGCTCGTCGCAGCAAGAACGAGTGAAGTCTTAAGTAGTAAAACAGCACATAGATAACTATGGGTTGGCTAAAGGCTTTGGCAGAAGAAAGGCGAAAGAATGCCCTTCGTAAGCAAGCACAGGGTTCACGCACAGGTCTAACAGATTCTAAAGTGCGAGCAGACCCACTTCGTAATGTTAAAGTTCCAGACATTGAGATTCGTGACTCAGCCAGAGTCAATCCCACATGGACCAAGGATATTAAGGAAACCTCCCTCCCCGCCACCCCTCCCTCCGATGAGATAGCAATTCAAACGCAGCATAGGTATGCCCAGCCGAATCAAAGATTATTGACAAATGCTGAACAACAATTAGAAGACTTGCGACGACAATTGCGTAAATCTTATGGATTAGACCCCAATGGAGGGAAAATCTAATGAGTGTTCGTCGTCAAGGCTGGCAGTGGGGAATATCTGACCTCGGAAATCTACCTGCCAAGGTAAAAGATTTAGAGGCTTCACCGCAATCAGTTTTTTATTCTGGCATAGGTGATGCAACTTTGTTGAATCGCAATCGCACCAAAGCCGATGAGTTTATTGTTCTGCAATATGTCGGTAGCACACCCGGAGTTTATGGCAACGGAGAAAATTGGGTTCCGGGCGGTTATGTAAATATCCGTATTGGCACAACTTTTTATTATGAAACTTTAGATGGTCGAGATGGCTTAGGTATGAGTGGAACTGCTGCTCCATTTCCTATCAGCACCAGAGCCTCTCCAGTTCTGAAGAATTGGATTCCGATTGAAATCCCGCCGGGAACTGATTGGGATGTTACCTATTATCTTTCTAATGCTTTGATTTCAATAACAGAAGATTTCCCCGAATTACCAATTAGTTCGTGGACAGTATGAGGTGATTAGCATGGGTGGATTAGCATATGATTTTGATACCACTTTTTTACCACAGTTAAGTCGTAATTGGGAGGAGATTTTGTTTGATAGTGGAGGACGGTCTGATAGTGAAGTTTTACAAGATTTATGGCAAGGTATTTCACCATTTGACCCCACTACTGGAACTCATGTCGGAGATATTATCATTCGTGGCTCCAGATTTGCTAATGATTGGTATTATATCTGGGGTTCATATCGTGCCTCATTCATAGACTTGCGTAATGATGGAAACAATGTGACAGCATGGGATGGGTTCGTTACCATGATTCCGGCTCATGCTTTGTTTTCTCGATTTGCAGAGAACTTTGTAGGCGGTCAAGAGAACTTTAACGACCCAAATGTTTTCAATGAAAGTAATGTTTTTTATTCCGTTCCTTGCAGACTACCCTATGCCTTAAATCCCGGGCCTATTGCCGATAACGCAGCCATAGCCGCCGATTCCGAAGTAGGAGTTCACACCTTAGATTATGCTCTGGGAGTGGGTGTAACCTCAGGACCAGCACCCATCCCCGGTTTCCCCACAAGGGTTATTTCATTGGACCCCTCTACAAGTGCTTGTCTCAACTTTAATTGGATGGGGCATCAACGCACCGTGGCTGCCAATGGCACATTAGACATGGATTATGTCGCTTGTGGAGGCACCTATAATGTCGAAGTTATACTACCTAATTATGCAGGTCCAGACAACCCAGTTCAGGCTGAAAACTTGGATATAAGCAATTTAGAACGGTGGGGTTGGGGTCTTACCGAAGCCTTGTGTAAAAATGCCGGAGGACAACCAGCCCTTACTAACCCCCTAACCTTTCCAAGACCCGAAGGTATTAGTAAATTAGAAGAACGCACTGCGGCATATTTACCGCTTGGCTCTGCAATTGGAGGTGGTTTTTCAGATGATATAGCAGATTGCTTACTTAGTGATTATGCCACACCTGCGGCGACAACATCAGGATATTATGTTTCCAGAATCTATGATAGTTATTCTTATCAAGGCCAATCCTATGCTAACACCGGATTAACTTTGATTTGTGGTGAAGCCTCTCGTATCAATGCGGCAGGCACAGCCGTAGCAGGAACAGTGCCATTTGCAGGGATATTTGCATCCACATTTTCAAGTTCACCAGAATTGGATTACCCGGGTTCTACCCCCAAAGACCGAGCCACACTAAAAATAGCCGTTCCACCTAACTTTGTTACCGATACCTCCATAGCAGCCTATGATTATGAGGGCGCATGGGCTAATGTGATTTCACCTTCATTAAGTAGAGCCTCGGTGGAAGAAGCCCAGTTCCTACCAGATGCAATACCTCCGGGTTTCCTAATCGGCATAAATAATTTAGACATAGGTGGAGTTAAAACTTGTGCTATCTTGGCTTCAGTTACCGACGATGTAATCTATGGTGGTGGTTATACAACATTTAGTGCTTTAGGTGCAGTCGTAGATAATTTTTTTGCTACTCCTTTAGCCATTAAGGGCAATCAATTTACTACTCAGACTGGTATAGCACTCCCCGAAGGCACTGGTGCTAAATGGACCGGTCGAGTTCAACAACAAGCCACCTTTTCCCCAGAATATGAAAGAATTACTAAAAATCAAGGACTATATGAAAGTTTTATTTCTGGAAACTTAGATGGACCCCTCTTTGGATGGATTAGTGACCCAGATTTGCTAAGAGATTTACAAGGAGATTCAACCATTAGTCCCAAAGACCGAGATGTATCTTCATTAGTAGGGTGTAGTCCAACTTATTCATCCGGTCCTAATTTTAATCCAGCGTTTTTATTAGGCACTGGTAATATCTACATCGGAGGTCTATCCAACAAACCGCTTCCTACGCTAACAAATCCATACAGTAATTTAGGTTATGGTTTGCTGGCTTATGTTCCCGGAGGTGAACCTTATGTATTTATGTATGACTATGGCACAGTTTCAATGCTTCAAAACAATGGCTTCCCAGCGATAATTGCCCCCTTAGTGCCTACTTTTGATGTGCGGGCATCAGGTATTCAAGAAGGAGATAACATGAATGCTGCCTTCACCGTAGCACCCACCAGCACCACTCGCTATCCAGTATCGGCTTCTTGGGATAATGACCGAGACCAATGGACATTTACTTTTGCCGATGCTACTAATGGTTTTGGATTTATGTCTGTTAATTCAGCATTCAGCACCGCCGAGAGTCAAAATCAATTTAGTTTCTTAGACCAAACCGATAATTTTGCATTATCAGGACCCTATGCTGCTTTAGCCAACCCTCAAGCCTGTATTTATACTTCTCGCATGATGACTCCAATTTTAGATGGATTGGCGATTTTAGGGGCTTCTGAAGATGTAACTTACAAAGGGCAAACCGCTATGAGAGCGTTTGAATATACTCCCGCCGGTGCCTTACAGCCAGTTAATGCTTTTGCGTGTTATACTATCAATGGAACTACTGGGCGAACTGCCAATGTTTGGGTAGATTACCTGCTATTTGATGGCGTAGATTCGTTAATTGCTACTGAATTGCAGACTATGGGATTAAGAGTCACTGTTGAAAATGTGGAATGGTATAAGGCCAAGATTATTCGCAAAGGAGAACTTGGATTCACACCAGAAGAGGTAGAAGATTGGGTCCGTTCTCAACAAGAAGAATACAAGGCTACTCAAAGACTCAAACAACGCCAAGGCCGAAGTCGTTTGCGAAAGCGACAAGTTCAAGCGTGGCAAGAGGGCAATAATGACATGGAAGATATTGTTTCAGGAGATTTCACAGAAAATGGCGGGTTTGATAGTTTGAAGGAGTTTGACGCTGCTGCTGCCGATTATATCCCACCTCCAGAAGAATCATCCCCCGATAGTTCCAGAAAAGAGAAAAATAAGTCTGGAAAACGGTAACTGCAAGCCTAACTGCTACACAAAACGCCCTCAACTTTAAGTAGTCGGAAAACAAACTTACTACTATGAGCGAAGATTCCTTCGTGGGAGTCATGGATATTCCCGTAAATCCTGAAATTATGTCTTTGGCTACAATTTCAATTCCAAGTGACATTTGCTTAGAAAGTATTTCCATTCCTACGAATGCTATTTCTTATATTACAGAAGTTGAGTTCACTTTCTTATTAGATGGTGATGAACTCTGGAGTGGCACAGGGATGCCTCACGGAGTAGAGTTTGGTATTCCAGATAAGTTAGCATTTTCAGACCAACCTCGAACCTTGTTAGTTATGGCACAACCCAGTTCTATCTTGAGTATGCCCATGGGTTTGCATACTTCAGAACTCCCAATAGCACTTAAGGGTCGTCGTGGACTTTGCGCTTATACCGTAGATATGGAAGAAGAGATAGATTTTCCTGATTTTTTTGTAGAGAATTGGTTGTGAAGTATTAAGTAGGAGATACAACATAGTTTCTTTATGGCTTACTTGCTATTATTTACTGGAAAAGGTGGAGTCGGCAAATCTACGATTTCCGCAGCCACAGCACTTCATCATGCTAAACAAGGTCTCCGCACCCTTTTGGTTTCCTCTGACCCAGCCCATAGCACCGATGATACACTGGGCATCAAAGTAGGATTTACACCCACTCAAGTCTCCGAAGATTTACCATTGTGGGCTAAGAATCTGAATGCCGAAGATATGGCCGGCGATTTTTTCGGAAAGATGGAAGGACTTATGGAATCATCATTCGGAAGTTTGCCCGGTTTTGATAGTTCCATGCTTTCAGACTTAAGCAACTTCCCCGGTATGGATGAAGCCTTTGCTATGGAAGAAATTGAAAGATTGTGTGCTTCCGCAGATTGGGATGTTATCGTTTTTGATACTGCCCCAACTGGACACACACTCAAAGCCCTGTCAGCACCCGATTATCTTAACACATTTTTGCTCAAAGTTTTGCGTATGAAAGCCAAAATTGAGAATCTTAAAGGATTCTTTATCAAGAAAGGAGATACTTCCAAACTCGTAGACTTGTTAGAAGATTTCATCAAGAGAATTGAAAGACTAAAAGTTTTACTTCGCAATCCTGATTATGTCAGCATTAACTTGGTTTCCATTCCCACAGAAGCAGGTTTCGCCGAGTGCCTCAGAACAGTAAGATTTTTGGATAACATGAAGATTCCTGTCCAACACATAGTAGTTAATCAGATTATTCCATCATTTACCCCTGATGTTTGGGAAATAGCCCCCACTAATCCAGCCGTAGCACTTCTCAAAACGGAACATGATATTCAACAGCCCTATTTGGCTCGATTTAAGGAACTAACCTCCACCAGCCCTATTCGGTTGGTTGGAATGACAAGATTACCATTTGAACCCCGTTCCGCCCGCCTCGCTGATGTTGCACATACGCTTTGGGGAGACCGTGGTTTGAACTTCCAAATCAAACCTTCATTGGAAGTTCAAGATAATTCATTGATACTACATATTCCTTATATCAAGGATGCTAAGTGGACTAAAGATAATTGGACTTATCGCTTTGGAGAATCTTACCATCATATTCCATTGGAAAAACCTGAAGGCAAAGTTAGCCGAAGAACCAATAAAAAAGATAATACTGTGGAATTAACATGGGAGGAATGACCTTGGACTGGGAATGGTTCTGGATAGTAGTGCTGACTGTGATAGTTTGTTTCCATGGATTGTTAGATATTTTCTTTGTTCGCTGGGTGCTTTGGCGCAATAAATTACTCACGAATCTGGCTGTTAAGTCTGCTCTTGCTGAAAGCGAATCTTTAAGTAGCGAGACAGAGCAAGAATAGTCATGGTGCAAGCACAGACCATAGGTATTTTGTCAGCAGTAGTCCTCGGTGGACTTGGTTACTGGTATATGGGCAAAGAAGAAGAAGAAGAAACTACTACTACTACGACTGTTACTGGTGGAGGTGTGGTAACACCTACTACACCAGAATGTAGTGATGATTTAGGTTGTTCAGCAGATACACCTCATTGTAATGATGATGGAGCCTGCGTTTCGGCCACAGAATACTTTACTTCCTCTACTGGTTCTCTATACCCTGCTTACGGCGGTAGTGATTTACAAAAACCTGATGCTCGCAAGACAATTGTTGGTAAAGAAATGTGTTCCAAAACTTGTTTAGATGACCCAGACTGTGTAGGATTCACTCATTGGGAAGAACGCTACACCGAGGACCATCCACTAATTGATGGCGAAGAACCAACTCACCCAGACAATGACCTTTGTTATTTCTGGTCGGGTCCTCAAGGAGATGACTTAACACTTACGCCTACGGCTGCGGTCGGAGAATCTCACGAAGGCAACACAGATGATGTCGAGCGTGCTAATAGCAAGGCTACTACTTACATTAAGACTGAAATGAAAGATTATGTGCCAGAAGATACCACAGAAACTTCCGAAGCCGAAGATGTAAAAACACCATTCTATACTCCAACCAAGACTCCATCTGGTTCAGGCTACCAAATTGCTGATAAGCAGTGTGGCATGGACTGGAGACAGTGGTAATCTTTAATAGAGTAGTTCCCCGTAAGATTAGTATGACTGGTCTTACTTTTGATTGGGACGATGTGGAAATCCACGACCCTCAAGTTCAAGCGGCATTAGCCGAGTTAGACCAAGATTTTAAGCAACGGGTTTGGTATCGTCAATCTTCCTCTCGTGAGGGACTTCATGTGATGATTGCTGAATTAGACTATGATACTTTGTTTGGATTGATTCTTAATCCAATTCAATTGCCTGTGGAAACTCAATTTGCTTATCGTAGCAAATATGGCGAGGCTCCTTGGAGTCTGGAGTGTGAGGGTCGTTTCTTTTCAGACCAAGTTCGTGCCGCCGAAGGCTTCCGAACCAGTCGAGTTTTTATTAGCAAAAATGGAATGTCAGCAGGACCTTGGAAATGTTATGGATGTGAAGAAGAATGAAACCCGAATGGAATTGGATGTTAATACCAACAAAAAAATCACGAGGACAATCTTTTCCTCCGCAGGAAGTTATCAACCATTTGAAAACGAAAGGCAGGGATGAAGCATGAATAATGTTGATTTATTCCCCATTATTTTTATTAGTGGTGTGTTAGCAATAATGTTGTTTTATTTTATTGCTCACTCTTATGATATTAGAACCTTGATTGGAAAAGTCACTTCGCCTTTTTTTGTGCCACTACGAAAGTTTGTAGTTTGGGGAGATAAAAAGTTTGGCACTTGCGATATGAGATTAACCTTAGAACCTCGCCGGAGAGATGAAAATGAATGAAGGAGATGTCAGAGAATTGGCACTCCTGATTAAACTTCATATGTCTCAAGGAGAGTTATACTACATAGAGGGTCTGCTCTCTACTGATGCCAATAAAGTGGCTCGTGCCTTGTTGATTGATGGCAAATCAGTTTATAGTATTTTAAAGTAAGAACTTTTAAGTAGGTAAGACTACTTAGTTATCTTATGCCCGAAGTAAGATACTGGCCAAGAATTGGAATGCGTGTGGACCGAGAAACTGCTGATTCGTTTATTAGCAAATTGGTGGTTGGAGATGTGGGAAGCATTTTGGATGAAGATATTGATGAGTTCGTGGCTGTGACTCCACTCACTCCAGAAACACTTTCTAAAGAAATTGATACTTTGTTTGCGAGTCCCTTAGAAGATAGTGAACCAATTTTTGATGAAGTCAATTTAGCAATTTTGGAACTAATGACCTTTGAAGGTCAGCGTAAGTCATTCATTATGGAGCGTAAAGCCGAGGGTATGTCTACTGAGGATGCCAAAGAAGCCTACGATAT
>PDMW01082952.1_pt1 | contig 10507 bp, 11 predicted proteins | sample 1515511 | NCBI WGS metagenome assembly PDMW01 (sample SAMN07343023, study PRJNA328102) | Marine metagenome, whole genome shotgun sequencing project. | biome: marine; feature: bay; material: water; isolation source: viruses from water sample < 0.22 micron filtered, nuclease treated, low... ... | reverse complement strand
CAAAACGACTACAAAAGAATAAATCAGTTCCAACATTGACTGCGGTGTTTCTACCAAAGATACCTATCGGTACTCTAAAGTCTCTAGCTATTTCCCAAAGATTTATATTTGTATCAACTAAATAAACTAAAGTTTCATTCTTTCCAAAGACAACTAACTTATCACCTTCTAATACGGCAAGACCTTGTATTGTATCCTTTGATGTAAACTGGTTCTTCACATCAATAATAGCACCGTCTGTTTGATTGGGTGTTGTACCACTAGAAGTGTTAGTTCTCCAATCTGTAAAACTGTCTTGAGTACTTACATGAATTTCTGTCTCTCTTCCTGGGATACCTGCTACAACTAATCTATTTAATATGTTTACAGCCATCCCGCCTTTTGGATAAGCACCTAAAGTAGACTGCTGAATAGTGCCAAATCCACTGACAGTAACGAAAGAAGTGCCATCATAATAATAGGGATCATGACCTGCCATAAAAGCAAATTGTTTTTGATCAAAGTTGACTAAACTTATTTCACTTATGGCAGCGTTACTTACATTAAAAATTATGGTTGATGAGGAAACTCCAGTAGCTTTAGAATATGCTAAAACAGATGTATTACCTCCTAAATAATAATGAACCCAATCATTAGGACCAAAATGTTTTATAGCAAAACCATTAGTGCTATTAAGAGAACTTACTGCTTTCCATATAGCAGGACCTATTACAATCTGTCCTCTAAAATCTACATAAGCACTAATTAATTCAGCTAAAAATCTTTCAGACATATTTGAGGGACTAGTAACAGTATCTAGTCCAATAAATCTGTTATATGAAAAGAGCTTTCGAGCCATTAGGTATACTCATTAATTTCAACTGTAAGAGCACCTTGGATATTAGTTATTGAGCCAATCCAGTTGTTAAGGGTGTTTGTATAAATACCACTTCTTAAACTTATCAAACCTGTATTATTTGTGTCTGTATCATCTATAGTATAATAACTTTTAAGACCCTCTAGTAAAACTTCATCGTCTATTGCTCTATAATCAGTTATTGCAGTATATCTTTTAATTCTTGTTTTATATGGATTTGAAATAACTACATTACTAACGGTTGTATCTGCTGTATCTGCAATACGATATGTACCTGCAACTGTACTACCACCAACAGTTTTAGCACCTAATACAAAACTATAAAGATTTGAGCCACTAGCACCTGCTCCTGTAATCATTAAGGGAGTATAAGTACTGAAAGTAACAGTACCAGATGATATAACTAAGTCATTACTACCACTTGTAATAGAGCCTGTCTGATCATCATATGTATTATCAAGGACATCTAAGAAAGAGGGGTGTCTGTTTATGTCAGCTACAACTCTATTTGCATAATTTAAAAATCTTTCGCTTTCTAAATTCTTTAAAACAGTAGGACTTGCTTCACCCATTTCCCTCAAAGCATCATCAATTAATTCTGATAATGTAGAAAATTGACCTGACCCAGATCCTCCTGAGTTAAAGCTAACCATTCTGTACCTCTAATTCTACAATCTTTCCCTGTCTAAAAAATACATGTTTCCTCAGACAATTAGCTTCATCTTCTTCTAAAGCTACTTTGTTATCGTGAAATATTATTTTATGAGGACCTGCATCAACAGTGACACTTGGTCTAGAGGGAAATGAAAATATAGTTAAGTTTTTATTCACCTTTGCTTTAGCAGCAAGTTCTTTCATAGTAGGATCATCTCTAAGAGCTTGTACTTTTCCGTTGACAACAATAGCATCTTCTTCAGAAAAAATATGAGACTTCCTATATAAAAGGTGACCTTTGATTTGTTCGGCTAATTTTAAATCAACCTCTAATACTCCACCATGAAACGGGTATATTTTTTCACCTATGGTTATTTCCATGTTGGGTCTTTTAGCAAAAAATTTAATTGTTTTTTTAGGTGTCAATCTAATCTCCTATAAGTTGAAGAGAACCACCCGTTAAGATGGTTCTCTAAATGCATAGATTATTCTATGTTAATGACTGCCAACTTGAGATAACAGCATGTGTCTTTTCTTGAAGAATTTCTAAACCTGCTTCTGTTAGATATTCATCTGTGACACCGTCAACACCGTTACCCTGACGATCTTTCAATAATGAAGTATCATCAATGTATCTATATCTTAAATCCTTAGTATCTAAGATAATAGCATCAAACTGAGCACCTGGAATCTGTCTAAACATAGGGTGTGTTTTAACTTGTAATGTACCTGCAAAAGTATTGTAGGTAGTAAAGTTAACACCATATGAGTCACCAGTACCAGTACTGTTGATTTGATATCTTGACTTAGCTAGTGTCTGAAGATGTTCTGCAACCTTCCATCCACATAACATTAACTTTTCAGATGAACCGAAAGCGAATGCTTTTTCTGCTAAGAAAGTATCGAAACCTGCTTCAGTTAAGACATTACTTGATGATCCTGCATCCTGTACGTTAGTAGTGATGGAGTTAAATATACCATCAGTATATCTTTCTGGCATACCTGCGGAACCTGCTACAATGTCCTTTTTACCAAACAACATTGCTCTTTCCATTCCCACCATGTGCTCTTTTAAAGCATCACGAGACTTCTCTAAATACTGATCTCCAGTTCTGAAGTTAGTATGCATAGCAGTTCTTGTGATTGAGTAAGGTGTTCTGAAAATTTGGCAAAAGTTCTCGGTGCTTGCAGCATCGTAACTTACTGATGTTGGAGTGTCTCCACCTTCAGCATTACCATTTCCAACCATGAACCATGTGTCACCCGCAGCAACAGCTACACCTGTTCCACTATTACCAATACCTCTAGTAATTGTGAAAGTTGTAGTTGATGGTAGGGCAGTAATCTTAGCAACTTCACCAGTTCTGAAGTTTCTAATTAACATTCCTACACGGAAAAACGCAGCATCACCCGCAGCAGAGGCGGTTAAAGTTGTTGCATTGTTAGCGGCTGTACCTGAGTGAGTAAAGGTAAAGCTAGGTAGATCCTTCCTAAAGTTGTGGAATTCTGGATCATCGGTTGCTTCCGATGGAAGCATTGAGAGAATAGCCGTAAGCGGAGCCGAACCATTCGGCTCTAACATTAGGTATTTCTCTCTATAGTTTTCGGGGCGGTGATCGGCTGCAAAAGAGCCAGTTCCCCTCATACCAAGAGTAGTCATAGTAGTACCTCATTAGGTTAGAGTTAAATTAAGTTCGTCTGTTCGATTGCTCCTTGGGTTAATAGTAAATAAACTTAGTTTCCCTAATGGTCTTTAGTTTAAAATACTGCCGTCTGGTAGGCATTCATAATTAGACACTTATAAAGTACATCAGACACAGACATAAATCAACACTATTGTCTATGTCTGAGTCGTTTTTTTATAATAAATCCAACATTTGAGTACTAAAATCCTGTTGAGGACCCTTTCCAGTAGGTACATCTGAGCCTCTTGAAGCTACAGTTTCACCACCTGCACGGGATATATTCTTCTCAACATTCATTTTCATAGCATTTTGTTCAGCAACACTTTTGTTTCCAGAAGTGATAGCATGATAATCTCTGATAGCTTTATCCATTGCTGCGGGATTATTTCCAATAGCTGCTTTATAATTACCAAAGGTTTGATCTTGCATATCTACCCAAGAAATAAAGTCATTGAAATCTGCTTCAGTATCAATTCCTAATTCGGAAGCAGTTGCCGCTGCTTGAGAGTCAACTAGAGTTTGATTAGCTCTAGTAGCACTTAATGCTTGAGCTTGTTTAAAATTATTTACATCTTCCATAAGGGTAGGGAGTATAGTTGCAGCTTCCTCTACAGCCTTGGAATACTTAAACATATTTTGCATAGCCAAGAATGCATCATCCGTAGGTTGTAATCCATTTTCATCAAAGAAGTTTTTAGCCATTTTAACAGCATTCTCATCAGACATGACATTCTTTGCTAGAACTCTTGGATCATTAGCTAATTCAGCAGGTGTTTCTGTAGGGTTACCTGTTGGATTTTCCGCTGCTTTTTGGTTATTCATACTATTAAGCATACTGGTGCCAATCATATTAGCTAATTGATTTGGATCTGTAACACCTGTTTGCTCACTAATTCTTCTTGAGAGTTCCATAAGTGGACCATACTTACTTTCAACAGATTTAAACTGTTGAAGCATAGTGACCGCTTTATCTTCTGGTATCTCTTCTTCTTCACCACGATACTTAATCTTAATCATTCTCGATATGGCATCTGCTTCAGCAGGAGATATATCTTGAGCATTAGCATCGCCTACTTCTGCATCACCTCTAGGATCAGGGTCATTAGTCACTTCAAAATCGAAGTCAACAGGCATTCTGTCATTTGACTTTAATCTTGATGCTGCATCAAAACCTGACTTATCAGGATTAGCCTCTGCATCTGTAGGGGGAGTAGGTGCATTAGCGGGTGGGTTTACTGCTTGGTTTGGATCTGTAATTGCCCCAGATCCTGGGTTTCTCATAGCAGTTACGTCTGCTTCACTTGGATTAATCGCCATTTTTATTGAGCCTTTCTAGTTCCTCTTCCGCTTGAGCATCGCCTACCATCTTGGTAGGTAAATCAAGCACAGTGCGGAATGCCGACATTAAAGCCGCACAAACTCGTAATTGATCTGCATCAGCAGAGGCATTACTAATTAATGCGGTTTCCACCCTATTAAATTCTGTCAGAATTCTTTCTTGGTATATTTTCCAAAAATAATTATCTTTGAGTTTCTCCAAACCCTTAGATAGTTCAGTACTTTTTAGTTGTTTAGCCAATGTATTTCCTCAGTCTATTGTAAATACTTTATGTATGTCATCAAGTTCATGTAAGCGGGGTTTGTCCCGCCATTGCTGCCATTTGTTCTGGATCCATTTGTGAGGGTCCTCCAACTTCTTGTGCTGCTTGTGACATAGGCACGATGTTACCTGCCTGTAATTCTTGCTGAATTTGTTCATCGGGAACAACCTCGCTCGGACTTTTCTTCCAATTTTCTACATCCTCAAAACCAAAACTTTCAATTAATCTTTCTACGAATTTATCCATATCCCAAGTTTGACCTAGACCTGTTTCCGCTAAAGTTCTTATAGCTTTAGTTATGTTCTCTGAGTTTTCTTGAGGTGAGGTGGGTAAAGTTCCGTCTACTACAACATAATCAAAATCACCCATGATTTCTGATCTGTTATATTTGACATCTCCACTAGGATTCTCTGCTGAAATTTCTTCGGGCATATTGACCATTCCGCCATCTACCTCGAAGAATTGTAAGTTTGCTATCATCTGTCTAACGAGAGGTCGTATAGTAGTTGATGAAAGTAATCGTGCTTGCATTCCCAATCTTTGTTGACCTAGAGTTGTCATTCTGGCTATTTCAGTAGCAGTTCTCTGTGTCTCGGATTGTATACCTTGTGCAGTGTCATTGGCTGCTGCAAGTCTTTGCATTAATTGTCCTGTAGTATCTAAGTCATTAAAATAATTTCTAGTTGCATCAGGTACTGTTAAAGGAAGAATGGCATCAGATGGATTAGCACCTGGAAGAGTTCTAATAAGTCTAGCTGCATTCGGATCTAATATGTCCCTTATGTTAACTCGGTTAGGATCTACAACTAATCTGTTCTGTACAATACTCTGTACGTTTTCAACCCTAGTACGAAGTAACCAATCTTGGTACCTCTGTAATGGCATCATTAAGTCGTAGAGTGAAGATGAAAAAGTTTTATGTGCATCATACTGCCCTTCTCCGTGGATAAGAGGGATATCTTGATGCGGATATGGCGAAGGATCAAACTGTATAACCACACTCTCATCTGCCACCACAATACGATATAAACCGAACGGTGCGGATATGCCCAAACGATTTGGGTCCATAAAAACATAAAGAGTGTTGAGTACATGAGCGTGACCTAGTCCGAAGTGATTTTTATAGTCACTAGTATAACTCCCCGAGAGCGTTGGGTCTATGCTCTGATCACGAATGGTGTCTTTCAAAAATTGATTGGAATTCCATGAAACATTAGGTCTGTGGTTCTCTATTCTATCAAGATTCTGATAATGACCACGTCTGTATAATGCAGTTAAACTTGCCCAAGTTCTATAGCCTACAAAGTCTGCCTCGTGTCTATTCTGAGCCGTAACTCTTGGATCTGGAAAATATGCCCACGGGTCTATGTTTACTGGTGCATTACCATCTTTGCCATAGAAGTTAGCTACGGGTGCCATTCCATATCTGTTATTGTCTAAAAAGATTTGATATAGCTTCTGCTCATATCCAACCTTTCTCATATTATGATGTAATCTTCTTTCTAATAATCTACCTGCTCGTCTATCAGAGTCTAAACTTGTTCTTTCTATTCTGAAAGGGGGAGCTCCACCAAATATGGCTAGATTATAAGTACAAATAGTATCTGATATTGATCTACTATAAGGTGTCTTTATCTGATCTATTAACCTATATTTCTTAGAGTTACGAGAGTTAGTACTAGAATTACTACCTGCGGAAGCAGTTCGGGCAGATCTAACATCGTCTACAACTCTACTTGGAACATATATATCATGAGTAACCTCGGCATCTGACCAATAGTCATATCGTTTAGATATGCGGTCATAACTTAAATCAAAGTGTGAATGGACAAAGTCAACTAACTTTTTTTCCGTTTCTTTATCCAAATTTTGAGCTGCGTTTTCAGAGTTGTCCAATGCACGAGCAACTTGATCCAACCCAGTCTGCACTTCTGCCCTAACGATTTCCATACGGTTTCTAACAGATCCCATAGATTCAGCATCAGGTTCTGGATCATCTGCATCAGACAATCTATTATATTCTTGAACCACCTGACTATCGTTAATAATATCTCTCTTAACGTCATCTCTAGCATTTTTAATTGACTCCATTGGGTTAACTTGTGGACCCATGACATCGGGACCCACAACTTCGTTCATTCTTTCTCCTGCTGCATTGTCAGATATGGTGTCTGTGTTAAATACAATAGACTCTAAACCTGATTGATCGCCTCTTTTATCTGCCATGTTAATCCTTATGTTTTCTTTCTACGGGGTGCAAAGTGAATGTCGTCACTCTTTTCCATAATCTTGCAGCCATTCTTCATGTGACCCTTTGTTTTAACTCGTGGTCTCTTAGCTTTTTTTATATTTATTTGTTTAGGTTGCATCATTGTCACCCATTCCATTACTATACCCCAAGACATAGACATAAATCTACACTATATTCTAGGAAAAAGCTAGTAAGAGTTTTCTAATTCTCCAACTCCTCTAACATTGTCCAGATCAATATTATTCATAGTAGCGTTCATCATCAGGGGCATAGATGAAGCTGCAAGAAATAAAGCGGTAACACAATCGTCATGAAAACCTCTAGGAGCTTCATATCTTATTCTACCTGTAGCGGTAATACTGTAAGAGTAAGCCTCTAATTCTCTCCACAAATGTGTAGTGTCATGACTTGGATCAGCTATTGTTCCTGGTTGTGGTATCTTCAAAACACCTTCTTCTATAAGAAGCATTAAGTTCTGCACCATCTGTGCTTTCTTTTCATTAGTAAACTTAATGGGTTCTATAGCTAAACCTTTACGAGATAAGTTTTCAAATATAGGATCACCTACACCAGTGGCATCCATAATTACTTTCCCTCGAAACCTTGCACAAAAATATTCTATTCTTTGACTAATGACAGACCAATCTAATTGGTTAAACCTATCAAACCCAATTACATTTGAGTTGGAATCCAGTGCAACTAGACAAGTAAAGTCAGTATGTTTAGCTAAGTCAACTCCAACACGACATCCATCAGCTTGTGCAACAAGTGCGGTGTTAGCACTTCGTTCCATCATCTGATCTAACCCACGAAATACGGCACCACCAGAATCCATAAACTCTGCCATGAATTCTTGTTTAAACATATCAGATGGTAATTCGTCTCTTAATCTATCTAATTCTTCATCACTAATAAAAGGATTGGTTTTAGTAGGAAATCTAAAAGTCTTCCAAGGATTTGGTTTACCATTCTCTAATTCTTTATCCAAACCTCGTAGATAAAATTTATGAAAAGCATTTTTACCTTTAGGTGTGCCCATAACCCATGCCCATCCAGTTCTATCTAATAACATAGCGGCAACTGGACCTGCCCATAATTCATCTAAGTCAGAAATAAAACCTGCTTCATTTAAAATAACACCATCGTACTGACCACCACGAAGGTTATCTGGTTGGTCTGCGGAGAAGAATGTAATACGATCGCCATTAATTAGACGAACTTCCATTGGTGGTGTTTCGATACACTTCTCAACAAGTCCACCACTTTCAGCGAAGGCTCTAAAAACTCTAAAACTTTCTTTTCCTTGCGGGTTATAGACGGGATTAAGCCATGCATATAATTTTTTACCCCTAGGACTTTTATGAGTAAGGCTATGTGATAAAATTTTAATAGCAGCCATGTGGTCTTTGCCCCATCTACGACCACATACTAAAGTAATAAACCTATGTGGGTCTTCTAGGACTAATTGTTGGGCATGATGAGCCTCAAAGGTTACATCAGTCATCTTTAGATGGTCTCTTAAATGACAAAGTATTTATCTTTTCTGCTTTACCTTGAATAACACCATCGATAGGAGCAGTTAATGTATCAAAATCCACACTAGGACCTGTTTGATTTATAGTAATATTGACTTTACCACTTTCAATAGGGCTCTGTTTACCCTCCATACTAATAGGTGCTTGGTTAGGTAGACCTTTTTGTAGTACCATTTTAAACAATTGTAGCTGACCATCGGTCAAAGCTCTATCTTCTGGTACCATTAACTGTACTGTACCATTATTCCCATAAACTCTTTCGGGTTGAGCGGACATATAACCTACTAGTTTATCTGCCATATCAGGTAAATACTGATATATGCGGTCAATAAACTGTCTTTGGTTACCTAAGAAAGAAGGGTGCTGCATAAGCATATCTTCTCTTTCAACTTTTGCTAATTCCTGTTCCAATTCAACCGCATTTTGCAGCCTTTTTGGGACTTTACTTATTCTTCTTGCCACTATCAGACACTCCAGACACCTATCAATTTTATAATATAATAAAAAAAAAATAAAAATTTGTAAAGTTAATACTCAAAAACTAAGGGAGTAGGTTCCCCCCACACACGCATTTTGTATGGAACCAAATCGGGGGTCGCTTTTTCTAGGCGGGGTGGGTCAATTTTTTATTTGTAAATTTAAGCGGGAATAGTGGCAAATAGGTCTAACAGAACTGTAAGTGGTGGGCAGTATCCCATAGTCAGCAACAGTTACAGAGGATTAAATATAAGTTGTGTCAAGATTTGTGTCATTATTTATGTCTGACTGTGTCTGAATGTCTGAATGTCTGACATTTTTAAACTTTTCCTGAATTTTTTTTATTCAGCCTGAAATTTTTTTAATGTTCAGACTTTGGCTATAACATTAGGTTTATAATAATGATATGTGCAACATTAGATTAAAAAGTTAGATAATTGCACAGAACACCAATTTAATCTCTTGACAGAATTTGATTTTGAAATTAATCTCTAAGAGAGATTGACAGACAGAGGAGAGACAAGGTTTTTAAGGACTGACCATCCGCCCCGCAGATTGAGGTAACTGCTTAGATAACCGCCAAGTAAGGTTTATGTACGATCCAAAAAATCTGACTACTAGCATGGGTAAATAGCTAGCCACCGCAGATTAAGAAATTCAAGTTAAGTTGGTGCAAAACATGATCCACTCCTAAGACTTGAAATTGTTTTTAATCACTCCAAACAAATTAATTAGGGGGCAGTTCTTTTATTGCCCCTTAAAAATACTGTAGTTGAATGTAATTCAGCCTGATGATCTCAAAAGAGTGAAACAGTTAACTGACAGACTGAGGAGTTAAAATATGTACAAGAAATTAAATCAAGACGAAATCAAGTTACTAAGGCTTTTAGCTGATGCTTATAACTTTGCAAATATTGCAGATGTTCATTCCTCATATGCTGAGGATGATGGATCAGTTGCTAAGTATAAAGGCAATTATGAAACAATGGAGATGGTCAACGAATTAAATCCTAGAATTGTTTCAAGTGTATGCAATCCAATATCTAAAGCGGTAATTTCCATAATTGGGGAAGAGTTACATGAGTATTGGATCAATGGATCAAACTACGATGTAGATGAGTTAATAAAAATAACAAATAGCGAGGGAGTATAAATGCTTAAAAAACAAGAAATATTAAATATGTTTCATTCTAAAATTGTAACGGGATCATTCACTAAAAAAGATCAAACCATAAGGAATTTTTGGGGCATCTTAAAGAATGAGAATAGAGATCATAATGATCTCATTACAGTTTATGATTTTAGAAAAAAGAATTACCGCAGATTTAGATTAAATCAGGGTTCAATAACTTTAAAAAGTGGTAACAAATTTTTTAAATATAAATAGACATGGGGCAATATTTTTTTATTGCCCCATCTCAATTAATACTGATAATCGAATGTGTTAT
>PDMW01009741.1_pt1 | contig 10513 bp, 14 predicted proteins | sample 1515511 | NCBI WGS metagenome assembly PDMW01 (sample SAMN07343023, study PRJNA328102) | Marine metagenome, whole genome shotgun sequencing project. | biome: marine; feature: bay; material: water; isolation source: viruses from water sample < 0.22 micron filtered, nuclease treated, low... ... | reverse complement strand
ACCTGTGTTCTTTTTAATATCAACTTGAAGTAGATTCAACTGGAATGGTTTGACCTTATCTTCTTTACCAGCATAATATTTCGCAACTTCAACACTTGCTGTGATATTCGCAACTATCCGCAACCTCATTATAATCTATTATATATATTAATCTTTTAAATATTAATTGTTTTTTATACAATTAAATAAAATTCAAATTTTCAAATTTAAAAAAATATATTACAAAAAAATTACATCAAGTTTTCAACTTCGGGTTCAGGTTCAGGCGCTGGGTTTGGTTCTTTTGTTTTAGATAAAGTTTTCTTTAACTTCTTGATTTTATCTTTATCTTTATCCTTACCTTTTTCTTCATCGTCACTATCTTTATCATCAGGTGGTGGCGCTCTTTCACAATCAAACAAATAACACTTATCACTACAACCTAATCTCATTCTACAAGCACAACGAGACTTCCAAATAATCATAAGCAAACCACCAATACTACCCAATATCAAAGCACTTGCTCCTGCGAACTGGTCTATCGTAAAGTCTTGTAGTTGTCCTCCACCCACTTCAATCGTTGAACTTTCACTCATTATGATATTCTATTAGATTTTATTTCAACTCCTTCAAACTCTGTAAGTTCTTTAACTGGAATGAGTAGGTGCTTGACTCCAAAACTTCCCGTGAATTTAACTTTCCAATTTGGTCTTTCACGAGGCATCTTTATAAACATCGTTTTGTCAGTGAATACAAAAAAGATATAAACTTCAAGTTCAGGTTTTTCTTCATACAGCATCTCAATCTCAACAATCTTTCCCATCGTTACAATTGTTTCTTCGCAAGCATCGCTTGAACAAGTCCGTCCCTTGACTTCAACTTGGATATTCTTATTATTTGTGAAATCAATAACATCAAATACATCATCGCTCCTCTTTTCAAAAGTAGTCTCAAATAGCTCATCAAGGTGTGGTTTAAGTTCTTCTTCAATCTTAATCCCGAAATCGTGTAAAACTTTGTTGAACTGAAATCTGTTTTTTTGACCTGTTGCTTTAATCATCTTATATATACTTAAATTATTTAATTTTAGGAATTGAAACGCACGAAAAAAATATAAGACTTATATAAAGAATGGCGGACATAACAAAACTCACTAAAGCACAACTGATTGGTGTGATTGAGGAAAGCGAAGAAAACAAATTTGAATTATTCAAAACGGAGTTTGGATTAACTTATAATACAGATGAAGAATGGATTGATTTTATCAAATCCCTTCAAAGTAAAATTGAAGTTTATATTCAAGAAGATAAAGTAAGGATTGTGAAACAAAGAAAAGACTTATTTAGTCGTTCCTAAATCTCAGCATTCTCAAAGTAACTTTCCCCCATAATATTCGGGGACTTAACTTCAAGTTGATTGAAGTTTTTATGAATCATCTTATAGTCAGGTAAGGTTGTATCAATATACATAAACTGATATTGTCTATCAAATATATATCTTAGAGTATCATAAAACTCACGCTTTGGTATGAGTATTGCTTCATCAAAGATTGTATCTAATTCTTTCTTATTTTTATTTTCAAAGAACGCCAAGTGCGATGCTGTTTTTCTTAACTTCGGGTCAATCTTATTATAAGTTTGACTGGTTGCTATAATACTCATACTCCCACCTTTACCAGCAAGATGTCTTCGGTTGAAGAACATTCTGTGAAGTAAGTTTTCAATCTCTCCTTTACCTTTACCTCTTATATCTGAAATACAATCATCAAGAATACAAAGGACTTTATCTCCCGTATCTTTTATATCTCCAAGCATCGTATTCAAGTTCTCCAAATTTGCTTGTTCAAACTTTTGGTCATCTGGTAAAAGTTCAAAAGGGTCTTCTTCAATTGTATGAACACTTGGACTAAATAGATATACCCTATCAAACTTTCTGTTGAAGTTTTTGTGTGCTTTGGTTGTTAGATTTAAAAGTAAGTTAGTTTTACCACTGCGAGGTTTTCCTATAATCAACATCGCAAACCCACCTTGTTGCGGTAAAGGTTTAGGTATAGTTTCATCGGTATCATCACAGGTAAATTTGAACTTGTTAATGTTGATTGGTTTTTCGTTTTGTATCTCCGTAATAGAAGTCATTATAATATAAGTTAGATAAAAATTAAGCGAACCTATATTTTAATTGTGATGCTTGTTCATTAGCATAAGTATCATAATCAATCTCATCTTCATAATCTTCGTCAGAATGAATACTTCCATAAGGGGAAGGTTCTGATTCCATCGGAGGTTCAAATACTGGTTGTTTTGTGGAACTATCAGGTTTATTTGTCTGCGAAGCGCCATCAGGTTTAGGTTCTTCTTTTGGCGGAGGCGCTCCATAATAATAGTAGTTATTCACAGGAGCAGGTTGCGGTGGAGGTTGGTAATACTGAAACTGCTGGTATGGGTTCATCGGGATTTGTCCTTGAACTGGAAATTGACCAGCAAGTTGCGGGTCAGGTGGTGAAATAAACTGCTGTGCTGGTTGTTCCTCAACTTTCTTCTTTCTTGGGCGACCCCGTTTCTTTGGAGGTGGTTTGATTACAGGTTGCGGGTCTTCTCTTTGTAGTTCCTCTTCTGCCCACGCATCAAGTTCTTCTGCTTCTTTTCTTGCTTTAAGGTTTGCTTCACGCTTCTTTCGTGCTTTCTCAAACGCTTGTTTTTGTGCCTCTGTGCGAGTTTTCTTAGGTTTCTCTTCTTTCACAACTTCCTTAATCTCCGTCCTTTCAATTGATTTATTATCCAACTCTTTATTTATTTCTTCCATAATTTATACTTTAACTTATATTTTATTCGTTTATTTCTAATAATTAAAATCTTGGTGTAAGATATAATGGTTGAAAAGCGAAGCACTAATGAAATTACATACTATCAAAAGAACAAAGCAAAGTATCAAAGAGGTGGGAAATACTATAAGTATAAACCTGTAGAAGTCACCAAACCTAAAATACCATTAGTTATCAAAAAAGGAAAATTTATTATCTCCTTTGATTAATAAAGATGTCAGCAAGAAAAGGTGAATCATTACCAAGCGCAGAACCATCAAGAGTTGGAGTATCGGGTGGAGGAGCAAGAAGAATTGGTGGAAAAAGTCGTGAGACGAGACGCACTCCTAAACCTCAAACTGGTAAAAGTAGGCAACCAACAAGGTCTCGCCCAGATGTATCAAAACCAGTTGATGAAAGTTTATTTCAAGGTAAAAAGAAACCACAGCGTATGCGCGATAAAACAGAATACTTAAAAGCGGTCGCAGAAAGGTCAAGTGCGAGACAACTTGCCCAAGAAACAAAAAGAGTTAATGCTGAAATAAGAGCAACAGGAACTTTTACCGAACCAACGGGAAACATTCTAAAAGGTCTTGAAGCAGGAGCAGTGGATAGAGAAAGACGCACAAGAGAGAAAGCAGGGAAACCATCAACATCAACATCAAGTAGAAGGAGAGTTACCCTCGGACCAACTGAAGGGGGGCAGAGGAAGATATCAGAACCAGAACCAGAACCAGAACCTGAACCACAATTCCAAGGATTCGTAGAACCAGAACCAGAACCACAATTCAAAATACCAGACGCAGGGTTTGATGTTGATAGAGTTAGTCGTGGTAATGATGCTGAAGGGTTTGGAGAACCAAAGCAAAGACGCACACCATCAACGAGACCTCCAAGCGGTGACACACTGGATGACCCTTTCGCAGATATTGGTGGAATTAGTCAATTGAGTGAAAGACTTGGAACTGGTGGAGGAAGTGGTGGATTAATCAAACAGCGTTCAGCACCCACGAAGGCGATTGGTAATGTAGGTTTATCAAGAACTGGAAGCAACCCATTAGGTAGAACTGAAGCAACACCAAGTATAACTGGTTTCGCACCTGCGTCATCATTCAAACAGGGTGGAGCAAGTCCAAGAGGTCAAGGAATCACATTGAAACCCTTTGGGTTTGGCGCGGATACGACAGGAAATTTAGGCGCTTTTGATAGAATCAGTGATTAATTAATTTCTTGAGTTATATAAAGATGGTAAAAGTTACTTATAAAGGAGAAACACGAAACATTCCCAAACGATATCTTCCTGATACTTTAAGTAAGTCTGAAAGACAAAAGCAAATCAAATCAATCTTTGAAGGTAAAGAAAGACCAAAGACAAAAGTAAAAGAAAAGAAATCAACTTGGACAACTCAGTTTGATAAAGAGTATGGAGTACAACTTGATGCGATGAAAGGTAAAAGAAGTAAAAGTAATATCGCAAAAGTTACAGGTATTCCTTTGAAAGCAATTAATGAAGTCTATAAGAAAGGAGAAGGTGCTTTTTATAGTTCAGGTTCAAGACCAAATCAAACAGCATCAAGTTGGGCAAGAGGTAGGATTTATGCTTATATTATGGGTGGCGAGAAAGTGAGGAAAGTTGATAAAGATATAACTGATAAGTATAAAGTCAAATTCAAACACCGAACTAAAAAATCTTAGATATATAATAATGGTAAAACTTGTAGTAACTAATAGTCCAAAGAAAGATAAACGATTCAAAGCAGTATTTACTTATGACGATGGTAAAACTAAAACAACACACTTTGGGTTAAAGAATCCTAAAAAGGGAACATACTTAGACCACAAAGATAAAGAGATAAGAAAGAACTATCGGGCAAGACATAAGAAAGATTTGAAAACAGACGACTATACAAGAGCAGGATACTTAAGTTATTATATTCTTTGGGGAGACAAGACAAACTTAAAAGATGCTGTTAAAAGTTATAAAAAGAAATTTAATTTATCCTAATAGTATATAATGTCGGTGTCAGGATTAAGTAGTGGAAACTTTGACCAAGCAGGAATAACTTATGATTTATCAGTTGGACTTGACCAAGATTCTGGAATAGCGGGAGAAGTCTTAATTAGTGGTGGAACTGGAAGACCTATGAGTTGGGGTAGTAATTCAGCAAACCTACCGAATGCTTTAGTAAAAGGATTAAATATAGAGATGACAACAGCGGGTGGAGATGTTACAGAGTTTGATGGTTTAGTTAGAACAACTATATCAGCAACAGATACAAATACAGAATATACTGGAACTGCTCCAATAGATATAAGTGCGAGTGATGTTATAAGTTTGAATAAAGACTCAACTTTGACAACTATATCCGATAATTTATCAGTTGTGAAAGTTCCTAATACTTTAACTATAACACAAGGTGCTTCAAGTGTAGTTTATGATGGTGAAATCGCCAAAAGTATAACTCTTACTGACGCTGATACAACTTATGTAGCAGATAAAGGTGTTGAAATAGATTTATCAACTACACCCCACACAATCAAAGCAAAGGTTGATAGTGATGCTCAACCAACTTTGAGGAATGATTATAACTCTGATGAATTAGCAGTATTAAGAGTCCCTCATAACTTAACACCAAATTTGGGTATAGAATATCAAAGTGGTTTAACAAGTTATGATGGTTCAGCACAAACATCAGTCATAACAAAGGTTGATGATACAACCCCAGCAGACCAAACCATAAGCAATACTGGTGGAACGGGTGCTGATGAGTTGAATGTTTTGAGAGTTCCCAATACTTTGACAATTACACAAGGAGCAACTGATTTCGTTTATGATGGTAGTGTTGCTAAATCTATAACACTAAGTGATAACACTTTAACTCTTATAGAAGGAGATGGGATTGATATACAGACATCGGGTCTAAACTCATTAAGTAAAACAATAAGTGCGGATTTGAAGGCGGGTTCAGGTTTAGAATTCACATCAGGTGAGATTGATTTAAAATCAATTCCCAATACTGCCTTAGCGGGAAACTTTGATGGAAGTATGTTAGCATCAGATATATCTATATCTACAACTGGGACTATAACTACCGATGGTATAACTAATAATGGAAACTATACTTCAACTAATGGAAATATAACTTTGACTAATGGAACTTTTTTTGGTAATGTAGAGGGAACTATTACAGAAGAACACATCAATGCTCAATCACTTGAAATAAGAGATGGGAGTGTTTCGGGTAATACTGGAATTGATATCAAAGATGGATATAATTTAGAAGTATTCAACACCAGTAATAACAAAGTTGTTGAAGTTAGTGGTAATGTAACTGGTTCTGTAAGTTTAGGTGTTTTTGACGCAACTTCTGGAACTACACTTTTCAGTGTTGCTCCAACTGGGGCAATGAATAATGTTCAAAATATTGTCTTTCAAGGCACTTTAATCAATAATCAAAACTCGGGAAACATTCGTATGAATACTGGAACAATTTATGATGAAGTAAGTGGAAGTAGTAATAACTTGAATATTGATTTCAACGCAAAAGAAATAAAGGTTAGAAAATCTAATGAAGATAGAGTTATTTTAAAACAAGATGGTTTGGTTATCAATGATGATGCTGGGAATGAAAGTTTCAAAGTTTTTGGTGGTTCTGGTGTAGTTGATATTCACGGACAAGTTAATGTTTCAGATAATAATATTATCTTACTTGGAGACGAGTGTAATATAATTGGACATAATACAAAGACATCAGGATTCTACGATAATGAACTTAAATATTTTACCGCAAAAGGTAGCACTACAACTCATTCACTTTGTGGTGCGAGTCTTGAGTATGTTGTTTTGCGTAGCACTTCAGCAAGGACTTTTGCTCTTCCTTTTGTTACTGGTGGTTCAGTTATAACCGCAACTGGATTACAGGACATAACAAGTTTCAATATTCCATCACAAACAGCACAAGCATCAGCGTGTGCTATAACTATTGAATGTTACCTAAGTAGATTTTCAGGGAGTCCAGATTGTTATTGTAGAATTGATACTGCTACTGGAACAGGTAATTCTCCTTATGCGAGTCAAACTTCCGCAACTCTTGTTCAAAATACTGCTTCAACTTTACAACATAGACATAATTTTACTATATTGATTACTGGGTTGTCGGTTGGAACGGATTATGCTTTCTTTCCAAAGTTTTGTCAAACGATTACAAATACTAAAAATCAACATCAAATAATATACGGAGCAAGTTATGGAGATGCTTTGTTAAGTTTTAAGTGGATAGATAATTTTAATACTTATGACCCTCTCGCAGATGATTATTAGAACCTTAAATTTGTTTTTTATATCTTACTATAACTTATAATGAAAAAGAATAGTTGGATTTTACACCTTTATAAAGATAAAGAACATACTGATTTAATCAAAGTTATGGATTTTGAAACTATCAAAAGTATAAGTTATGTTTTAGATATTGATTGTCAAGTTATCTCAAATTACTTTCACGGATTGATTAAACCCAGAGGCATACTTGAGTATTGTATCTTATATCAATCAATCCCTCTATAGTTTTACGATTGCTTCGCTTATAAGTATTTAAAAAAATATTGTTATTGTATAATAAACAAAGAATGTTTTACAATGTTGAAATAACCTTTCAAGATAATATTATCCATAAAAAAACTTATTCTAACTTATCAGAGATGGCGGAAAAGTTAGGAATTAAATATCAAACCTGTGCTGATATAAGTTCAGGGAGAATGAAACCCAAATTCATAAGTGAAACTTTCCCATTCCAACCTCAAATTAAGATAGAGAAAACGAAGTTGAAAGAAAAATCTATTGATATTATATAATGTTTAGGAGACCACAACCCGAGAACTTTGTGAATTATCAACTTCAAGCAAGTCTTGGTAGGCAACCCAACACGGGTAGAATACCAATTAAAAGAAGAAAGAGAACCAAGATAAAGAAAGAAAAACGCAATGATAGTTTTTTACTTAGACAACAAGATGTAGATAAACGAAGAGCAGTTTATAGACCAGATAGACTTTTAGCACTTCATCAAAGTGCTTTGACTAATGCTACACGAACCTCAACTGAAATTGGTAGAGGTTTGACTGCTACTGGAACAACACTTGGACTTGAAAGACAACAGGTAAAAGATGCGAGTGTTGAAAAAGCAAAGGGTAGAGTTTTACTTGCTCTTGCGAATAGACTTGAAAGTAAAGAACCTTTGATTAATGTTGGGGTTGGTTATACTCAACACAGATTACCCGATGACCTCAATAGTATAAGATTACCCGATAGACCACAACAATCACAACCACTTGAACTTGGATATAAAGAACCACGAGCGCAACCCGACACCCAAGTACAAGAACTTGGATATAAAGAACCACGAGCGCAACCTCATACTTCTCATCGCAAACCTTCTGATGATAATTCTAACTTAGAACCATTAATTCTTCAACCAACTGAACAACCTTTTGATGAAGCAGATATTGAAGATATAACAACTCCAACCCCTGAGAAACAACCAACTCCAATACCAAGAGTTGAGAAACCATCAGTTGGTAAGTTAGACCCAACGAGGGGACTACAACTTGAAGCACAGATTATAAAAGATAAAGATAAGGATGCGGATGTTGAAGCAGTGCGACAACAAGCAAAAGAACAAAGAGAGAAAGCAAGACAAACCCAAACTCAAACTAATGAACCACAATTGCGACCACAACCTGAACCTGAACCTGAACCAGAACCCACACCGCAGTCTTCTCCTGACCCATTCGCAAGTATTACTGGAAGTATATACGAGCAGTGGGCACAAAGCGGTGTGGTAAATCGTGGAGACGGAAATAATCCACCAGCAGAAGTAGGACCTTTTGCTCCACCTAATGTAGAACCAACAAGAAACATACCAAAAGTTAGAGAATCTGTCCAAGCACCACCGAATCCCGAACAACAGAGAGTTATTGATGCCGCCGAGGAAAGTAAAAGAAAAAGAAAGGAAAAAAAACAGAGACTTCTTAAAGAAAAGTTTGGTAAATTAAAAGAAGATATAGATTTAACCCAAGAACCAGTTGAATTAGAGGATGTAGAGTTAGAAGAAGGTGACCCTGAAGTTTTCCCTTTGAGAAGAGAAACACAAAGTATTGAAGATTTAAGAAAGGAAGCACGAAAAGTAGTTGCGACTTCAGAAAAACCACCTCTACCGAGAAGTCGTCCTCCAAGTCGTGAATTAACACCAACGGGAAGTGGAAGAGTCCCAACTCCACCAACAAGTGGTAGAACAACTCCAGTAAGACAACAAAGTGGAAGGCGTAATGTAGTAACTCCACCACCAATTCCACTTCAGCAAAACTTTGTTGAAGGGCGTGGAGCAGTTGAAGAGTTTGAAGAAGATGAACCTGAACCTGAACCTGAACCTGAACCATCAGGGAGTTTCAATCAATTTTTAGATGGATTAAAAGATTCAGGGCAAACATCATTCCATTCCCGTCCTCAAAATCTTATAGCATCTCCAACTTTTAGTTTTGTAGATACTGATGGAATAATTGGTGATAAGCAAACTGCTGGTAAATTTAAAGGTAAAGAAGTAGTTATAGTTGCTATTAATAAGGGAGCGAAAGGAAGAGTTGTGTTTCAACTAAAAGATAATATTGGAAAAGGTATAAAAGTAGATGAACAAAAACGAGGAAGTATGACTTACAGAATTTTCAAATCACACATAGAAGACTTGAACCTAAAACCTCTTAATCCATAACTTATATTTTATATAAGTATTAGTAAAGATGGAAGGACAACAATTTTCCCCTGAGTTATTACAGAGAGAAGTAAGAGCAAGATTAGGTGTAAGTGGAACTTTACTCCAACAGAACTTTCCAAGTTCAAGACAACTTGCTGGAGATATAAGAGGTTTATTCGCAGGACGAATTGGACTTGATGAAGCAGTTGCGAGAGCAAATAGAAACAGACGAGTTAATGAAATACAGCGAGGTGGTGTTGCTTTGTTTAGTGATGAAAGACCAAGTAATCAAGAAAGATTACAACGAACCGCTACTCCCCCAACTGCTCCAGCACCAGCACCATCTCCTGCGAGAAACTTACTGAAAATAAGAAACACACAAGCAATGAGCCAAACTCCAACTACTTTTTACTATCAAAAAGATAGAGGACAACCAAGTGTATCTGCGAGACGTAATGCTGGGTATGATTATGTAGATAAAGGAGGATTGATTGGAGATGAAGATAGATTCCCAAGTGGAACTCCAAGAGTTTGGAGATTACTTGAAACAAATAGCAGAGGTGGGCAACTTAGGAATGTTTTAGCACTACGAAGTGAGATGAGACCTGATGGAACTTTTCCACCACCAGCAAGTCGTGGAGAACATAAAAACAGAGCAACGATGAGTATGAATATATTACAAGATTTAGTTGATGGAGGACAGATTGGTGTAGATAGATTAGAAGTTCAAGCGTATGAACCTTTTGACCCAACAACTAAATTTGATAATAGTGATTTATAATTTTCTAAGTTATAATAAAGATGCCCCAATTGAAAGCAAGACCAACACCACAAGCAATAAGGAGAGAACAGATAAAGAACAGAGCACAGGCGGAAAGACGAGAGAGAGCAAGGGGGAGTAGGGTTGAAGTAGAACCTACTAAAAGAGTCAAAGCAAGGATTAAAAAATAATATTTTACTATTAATATAAAGATGCCGAGCAAAAACCCAA
>PDMW01054646.1_pt1 | contig 10528 bp, 13 predicted proteins | sample 1515511 | NCBI WGS metagenome assembly PDMW01 (sample SAMN07343023, study PRJNA328102) | Marine metagenome, whole genome shotgun sequencing project. | biome: marine; feature: bay; material: water; isolation source: viruses from water sample < 0.22 micron filtered, nuclease treated, low... ... | reverse complement strand
TCGGAGATATGAGCAAAATCAAGATGGCAATGTTCGGCGGTTTAGATCTATTATTTGATCCGTATACTCTATCAAGACAAGGCGTTGGATCTTTAATCGCAACAGCTTTAGTTGATGGTGACGCAGTTCAAAATGGCTCTGCATTTGTAGAAATACAAACAGCATCATAATTATTTTTTAATTGGGGGAGATGTAATGTCTCCCTCATTTACTTAACTAAAAAATGATAAACTCATATACATATTACGATTGGCCGAATATTCCTACTCGAATCGGTAAGCTTAGAGTTCTTGAAACTGAGGATGAATATCCCGTATCACTGGCTGAAGCAAAGACACATTTAAGAGTTGATCTTAGCGATGATGATACATATATTCAAATGCTTATTGAAATGGCAACTCATGTCGTAGAACAGTATACGAGGTTATTCATAGTTGAAAATACTGTCGAAGTTTATTACGATCAATTTCCAGACTATTTCAATCTACAGTACGGTAATTTACAAACGATTACCAGTATAAAATATTATGATTCAAGTAATACAGAGGTGACATTGGCTCCAAGTAACTATGAAATGGACAAGCATGCTCAACCTGCCTTAGTTTATAGAAGTCAAGGATCTACCTGGCCAAGCACATATGATAAACCAAATGCAGTGACTTTAAAATTTTCAGGAGGTTATGAATTCCAAGATTATGATGAAAAATTTCCAAGACCATTAAAGCATGCTATATTATTATTGATTGGACATTTTTACGAGAATAGACAGTCGGTAGCGGATAAAGTACAATACAGTATTCCAATGACTGTTGAATATTTAATTAATCCTTTGTCGTTTTAGAATTATGATAATTGGAAAACTGGATAAAAGAATAAAAATTTACCGTCCTACATTTACTCAAAATAATTATGGAGAAAGGGCGGCAAGTTTTACATTATACGGATCCAGGTGGGCTCAAGTCTTTCATTCTACTGGTGGTAGTAAAGCGGAGTACGAAGCAGAGTCTTTTGTGAATACTGCAAATGTTGATTTTATAATAAGATTCGATTCCAGTATTACAACAGCTGACAAAATATTATATAAGAATCAATACTACTATATCACCGAGATACAAGAAATTAACCGTGATGAGGCGTTAAGATTAAAGACTAAATTAAAAGTTGATATTTCATAAATGGCAAGAACGGAGTCCATATCAATTGATAAGAAGCGTTTAAACGAGATTAGACGAGGTTTAACGAAGTTATTTCCAAAAGACAGTCAAACGAACAAAGTCTTACTGAAGTCGCTTGTAAAGTCCGCAAAACCAGCTAGACTGAAATTACAAAGTCTTATCAAGACTCATGCCAAAAAAACTGGTAAGCTTGAAAAGTCAATAAGAATATTTCCAGCTAAAAGTCCTGACAAGTACGGTCGCCCGAGTGTTTTCGTTGGGCCACTTGTAAAAGTTCCAAGAAGAATCAAATATAATAAGAAGCGTACAATGGAGCAAAAAGCACAAGACGCTGCCAACTGGGCAAAAGAAAAGTCTGGATTTTATATGTGGTTCTTAGAATATGGGTTTGGGCCAAAAGGGTCTAAGAAAAAAGTTGCAGGTCTTGGGTTATTACCTAAAGCAGCGAAAGAAGGTGGTCAGGCTACATTAGCACAGTTAGAAAGAGAGATTACTATACAGATAAATAAAAAGGCAAAAAAACAGTTAGGATCTAAATTGATATGACAGTCGGAAAAGTAATATATAATATCTTAGCAAATGATGTTGATGTCAGTGCATTAGTAGGTACCAGGATTTATCCTAATGCTATAAACTATGATTCAACTACTATGCCGGCAGTAGTCTATACAGAAACAGACAACGATCCGACCAACACTAAATCAACAGTATCACAGTTAGATCAAATCAATATATTAATATCTTGTTTTGCAGAAACATATTCCCAGGCTGATGATTTGGCAATTAAAGTCCGTAAATCGTTTGAATCTAATTATGGTACTGAAGAAACAAATTCAGAAGTCCAGGTACAGTCAATTGAGTTTTTAGAATCTCAAGATATGTTTGATGATGATTTTGGTCAATGGGGTATTAATTACAAGCAACTTAATTTTAAAGTTCGTATTAAAAGAACATTAACATCTCCGGATACTATAATGATATTTGATACAAGAATACAAGGTGAGGGTAGCTCTCCAACTAATCAATTGACATTGCATTTTGCTGGTAGTGAAAATGATTGTGTTGTCGATTGGGGAGATGGCTCGACAACAATTATACCAAATGCTGCTGAACTGACTCATACTTATACAACACCAGGAATTAAAAAAGTCACCTTTTCTGGAAATAGAGTTCAGATAAAATACGATGCTTCTATTAGTTCTACTTCAGCTGGTAGAAGAGATGCTTATAAACTATTAGAGATACAAAATTGGGGTATATTCAATATATATTCTGATTCAATGTTTGAAGGCTGTAAAAATATGACTATCACGGCAACTGATATTCCAGCCATCACAACAACAAATTTTAATAATATGTTCGCTTGGTGTTTAAATATGACTGCTCCAAGCACGATAAATGATTGGGATACAAGTTTACTGACATCAATATCGAGTGCGTTTTATTATTGCACGAAGTTCAATACATATATTAATGATTGGGATGTTTCTAATGTAACATCTTTCCAAAGCTGTTTTAATAATTGTACTAATTTCAATCAAAGTTTAAGCAATTGGGATGTATCGAATGGAAATAACTTTTCTTATATGTTTTTATCAGCACAAAATTTTAATTCTGATGTCACTACTTGGCAATTTAGAACCGATGGCTCAATAACTTTTTTATATATGTTTGGAACTGCGAGAAGTTTTAATCAAGATGTATCGAATTGGAATACTGAAAGGGTAACTAATATGCAACAAATGTTTTATCAAGCATATCCTTTTAATCAAAATTTGAATTCTTGGAATATGTCTAATGTAACGACTGTTTATCGAATGCTTCGAGAACTTGATTGGTACGATCAGCCGATGGATAATTGGGATGTATCGAATATCACGATATTCAAAGAATTTATGACAAATGCAGATGCTTTATCTACTTCTAACTATGATGCATTGCTCATAAGCTGGGGATCTCAAGATGTATCATTGAATGAGCAAATAAGTTTTGGAAGCAGTCAATACACTGCTGGAGGAGCTGCTGAAGCGGCACGAACTTTTTTAATAACGAATAAAGGTTGGACAATAACAGATGGAGGAGCTGCATAAAATAGAAAAACCGACTGAAAGAACATTCTTCATTGCTTACAATGAGGACGACAGTATTAAATCATACGATGTAGTTGATACTCATCAATGTATGGCAACGAAATGTGCGAGATTAGAAACCTATACAGAGGACAATAAACCAGCACTATTTGATAACTTAAATAATGAATTATGATTGTGGAATTTAAAGAGGAATATGTAAGCGGTAACAAAACTTACAATGAGGGTGATAAAATTAATGTATGCGGACAGAGTTATAAAATACTCAAAGATGCTGGAGTAATTGTAGGTAGCCGAAAGAAAAAGACTAAGAGTGAAGAAAGTAAAAAGGAAATTAATTTATAAATAAATAAACAATGGCAGCAACGACTGGAATAATAAACGGAACTGACTTGCTTGTATATACTGGTAACGGAGCATCTCCTGAAGTATTTACAGCAGTAACACATTCAACAAGCGCATCAATCTCTTGGACAATGGATGTAAGAGACGCATCAACAAAAGACTCAGGCGGTTATAAAGAATCATTAGAAGGACAAAGATCTTGGACTATCGAATGTGAGGGTATGACAGCATTTGACGCATCAAACGGCTTTGAGGCTTTATATGCGATTTGGGTTGCAAGAGATACTGTGACAGTAAAATTCGGTACAGATCAAGCAGAAGATCAAGCATATAGCGGCACTTGCTATATAACGAGCTTATCAGTTGATTCAGGTGTAGAGGACTCAAGTTCTTTCTCTGTATCATTTGAGGGTACTGGAGCAATAACAGCAGCGTAAGAATTCATTTTTAGTTGGTGGGAGTACGGACGAAAGTTCGGCTCTCCTCCAATTAATTTAATCAACTAAAAAATAAAATAATGTTTGAAGTAATTAAAATAGCAGATAAGACATTTAGCATAAAATTCGGCATGAATGCTTTGCGTATATTCTGCAAAAGGACTGGTAAGAATTTAAACGATTTACAGACTTTAGGACAAGGAATGTCATTAGATGAGGCTTGTCATTTAATATTAGCAGGAATTGAGGACGGTAGTAGAAAAGCAGGACAAGACTTTGAATTGACAGTCGACGAATTAAGTGATTTATTAGACGAAGATTTTGATGCTTTATCTCGTGCAATGGACATATTTTCAAAACAGTTTACAGTCCAGGAAGCGGGAAAGACGAAAGCCGCAATCAAGTCCAGACGAAAGAAATAATCACTTTCGAAACATTAGAGATCATCGCGTATGGTCGTATGAATATGCGTCCGGATGATTTTTGGGATTTGACGATGCGGCAATTTCGGTTGAAGCAAATAGGGTATTCACAAGCCCGCGAAGAGAGTGAAATTAATGTATGGCAGGTTGCCAGGTGGTTAGGAGTTTTGATATTAAAACCTCATTTGAAAAAGGGATCAACTCTAAAACCGAAAGACCTAATTGAGTTGCCAACAGACAAAAAATTAAAGCAAAAAGAAGACCAGGATCTAAAACGGAAAAAGGCACTATTTGCTAAGAAAAAGTATGAAATGCTTGAGAGACAGAAACATAAGAAAACAGGAAAAAGACTTATCTAGAAAAATCCGACTGTTCAAAGATCTCAACATTCTCATATATGGATATTACAAAGGAGTGATATTACCTTAAATCGCTTTAAAACGCGAAATAAAGGTATGTCAGAAAACAGTTAAAAGAGGTAAAAATGGGATCAAGATCATTAAATATATTCATCGGAATCAACGATTCTAAGTTCCAAAAGGGACTCATGAGAGTAAGTAAAAAGCTTACTAAATTTGGGAATCAAATGAAGTCCGTTGGCAAGTCGATGACAAGAAATGTTTCTATGCCTTTGGCTGGAATTGGTGTTGCCTCAATTAAATTAGCTGCCGACTTTGAAACTTCAATGACAAAGATTGCAACCTTAGTTGGAGCATCTGCCGAGGAGTTGAGAGGTTACGAAAGCGCTATAAAATCTTTGTCGGTAGAAACTGGCACATCTGCACAACAGTTGGCGGAGGGTTTGTTCTTTATTACCTCTGCTGGATTTAGTGGTCAAGAAGCTTTAGATGCATTAGAGGTATCTGCAAAGGGTGCTGCATTGGGTATGGGTGAGATGAGTGATGTATCAAACGCTCTAACATCTATAATGACGGCTTACGCCAGAGAGGGTATGACTGCTGCCGAAGCAGGTGACCTATTGCATGAGACATTAAAGCAAGGTAAATTTGAAGCCTCTGAGTTTATGGGTAAACTTGGATCCGTTATACCAGTAGCTGCTGCCGCTGGAATATCAATGGAGGAACTTGGAGCCGCCTCTGCTACTATGTCAAAACTAAGTGGAGATGCAGCTGGTACACTAACAGCGATGAGATCTTTAATGCTTGGTTTATTAAAGCCCAGTGAAAAACAAAAAGAGATTCTCGAGGGAATAGGACTGTCGACTTCTGATCTATCCTCAATGATGGACGAGTCTTTAATGGGAACTCTACAATTTTTATTCCAGAACCTGGAAGGCAATAATGAGGCTTTATTAAATGTTTTCGGTAGCTCTAAGGCAGTAACTGGAGCTTTGAGTACTATGGGACTCCAGGCTGAAACTTACGCGACTGTATTAGACGGTATGAATAAAAGCCAGGGCAATGTCAATGAGGGTATGGATACTCTAAGTAAGACTGCCGGACAACAATTTAAGAAGACTCTCGTTGAACTTCAAAATGTAGGAATTGAACTCGGTCAGGCTTTATTACCACCAATTACAAAACTGGTGAAGTTCTTGATGCAGGGGGTGACTGCTTTTCAAAGGTTAGACAAAACCACAAAAAGCATAATTATTGGTTTTGGAGCTGTTGCATTTGCTATTGGCCCTCTTATAACTTTAGGGGGTACTCTTATATCAGTCTTTGGATCAGTACTTGGATTTATCGCGGGAATGTCTGCTCCTATTGGAATAGTCTTAGCAGCTATTGCTGGTGGTATATATTATGCAATTACTAACTGGGAAGACTTTAAGAAGAAACTTGTTGATGTTATTAATTACTTTATAGATTTATATAATGAATCCATTTTATTTAGATATATAGTAGAGGCAATAGCTAGTGGATTTAAGGCGATGTATTCAGAGCTTAAATTTTTTGTCACCGCTGGATATGCTTTAATAAAAGGCTTTGCATCTAACTTTACCAAACTATTCGGCTCAATCGGAGATATTGTATCTGGAGTATTTACTTTAGATACAAAAAAATTAGCTGAAGGTCTAGAAGGAGCTAGAGATGCTTTATTAGAAACATTTAATCCTAATGAAAATGAAGAACTTAAAAAAGCAGCTCAAACTTTAGCTAAAGAAACAGCAGAAAACTTTAAAACTGCTTACGAAAATATCCAGGGTAGAAATCCAGTAGAATATATCGCTGAAGAAGATGTACAGAATGTAGCTGATAAGGCTGGCAATATGGTACAAAAGATCAAAGATAAATTTGCTAAAATGTTTGGAGGTAGTGGAGTAGCAACGCCAGGGCCTTCAAGTGGTGGACAGATGGGGCCTCCAGAACCACCAGTATTCGGAAACGGTGGTAGCGGTGGCGGTGAAGATGGTGCTGAGTCCTTTGCTGATAAATATGTTACAGCAATGGAAAAGATTGAAGCAGTGACTGGAGAAGTATTTGGTAGAGTCGACGCAATACTGGGACAACATTTTGAGAATAAAAGATTATTAATCGATGAGGACTATAATAGACAAAGAAAACTGATTGAGCAGTCTGCTATGGGAGAACAAGCAAAGGCAGATGCTATAGATAAATTGGATAAAGATACTGCTAAAAAGAAAAAGGCATTACAAATAAAACAAGCCAAAGCTGAAAAGAAAATGCAGTTATTTAGTGCTATTATAAATGTAGCCAGTGCGGTAGCAGCTAACATTGCTATGCCTGCTTTAGCTGCCGCTATTGGTGTTTTGGGGGCAATACAGATTTCAACTATTGCCTCAACACCTATCCCAGCCCTGGCAAAAGGTGGTTTAGCATTTGGAGAGACTGCCGCCATAGTGGGAGATAATCCAAACGCACAGTCAGATCCTGAGGTTATTGCACCGCTATCAAAACTGCAGTCGATTATGGGAACTCAAAGCGTGACAGTTCACGGAGTAATACGAGGTGAAGATATATGGCTTACAAATAATAAACAAATTCAAATTCAAAATAGACTCGGCTAATGGCTTTAGGAAATGAAAGATATAGGGGAGAATTTAAATCTGATCAAGGGGTTTATTATAGAATTAAAATATATGACTCTGATTATACTGGTGTAACAGTCAATAGCTTTAGATGTGATAGCACTGGATTCAAATTAACTTATAAAGGTGAGGGAGATGAAAGATATCAGCCTATAAAATCATCATCAATCAATTTCGGAATGTATATAGAAGGTTCATCTCATGAGACTGGTCAATTTGTAAGTTTATTACAAACAGCAGAACAAGGTCGTTTCAAAGTGCAAATTGATAGAGGCACAAATGGCGTTGCTTATACAACATTTTGGAGAGGTATACTGACAAATGATATCATACAGATTGAAGATGTATCTTATCCGTATAAAATAAAGGTAAAAGCAGTAGACGGTTTATCAATGATGAAAGATATTCCTTTTAATAGAGATGTCTATAACGGTTCTAACGGTAGCCTCACTTCGCTTTATACTTTTGAGAATATTGTATGTAATCTTTTAGAGCATTATACTGGTGGGCATGTTGATTTTTTTAGTACATCACAAACTTATATCAGAGAGATGGTACACTGGTATGAAGATAATATGCCAACACCAATCTCATCAGGTGGTCCGTGGGAGTATTCAGCTATTTATCCTAAGGCTTTTATGAATATTGAGTACAATGGTAGTACGGAAGAAAAGTTAGAGCCTATATCTGCATATGATGCGTTAGAATCAATCCTTAAATGCTGGGGATTAAGAATATGGCAACAAGAGGGTTACTGGCATATATATCATGTTGATATGTGGAGAAATGATATTGGCTTACATTATTATAGAAGATTATCGTATACAAATGCAGAGCTCGGAAGTGGTGTATTAAATTACCAGTATACTCAACAGAATTTAGATAATGTACAAGGATCATCAACATTAATAAAATTAGCAGGAGGGATTGACGAATCATATCCACCAATTAGAGAATCACGAGCGAAGTATGGTAATTGGACTGATGCGGGTTTATTTACAGAACAATATTCACTCACTGAATATAGTAACGACACAAATCTCGAACTGGGGTTGATTGATTTAGGTTATGTATCAGACGCAGATGATGCCTATTTAGATTTTAATCAAAGGTTCTCATTCACAACTTACGCCTCAGGAGTTGATTATAATGGTTACTATGACAGTCTCTCAGTAGTTTATATGCTAAAGGTTGGATCTTATTATTGGGATGATGATAACAACGAGTGGACGACAACACAAACATCATTTCAGAAGCCTTTAATGACTTTGCTATATAATTATTATTTAAGCACTGGAAACTGGGTTGGCGTTTATAATTTTATAAATATTTCATTTTTCACTCAAGGTTTACCAGTATCAGGGCAGTGCAGTTTTAATGTCCAAAAAATCCAGCAGAACGCTTATTTAACTGACTCTTATTATGATTATTCGGTTACTTTAAACGCTTATAATAATGCAACTCCAAGTATTATTCAATACCTTATTGACGGGACATTTGTTAATGAAAGAATCTTTGTTACTGGTGATCCTAATTCAACAGCAAATGAGATTATGGATTTAGGAGAATTAAGAATAGGTGATGGGCCAACGACAACTGCTCCCAGCTGGGGTAGAATAAGAGTATATAATGGATCATCCTGGATGAATACGGTTGAAGAAGATTGGCAGGCTTGGCAAACTGGGACTTCAGGTCGTATTACCAAAATACTCACAGAAGAGAATTTTATAGGTCAAAGACAGTTCACACCTTTAAGACAGTATATTTTCAGAGTTGGTAGTGATCAGTCTTATTTTGGGCCTGCAATATGCTTAGTTGATTTAACTAATAGCAATGATCGTATGGTGATGAACGGCTATACCTTTAATGCTGGAGACGATACAATTAAAGGAGAATATTTTAAAACAAAATCCGAATCAACAGATTTAGTCTTTTCAGTTGAAGAATTGATTAATTGGAATATACAAAGCGAAAACGGATCAGTTGAATTGATGGGATAAGAAATGGGAAAAGAACAACTATTTAGAACGATAACAAGACTTACTGCAGAGTCAGGGGTAGCTAATACACCTTTGACAGTTCAGGCAATGACGATACCGTTATATACTGGTGATATAATTTTAGTCCAGACCTTGTCTGGAATAACATATAGAACAGAAGTGACTAATAATGTAAATATCGGAGCAACTGCAATTCCTATAAATGTTAAAACGACTGAAGCCAATGGTATACATAATCTAACACCAATTCCAGCCGGATCAGCTGTAATGTTTGATGATTTAGATCAACAGAAATATCTTCGCCAGGATAATCATATGTATATCAATTTCAGTAGTCAAGCAGTAGCCTCCAGGTTCTGGACTACTTTTTCATCATCAGGTATTTCTAACCATTCCTGGAATACAGTAACTTCTGATACTGGTAACACTTTAAATGATGTAGAAGAACAGATACAGTCAGTAGGTATTGTGATACCATTTGATTGCACTTTAGTTGGAATGATGTGTATATTTTACAGAGTAGGTAATTATCAAAGTACTGCAGCTTTATTTCACGGTACACCAGTATACAACGATCTCAACAATTTAGATATGACGAATGTATGTAATGTTGATGCTGATAACAGTGCAGGGCCAGATTCTAACTACTCTCAACGCCCAGTAAAGGGAGAGAATCTTAATTCTTCTTTTCCACTATCCGCAGGAGATATATTATTACCAGCTTTCAAGGGTACTACTGATGGAGGAGGTAATTTAAGAATCTCATATACTGTAATACTAAAACCGAATAAACTGTCATGATAAAAGAAGAAATAGAAAAATTAAAAATAGATATTGAATATGCAATGATGTCTGGAGATTATGAATCTGTCGTCAAAGTATTAAAATTAATTATTGATCACATTGAAAGTTTAGAAAAATGAAAAACTTAATAAAAGAGAATGCAGATGTACTGGGATTAAATAGTGTTACTTTAAGCATAAGTTTTACGGCGGTAGAACAAGTCTTACAGATATTGCTTTTAATCATTTCAATTATATATACAGTTG
>PDMW01073553.1_pt1 | contig 10540 bp, 9 predicted proteins | sample 1515511 | NCBI WGS metagenome assembly PDMW01 (sample SAMN07343023, study PRJNA328102) | Marine metagenome, whole genome shotgun sequencing project. | biome: marine; feature: bay; material: water; isolation source: viruses from water sample < 0.22 micron filtered, nuclease treated, low... ... | reverse complement strand
AATTAAAACTTCTAACTAAAACAAAATGAAACACAGACTTAAAATAGCAGGAGCATTAATTTTTGGATTAATTATTTGTCCAATTTGCTCAATTCAATGGTTGTTGACAGGAAAGAACTTAGGGTTTAAATGGCTTATGTTCGTAAATGATGAATTTGATGAATCAATTAAAACCAAAACAAAATGAAACAGATTAAAATTTTATTGCTTGCTGTCCTACTATTTGGATGTAAGAAGGAAGAACCAATTGAAACTCCAACGCAATGTAACTGTGGCATCATTGCTAACGACGGAATAACAGGCTCCTGCTATTGGCTAGAGATAACTAGCGATTGCTCAGGAAATAAAAAGCAGTTCTGCTTCGACCAAAGCGTGTGGCTAGACGCACATCCGGGAGAACAATTCTGCGTAACCAACGAAAGCGGATGGTGATGAAAAAATACTACAGAGGAGAATATATAAGGTGCACTGAAGAGGTGATGATTTCAGCTATTAAACTATTCAACTTAGGCGCAAACGCTTTTACTATATGTAAATACATGGGGATTAGTACAAGCAGGCAGATACAGTTTCGAGAAATGATTTCACAAGGAAAGGTTTATTTTCTTGACAACGAAACAGTTAAGTGTGTTAACACAAGATACAACAGGCCAATACTTGTCAAGAGCGAGGACCCCTCTAAGGTTTTAATTGATGAGGATTTTTATGGTGGACCACAAGGAAAGCTACCGGAGTTCGTTGTATTATGGGATAACTATCAACAAACAATTAAAGACTATGAATAACATGGAAGAAAGAAAAATAACTATACTGCTCGTGTTGCTGTTTATATTGTGCTTGGTAGGCGAACTATCATCTCAAACGGTAGAGTCGCTTAAAACGCACCTAAATGAGTCTGAGGTGCAACATAAGGACATAGTGTTGAGGCAGGCTATACTAGAGACAGGGTGGTTAACATCTTACTCGTGCAGGAAAAGGCACAACCTATTTGGTTTCAGATACAAAGGTAAGTACCTTGAGTTTGATTCATGGGAAGAGTCGGTTGCTTACTACGAGAGGTGGCAAAAGAGACACTACAAAGGTGGAGACTACTATAAGTTTCTCGAAGATAGGGGCTACGCTACAGATGAAAGCTATGTATCAAAACTAAAAAAGATAAAGACATGATAGAAAAATGGAAAGCACTACTAGGGCTAGGTGATTGGTTCTTTTGTGCAAGAGAGATACTGCCTGAGCAGGTGGTATATGACGATGACTGCCTACAGAGGGACAGGTATTTTGTTGGAATAAAGATAGACACCACTGACAAGGTTGGTGTTATATACCACGACAGAATCCTTACGGAGCAAGACGTAATACACGAGCTGCTACACGTTAAGTTCCCCGACAATAGTGAGCAATGGATAAATGAAGCTGAATCGTTACTAACATTAGTACAATCAAATGGAATTTAGAGACTATCAGAAAGAAATAATAAAGAAAGGAACTCAAGTGATAGATAAGCATGGGTTCCTCTACCTCGCAATGGAGGTAAGGACAGGTAAAACCTTGACTAGCTTAGGAATTTGTGAGAAGCTAGGCGTTGAGAACGTACTCTTCTTAACCAAAAAGAAAGCCATGTCATCCATAAGCGACGACCTAGACAAGATGTGTCCCGTTAACTTTGTAATGTTTACTATCAATTACGAGAGCATACATAAGATACCAAAGATAAAGTGGGACGTTATTATCTGTGATGAGGCTCACTCAATGGGAGCATTCGCTAAACCCAATGGAAGAGCTAAGAAAGTTCGAGACCTAATAAGAGCTAACGGAAGTAAAGTTATTCTTCTCTCAGGAACACCAACTCCTGAATCCTACTCTCAGATGTATCATCAGGTTTATGGAGTACCCAACAATCCATTCTCTAGATACAAGAACTTCTATAGGTTCTCAGATGATTACGTAGATGTGTTTGAGAAGAAGATAAACGGAAACTATATTCGTGACTACTCTCGTGGCAGGAAGTCCATACTAGATAGGATGGCCCCATACACCATAAGCTATACTCAGAAGGAGGCAGGATTCAAGGTTCAGATTACAGAGAACAAGCTTTATGTAGATATGGAAAGCATAACATACGCTATGTGCAAGAGGCTATCTAAGAACTTAGTGATTGAAGGTGAAGAGGAAGTAATACTAGCAGACACGCCTGTAAAGCTAATGCAAAAGCTACATCAGATGTACTCAGGCACAGTAAAGTTTGAGTCAGGCAAGCCACTGATATTCGATATGAACAAGGCTGCGTTTATAAAAAAACATTTCAATGGTAAGAAGATAGGAATTTTTTATAAGTTTACTGCCGAGCTTAAAGCCATGGAGTATTGCTTTGGTGAGAACCTAACTACAGACCTAGATGAGTTTAACAAGACAGATAAGTGGATAGCACTTCAGATTGTTAGCGGAAGGGAAGGGCTGTCTCTTAGGAATGCTGAGTGCTTGGTCTACTACAACATCGACTTCTCAGCCACAAGCTATTGGCAGTCAAGGGACAGGATGACAACTAAGGAGAGAACATACAACGATGTCTATTGGGTATTCGCTAAGGGTGGCATAGAAGATAAGATATACAGTGCTGTAACCAAGAAGAAAGATTATACACTCTCACACTTTAAGCGTGATTTATTATCTTTATAAAAAATGACAGAGCAAAAGATACAAGCCAAAAGAATAAAACAACTAGAGGCTGAGGGGTACTATGTTATCAAGCTAACCAAGACCAACAAGAACGGTATACCTGATTTGATAGCGATTGCTCCGGGAGCAGACGTATTGTTTAGTGAAATAAAAACAGAGAGCGGTAGACTATCAGAACTACAGAAATATAGATTAAAAGAGCTAGACAAACATGGAGTTAGAACCGAGGTATATAAGGGCGTATAACAATGAATACGATGTAGACTCTGTATTTATTGAGAAGCTTCATGACTTTAATGTTGAGTATAGCCTAAACATCATACAGCAAATAAAAGATTCAATAGATGTCCTACCCAAGATGGATGGATATCAGTTCTTCGGTGGTGTAGTTAGGTTTGGTAAGCCTATGTTTTTTGAGCTTCAATTTATAAACGAAATAGATGATATACCTGTACTAATAGATGTCTCAGAAATATCATCAGACCATTACCTAGATTATATAAACAAGAACCAATCGTTGTGAGACTGTCGTCAGCCGAGAAAGAAAGAGTAAACCATATCAATCACCTAATGGGAGTTATCCATCAATCTACCAATCAGATATATGAGCACTTAATAGATAGAGAATATAGCGAGCTTGTGGTTGAGATAAAAGAACTAACAAAACATTTAAAAGAAATTAAAGATTCAATACAAGATGATTAAAGAAGAACTAATGGAAACCCTAGAGGAGAACGAGTGCCTCTTAGCAGATGGATTCAACGAAGCACTAATTGGAGTACGGATGTCAAACACACCTGTCGCTGTGTATAGCTACAGGAAATGCATAGAGATACTCATGAGGGATATGCAAGAAGAAGAGGCAATGGAGTACTTTGATTATAATATACTCTATGCATACGTAGGAGAAAAGACACCAATCTTTATTGAGTCGTTGTCCCATTAATGGGACAATTATCATCCTCTTTTTTTCTTTCCTTTTTTTATTCTATCTTTAGCAGAGCCTTTACTTTTTGCTTTATCCAATCTTTTCTGAACAGGTGTTTTTTCCCTAGGAGGAGGTATGTATTCTTCGGGTGCTTCAGGTCTATACCAAGGAGTGATGCCAAGCATCCCTGCTACATTGTCATCAGAGAAGTCTGCACCTAAAGCCTTACCTATCGCTATAGGTGTGTCAAACTGCATGCCCATCTTAAGCTCCAATAGCGTACCGAATGTTCCGAAAGCTTTCTCCTCAATGCTTCTCTCCAAATCATTCTCGTCCTTCTTTTTCCAATCTTTCATTACATCCTTGTAGACAGCAGTAAAAGGATTCGTTATCTCGCTCATAAAGGCTCTCTCACCTACAGCACTCTTGTATGTCCCCTCAATTGCTGCCCCAATAAAAGGAAGCTTATAGAGCTGATTCATTCCCAAAGCCGCCTCCTTAACTGAAGCCAAAACAGCCTCTTTGTCCTCGTCATCACCCTTAGTTAACTTCAAAATGTTTGCAGCAAGAACAAAAAGCACGTTAGCTACTGCGTAGTTTACAATAAGCTCGTTAACTTCTTTCTTTTTTGGAGCCTTTAAGTCTCTTATGTCCCTAGCTATATTGGTGGAGCTCTGCATCACCTTGTTCACCTGAGCATAAAGAGAGCTGCCAAATGCTCCAAAGACCCTAGAGAACTCGTTGGTAATTCCGGGCTGCTGAAACGCTACCTTATCTGAACCTCTTCTAGTTTGCTGAGTAGCGTTGTAGTTGTTAAACTCTATAAGGGCTTGCTCAGGACTCATACCATTCCTTATGTTCTGCTCATACACAGTCATGTAGCCAAGCACTCCCAACATATCACCGAGCACCGTTGGTGTAGCAGCAGATATTCTTAGTGCCTTTCTAGCCCAACTTCTTCTCCACCAATTCTTAGGCTGCTTAGATTCTATAATACCTGACACTAATGTCTCAAGGTCGCCACTAAAACCCCTCTTCATTCTGTCTGAGAATCCTGCAGATATCTTAGCTGCTTTGTAGATTGGATTAGCAAAAGGACCTGTCTTAGCAGGGCTCATTAACCTAGCCATAGTAGCTGCGTGTCTTAGAGTAAAAGCAATAAGGTCTATTCCCGGAACCTTAACCTTGTTATTAGGTTGAACAGTAAAGTAAGGCATTCCTTGGATGAAGGACGTTGCTTGCTTTAATATCTGTATAGTTTTAAAAGCTAAGGCGTATCCTGTGAATGCTGTTTGAAGCTTATTAATGATGTTGTGTTGCTTTGAAGGTATTGCTTCAGGATTAATTGACAGAGCTATAAGCTGCTTAATCAATGTCTTCATATTCGTGGCTTCAATAATGGCATTCACAGACTTGCTTCTAAATAAATTCTGAAGCTTTTTGGTCCCCTTAGCATAAGCCTTAAACCTTTCCATACTCTCGACATGAGTATCTAAGGTGGTAAAGAATCCACCCACATTCATTTCGATGTCCTGACTAATGTCTGTACGGTTCTTTAATGCAGAAGCCATGTCAGCTTCAAACACTGCACCAAAGTTGCCACTCTCAATGAAGTCCACTTCTACAGGGCTTTCCGACACTGTCTTGGTTGGGAAGTAATTCTCAATAAAGTTCATGTTTATATCGAATGTCTCCCTGTAAACCTTATTAATGCTTTCAAAGTATGTGCTGCTTAGGTAGGAAACAATGGCATCTGTAAACTCGGTAGCCTGCTCTCCTATCAAGGCTTCCATGTCTGCAATGTCCATCTTGGTGATTCCCATTCTCTCAAGCTTCTTCATCTGAACATCGTTCCTGCTAAGAGCGACAATCCTCATCATGTCAGAGCCTGTAAGTAAGTATTTTTTAGTGCCAAATTTACGAGGCTTAACCTTATTGACTTTTCTCTGAATACGTTTAACGCTCTTTGCACCAACAGACCTAGCAATACCGTCAAGTATCTTTGCTTGCTTTTGGGTGTTAGACAGCCTAGCCTCCTCCATTACGTTGATAGCGTCATAGATATTCTCTCTAAAGAAAGTCCCTGTTCTGTCTAGGATATTGGTTAATGTTTCTAGCGTGGTCAGCCTATTCTTGAAGTAGCTTATAAGACCTTTGCTGTCCATTCCTTTATACCTCTGAAGGAGCTTCTTCAATGAGCTAAACACTTTAAGTTTCTTTAAGTCCTCGCTTATTTCGTTTATCTTCCCTTCCCGTTCCTGCCTGTTAAGAACCCTTGTAGTTTCATTTTGAACCTCCTCGTCTTGATTAGCCTTCTCTATTGCTTGTAATGCACGAAGCTCTGCTGCTTCGTTCTTGGTTAGCTTTTCCTTGCCTTGAAGCTCTTCCATCCGGATAGCTTCTTCTTCTGTAAGGACACCATATCTGCTTAGTGCTTTCTGCTTTTCAATACCTTGAAGAAGAATCTCCTGTTCAAAAGGGGACACTGTTTCTTTGTCAACTTCTTTTTTCTTGGCCTCGTAATAATTTATACCATCCAAATAATACTCTTGCCTATCCTTGTTGCCTTCTTCTTTTGCTTTGTTATACTTCTCCTTGTACTCCTTAATCAGCGCATCAAAATCTTCAGGACCTTTAACCTCAAGATTATCAATTCTATCAGAAAGCCTACCAACATCCTCATATCTTTTAGTAACCTCACCCTCTTCATTAAAGAAGGTCACGTTAACTACCCAAGATTCCCTATCGACAGTTATGGTTGCTCTAGCAGGGCCGTCTGTCTCAAAAAGAAAAGGCATGGATTTCTTTACCGATTCTTTAGCCTGACGATTTATCTCCCTATTCTCATTACGCTCTGCCTCTCTCTTGGTCTTAAGATTCCTTATGCTTTCTGACTTAAGTTCTTTTAGCTGTTGGAAGACATCATTGACTTCCTCTAAAGACATATTCTCTATGTTCCCTAAGAGATTTAATCCATCCCTTCGATTTAAGAGCACCTCCTCTGCAAGGCTTATCTCCTCACCATTGTACAGCTTGGTCTCAATTTCTGATATTTCATTTTGAAGACCATTAATCTCATTTTTAATTCTCTCTACTGTAGACCAATCTTTATTTGCTATAGCTTCAATAAGAGTCTTATTATCTATAAAGAACTGATTACCAAAGGAGTCAACGCTTTTCTTGGTCCTAGACTTACCTTGCTTAGTGGCTTGCTTTTGAGCTGCCTTATCAATAAACTTCTTAATCTCATTTAGCCTTGTAGATTTAATCTTAGCTCTTTCATTTTTAATAAACTCAATAGCTTTATTGGCCTCCGCAAAAAAGTCAATAGGGCTCTTGACATTCTTAATCCTAGTCATCAATCTATTTACCGCACTAACAGGAACTTTCTCTCCTTTAGGTAGGGCTCTATTGATAAGAGACTGAAGCATTACCTTTGCAGCATTAAGCTTCTTAGCGTCTGCCTTGGCAGCCTTAAACTTTTTCTTCTGATTCTTCAGTTCTTCCTTAAGATTATCTAGCCTAACGTCTGCTGCAGCCTTAGCAGCCTTAAGTCTTTCGTTGCTCTTCTGCTTTTCAGTGAGCTGCTTCTCCTGTATAGTATTAATAATCTCTGATGCCTTCTGTATTGTTTCTATGTAGTTCTTCTCGTTGAGTTTGTTTAGGAGTGTTGTAAGCTGCTTAATTTGAGGACCAACCTTTAGCTTTCCGGGAACAGCAATTGAACGAACAACCTTGTTAAGCCTCTTTTTTATAGACTTAATATCTTCTTTAGGTCTTACGATGTTCTTAAGCCTAGCTATCTCTAGCTCAACCGATTCGTTAGACTCGATACCTAGTGTTTCATCAAAGGCTACAAGAAGCTCGTTCTGAACAGCCTCTGTCTGCTTTTTAAAGATAGGATTCTCCCTCATGTAAGCCATAGCTTTCTCACGAACTTCGCTAAGGTCTCTTTTAACGCCTCCCTTTTTGGTCTGATACTTTACAACCTTCTCTTTAACCTCACTAAATAACTGAGGTCCTTTAGCTCCCTCTACTTCCGAGAACACAGCAGGAGATTCGGTAAATATATCCAACTGAGAGCCAAGCAAGCTATCTATAAGAGCAGCATCATACCCTTTACCTAGAAGCGCAGCCCTTATCTCAGAATCTGTAAGCTCCTTTTTACGAGAGTTATTTATTATGTCGGCTATCTGACCGTTATCAGTCATAAGCTGAACGTCATCACTTAGAGAAACCTCAACCCCCTCAAACAATTGCTCGCCTGATAGCAGGTCAACGCTTACCGCTTGAAGGAACTCATCTAAGGATATGTTTTGCAGCTCTTTAGCAGTGTACTTTGATATTCCCGTAAGCCTTTTCATTAAACCATACAGAGCATCAATCCAACCCTCCCATTTATTTTTGGCTACGGCTGTAACAAAAGATGCTCCCTTGTCTCCTATAGCAGTGGCGAGTGCTTCCTCTAAGATGTAAGCTTTAATTTCGGCCTCGCTTACACCCCTGTCTTTCATCTCCTTTATAATCTTCTTATAGGCAGAGCTGTTCTCTACCTGCTCTATGTAGCTTTTTCCCTCAGACTGAATTAGCTCTATACCTTTATTGTACAGCTCCTTGCTTGAGTTCTTGGCTACATTCAACCACACATGACCAAACTCATGAATAGGGGTGTTGAAGTTGTTTAGGCTAGGATTCAGGTATATCTTACCTTCAGATACAGCACCATATATTTCTTGATTCTTGTTAACAAGAACCTTAGGTCCTGACTTTAAGCGTCCAACAAGCTTATCAAATTCTGCTTGGCTAGAAACAACCTCAACAGAAGGGAACGACCTGCTTAGTATAGCGAGAAATTTTTTGTAGTTAGAGACATCTATATCTCTTGTTTCTTTAGCAACACTAGCCGTCATAGATGCCGCTCTTAAACTAGCACTCTGAGCTTGTTTATAAGAATCAGAGTCGGTCTCAACAAGTGGAGCGATAGCTTCTTTCAGTAGGTAATTAATCGAACCTTTAGCTTTGTTGGAATTTTTAAACTCATTAAGCTTTGATACAATCAGTGCATTAGTTTTAGGGTCAAGTGCGTCCTTGTTTTCTTTCAAGAATGCAAGAATTTTTTCAATCTTAACTTTTGCCTTATTCTTACTCTTCATGTTAATAGCCTCTGCAATAGCTGCTTGAACCTTCAACTGTTTCTTTGTAAGCTTAGGCAATGGCTTGTCTTTTTGAGCACTTCTAGTAACCCCGGCTACTTTCTTTTCAATAGTGGTCAATGAAGATGAGCTTTCAGGGTCGGCTATGACGTTCCAAAATGGAGTGGTCTCCTCTAGCAGCCCCTTAACTCTACCCCTCATATAGAATGGATAGTTTGGATGGAGCGGAAAACCTTCTGCCTTAGCTTGCTCTTGAGTAACAATAACCTGCTTGAAAATTTCCTCTTCACTAACCCCTTCTTCATATAGCTCCTTTACTGTCTTGCCATCCTTGTTGGTAAACTCAAGAACTGTGGTCATGGTTCCGCTAGGCATAGATAAAGCAAACTCCTCTGTTATGCTGTTTCTTAAGTCTTCTATGTAGATACCTTCCTCTGAAAAGAACTTACCTAAGTCAGTCTCTTGTTCAGCAACAGTTTTCGTGGGCAATATAGATTTAGTAAAGCTAGCTTTTGAATCAACATCAATTCCACTTTCAGGGTCGGCTATAGTTTCAAACATTTCTTTTAATGTCTTGCTTTTAGCTACAATCTCTTTTATGTTAAACTTCCCTTTAGGTCTTTTCTTTACGTACTTATTGTCTAGTTTTTTTGTTACAGCCTGTATAAGGATGAATGCTTCGGCTTGCTGCTCTTCTGTAAGGACTTCTACTATGGTGTCTCCTATTACTCTGTTTGAATCTACAGCGTCAACTTTCATGTTATAAACCACCGAGGAGTCAGACTTCATAGCTCCCCTTACGTTCGCTTTCGCAGCCTTTAAGTCTATAGATGCCCAAGCTATCTTGTCTCTTAGAGATTCTATAAAAGGAAAGAAAGGTCCACCCATAGTTTTATATGGATTTGTTTCAGGATTAAAGGGTTTGCTAGGGTCTGTTAGCTCAACCTTAAGCCTGTCAGCCATAAGGAGATTTATCTTCTTTCCTATTATCTCTTTAAGCTTTATTCTCTTTAGATTTTTAGGAGGGTTCTTTACCTCTATCTTGATTGCTTCTTCTGTTGGAGGAGGTACGGTTTCAAATGGGTCTTGAGCTAGGTTCTCTTCACCAACCTTTTCGATAGTATCAGCCAATACTTTATCTGCTTTATCCTGCAGGTCTACAAACTCATCAATTATTTCACTTCGCTTTTCTTTAAACTCCTTATTAATCTTGTCTATTTCTTTCTTTTTTTGAGCTTTTGTAATTTTCTTACTATTATTAATACGTTTTCTAGCATTGGTAGCTTTTGTACTTGCTTTTTCTAGCCTTTGCTTCTGTGAAGAGTTTAACTGAAACTGAGTATCTTGTCCCATAAGTGGGACAGATTCTTTAGGTGACATTAGTACTCTTTCAGGACCTAGTTTTTTCACTACCTCGAACCCTTGCTTTTCAAGCATTGATTGCATCTGTGGATTTACAACATCAACCTCGATTTTTGCGTCAGGATTCATATCCTGAATTTCAAAAGGAATGTCTTTAACATTAGACAAAAGGCTAGAGCCAAGACCTGTTCCTTCAGCAGATTCATCAACAACAACATCAAACGTATATGTACCTGTCGAGTTATCGTAAGCTGTGTACGCTCCTCCAATAACTTCACCTTCTTTGTTGCGAGCAACAAAAGCTATCTCCCTGTCTCTAGTAATACCTAAATCTCTCTTCTTCGCAATTTCACGAACATCATTTTCTGCCTCAAAATCAACATCGCCATCTTCAGTAAAAGCTGATTCAACAGAAATACCT
>PDMW01042815.1_pt1 | contig 10574 bp, 3 predicted proteins | sample 1515511 | NCBI WGS metagenome assembly PDMW01 (sample SAMN07343023, study PRJNA328102) | Marine metagenome, whole genome shotgun sequencing project. | biome: marine; feature: bay; material: water; isolation source: viruses from water sample < 0.22 micron filtered, nuclease treated, low... ... | reverse complement strand
GCGTTCAACTCATCTTTTAATGTTACTGCCAATAATCAGCATGTTATCATTTATGATGATCCTGATGTATCGAATAAAGAAACAACACATATTTCTTTTTTGAGTGCCACTAATACAGATTATTCAACCGGAGCAGGCGGAGCCAATAATTATATTGATATATACTTTGCTGCGTCAGGTCAGCCTGATTATAAAAGAATATGGTTTAGTGCTGATCCTGCCGACATCGAACCTGCTGCTGGCTCTGGAGCAACGGGCGATTTTCTCGAAGTTTCCATAGATAATGATGTTACAGCAGCGCAAATAGCAAGCAGTTTTATAACAGCAATTAACGCAACATCAGAGCTTTGTGCAAGAATAGTTCCTGGGGATTCTACAAATACTTTAGTAGAGGTAATACCAAGATATCAAGAAGGTAATCTTACTGATTCATCTGTTACTGGAATTCTAGCGGCTACATTAACAGCAACAAAAAAGAGCGACGGAAGAAACTCTTATATTCAATCTTCTACTACTTTTTCTCCTCTTTGTTATATTCTTCTTGGAACAGAGGATGTAGATCCTGTAAAGAACTGCCCAGACATAGTAGAAATTTCAGATGTCGTTGGTGCAGCAAACAGAGATTCATCCGGCAACAGTATATTAACAGTTGCACAAGACAAGTGGACTGGTTCCGTTAGACCAACAAACCCAGACGTAACTTCGATTTACTATTGTGCGGGTCTTATTGGCGGCACAAACAAATATGATGAGAGATTTGATACTTCAATCAGTGGCTTAAATAGGATTACAATCATAGACCTCGTTGCTATCTGCAATAAGATAAGATATAATAATGAACAATGTAACACAACCAACATTGTAGTTCCTGGTGATGTTTGTAAAAGAAAGCCAGAAACAAGCTGTAAGTCTGATGTTGAGATTCTAGAAGTAAAGCAGTCTGGTGACGATGTTCTATTTGCTGTCGGCTATAAGTCAACACAGACGGTCGCAGGACTTCAGTTTGATCTTGCTTATAACCTTTTTAATGACAACTCATTACAGTCAGAGTTAACACTACAGTCTGATGTAAACGTAAGATGGAAGTCAGACATTTTTTCAATCAGTAATAGATTTGGATATGACACAATTTCAAGAGTCGTCGCATTCCAGAATCCTTTTGATAACAAGTCATCAAGCAAAAAAGACTCCGGCGGAAACGTCATTGATGTTGATGAGACAGGACTGATTTATGACACGAACGCACTAGCTGATAATTTGAAAGCATCTAGAATGCTTCAAGAATACTCCCTTCCTGCAACAGGAGATTCATATCTTCCATTGATGGTTGTAAGGGTAAAGGGTGTCACTCTCTTAAATGGTGTTGATTCATCTCATTTTGTTTTTGCAGAAGATCCAAGTTTCGTTTCTAAGAATAGAAAGAGAACAATCTTAAACTATAAAAGAGGCGATCAATATGAAGGCGAAGTAAACTTCTTCAGTGGCAACTGGTATTCTGGATCAAGTTATGTTCCCGGTAAGTCTGTTCTATTAAGAAGAGTGTATGATAACTTCAAGATAAAGAATAAGAAGGTTGTAACGAATACAAGAAGAAATAAAACAGTTCATGAGGATTATAACCTAGATTATATTGGCAAGAACATCTGCTATGACTTTGATAATGCAGCCGCTCCATTTAGTTCATATTCTGTTTCTGATAATATTTTCACATACTTCAATGTCGTGTTGTCTCTTTATACAAAGAAGGCTCTTTACAACGGATTGCAAAGCACAGACTCCCTTTCCAGATATCAGTCTGGAATTAAATTGGTAGAGTCAACGGATGATGACGCAAGCCTTTACAATGACAACGGCTATAATACTGACTCGAACTTAAATGGAACTTTTGATATTGCAGATCTTGTTGCCATGTCAAACTTATGCTCTTTTAGATCTGTTGTCGGATATAGTAACCCATCTTCTGTGAGTATGACTGATGGGGAAACACAGTCAGTTACAGACACTGGTATTACAGATGCCTCAACAACTCAAAACTTATTCTCTCTATCCTCGAATAGAGCTTTGCCATTTGGACAGGTCGATCTGTTCATTCCAACATATATCTGTGAAGACAACCTATGCACAAATTCACTACCATCTGTTTGCCCTGATATATGTGATTCAATAAGAGATGGTATGTATGTCTATATGACTCAGAGAACTGATGTAGAGTCAACAACTCCACCAGTAGGCTTCACAAGTTGGTCGCACTATTTCTTTGATAGGCACGACTTAAAAGCAAATCAAATACCAGATATAACAAACTCTTTGTTCAGCTATTTTGAGGTGTGGGTTGCAACAAATACACCAAGAACCAAATTCTTAAGAGATGTAACTGTTGGTCTTGATTTTTGTGAAGCGTTTGATACAGGCACAGCTAACTTTTATGCTTTACCAGGACATGGTTTCGATTCAGTTATTGTAGCTGACAATACCGGCATTGGAACGGGAAACAGCATTACAGATTCACTAGACCATGTCGAAGGAGTTATATCAGGAGCCTTTCCTGCAAATAAACAAGTCTTTATAAAGGCATATTTAGGAAATGATAGCGAAGGAATACAGAATCCAGACGTAGCTATTACTCACGATGGTGGAGGAGTATGCGTCGCTAGAGTCTTTATAAAAGCCCCAACTACCGGATATAACGATTGGATAAATGGTAGACTTGTTAAATTCCATGATAGCTCTCTTGTAAGTTCATCTGTAACATACGTTGATAAACCAACAGAATCAACAACATATTCATATAATAGTAATAGCTCCGATTCAGAAAATGGTTACTTGGCAACCGGACCAGCAAGTTCTTATTCTTCTCAGTTCTACAAAGATAACAGCGCATCATCTCATTTCTATGGAGAGTATAACCTTCATTTAAGATTGGTCGATGAAAATACTCTCGACGTAATGTATTGCACAGATAAGCCGTTTACAAAAGCAAGTTTTGGAATGCAGACATCAAAGATGGCAGAAGCTTTATCTATTGATGCTAACAACTTTGTTCCGGCAATGCAGGGATACACATCTTCAATATCGCTTGCTGATACAACAAACCCTGATGGATATAATACTATATCTGTATACCCAACCGGAAGCGTAACAGCAGTTTCGGGAAGCGGAACTTTGTGCAGAATAAATTTCAATAAAAACATCTTTAATAGAGAGATTCTTCAGACTGGTAAGATTTTTGCTTGTCCTCCTCTTGGTGGTGAAGATAGTTCACGAGAACTGCTCGTTCCTAATATAAGTTTCCATGGTGATGTATTGGAAAGAAGATTACCATACTCATCCTATGATAATCAAAAAATAGCACTTCATTTAAGAGGTGATTATGCTTCAGGAAGCATTGATTCTGTAGAGCAGGACTACTTTGTAACAAATGCTACAACCGGATATCTCGGAACAACAACAGCTACACGATGGATTAACCCATACGGTGATAGACTTACCGGGTCCGTCGATGCAGGTGGTCCTGTTACCGCAAGCGTAACCGATTATGCCCCTACTCTTTTGACAGCCTTTGCAGGTAACATTAGCCCACAGGGCCTTCTTTTTATTGGATATAACGCTGGTCATACATCTCCCGATTCTTATATGATAAAGGATAATTTTGCCACATTAATGTCCACTAGTGCAACCGGACCATCGGCAAACGATATGACCGTTCTTATTGCATTTAAGGGTCTTTTACCAGCAGCTACATCAGATGCACAGCAGCTTTTGGGAACTCCATATACAGACCAAGCCCCTTACACTGATACCGGTAAACAGGCAATATGCTTTAGAATTGGTGAAGCTGGACAGGGAACACACATTACAGAAATGGCTGATGGTGCTAGTAATTTACAAACAGGAACGGCACTATCTGGAAGTGATTACCCATGTGTTTCAGTAACCATAAGTGGATCAGCATCAGAAATAGAGTTGTACCATCTATTACCACAAAGCTCAACACAGCTTGAGTCTACAAACATTATTGCGTTTAGAGGCTCTTCTACATCCGGCGGTGATTTGCGTTTTAACGGAAGTTTAGCAAATGCAACAGATTTCGGTGGAATATCTTCTTACGGTGGCGGAAGCCATCCAATAACAGGCTCTCTAGGCGTTGCGACCAAAAACTCTGATGGTTCTATTATCCTGGGGTTTGAAGGTCCGACCAATGCAAGTATAAGATATAATGCAAAGCATCTTTATGGAACTATTCATGAAGTTATTTGGATTAAGGAGCATCTCTCTGATGACAACCTTAAGAGAATGGAGGGTTATCTTGCTCACAAGTGGGGTGTAGATTCTTCTCTTCCATCCACACACCCATATAAGCTTGAAGCATCAATGTATGAGTTCTACTCCGATACAGAAGACGATGTTTTTGCGAAGATAGAAGAATATAAGCAAGATCCTCATCGCAATAGATTATTAAGTGATCGCTCTTCAGCAAATTATACATCCGAACAAGTGTGTATTAAACATAACACCAAGGATGTTTCAATTATAACTGGTGGTGCCTATGCAGCACCTGTTGCTTCTACCCCTCTTGCAGCATTCAACCCACAGTCTGGTGTTTCTTCTAGAAACCTCGGACTTTGGATTGATCCAGATGATGCTGCAACAATTAACGAAACAGGCGGCAGCGTAAATTATATTGTTGATAAGGCAGGCGTGTTTACTAATGCACATTTCCAATCTTCTGGAGTGCTTCGCCCAACGCAAACTAGTTTATCTGGAAGAAATTGGCTATTATTCGATGGCGTTGATGATAGAATGGACTTATATGATACTACTCTCGGTGCAGGAAGTAAAATGGTGCTTTCAGATCTTCTTCCTGCCGCAGGGCTTGGTGAATATGAAATGTTTATAATAACCGTGGTCGGTGCAGCCTCCTCTGCGGGTGCCAATAGTTGGCAAGACCACACTGTTATTCGTGACAATGATCAGTATTGGGGTGTATTTGTGAGAAGTTCAAATGATTATGATATTTCACTATTCCACTGGGGTTCCGGTAATAACACTTTATCGTTCACTAATCTTAATCTTGGTGATCAACAACTAATAAACGTAAGAACAGAAGCAACATTATCAACAGGCACTGGAACTCTAAAGGGTGAAGTTGGCTCTGGAGCTTTGACAACACATGCGCCTTCCGCTGGTGCTATGAACCAGCTTGGTGCTGCTACCGGCGATATTGAGTTGGGTGGCGCAGCCGCAGGCGCTCAACCTTTAAATGGTGCAATAGGAGAGATACTCATTTATGATGGACCTCTTAGTGCAAGTGATAGAACTGATGTTCTATCTTATCTACAAAATAAATGGAGCACAGTAGCATAATGTATGCTCTTTTTAATAACCTAGATGATTTCAACGAATGGCATGACTCTGTAAAAGTTTCCATTGGTTTGCCTATGCAAAGAAGAAGGCCCTCTGGAGAATTAATCCCAGGCTCCTTTCAAAATAATTATACTTCACCTACTATTCATAGTATCACCGGAACAGTTATAGCACCTTTTGATGAAAGAGCTAATTATGATGGCGTAACCATGACTCACGAAGAGGCGACTGCTTTAGGTTATTTCACGGAGTCTGAGGAATAAGATGACTTGTCCTGACAACACCTGCGAATTTTCAGTTATTGTTGATACTGCTAGTATAGTAAAAACTTCTCCTGATCAGATCGTAGTTCCTATTAAATATCTTGCAAAGACCGAAGCTAATAGCGATAGTGTTGTTGCACTTCAGTTTGTTTTAATGGGTCTTCCAAATGATATTACAAGCGGAGAGGTTTCTTTTTCTCTTAATGCAGCAGCAGGCACAATTAACTATGAGTTTACGGCGAGCACAATAACTGGAGGAGATTCAAGTAATGGACTTTTTGTCATTGGGCACGCTTCCCAGACAACAACGACTCTTTTGCCACAAACAACAGTAACAAATGTTTCAGAAGCACTCGTTACAATGACTATTGTTTCTGCCGGTTCTTTCCCAGTTACATACAACCCAGCCGATCTTTATATTGCAGAAAACCAATCATTCCACGATGTTCCAGCTAACTTCCACCCTGTGTTTTCTATGCACCCAAATGATTTTACTTATTCTGGAAGTGCTTATGCAAGTGGCGGAACTTCCTCTCCACATATTGAATGGACGGGTGACGCAAATAGCGATACTCTAGTAACTTATGCGGATGTTCAGGCAATGCCTGCATTTGTTGTTGATGCTTATACTGGCATGTTTAGTGGAACTTGGTCAAAAAATTTAGATGCAGAATATGATGGTATATTAAATGCAAATGATATAGGCACGATGATAATGCACATTGTTGCGAACGGAGATGCGTACAACGCAGCTAATTTTGGACTAATGTTAGCTGGAACTGCTACCGCCGGACTTGTCCCAGATATTACAAGAACGGACAAGATTTTATGTAAAACACTTTGCAAAGATACTCTAGAAAGATCTGATTGTGTTCCTTGTCACTGTCCTGATGATAAAGACAATGTTGACGAGACGGATTGTTTAAGCAGTTTGTTTATAAGCGATTATCAACTTGTCGATAACATCGATGATATTATTTCTTCAAATACAAATGTGAGCATTATTGATGAAAATGGAAACTTCATACAGAACCAAGAAATATCTCAGGGAAGTAATTTACAAAACTCCACAAGCCGTAAGCCATTTGGCATTGTAACAATAAGTTATTACTCAGAATGTCCAATTGATGGATACTGGTTAAGACTAGGTAACTTCAAAGAACTTCGTGATATAGATGAGTCAAGGAAGAGTGGCATTTTATCTATAAAGGATGATCCATCTACAGAGTGTAGTAAGAGGGAATGGTTCCAAAAGAAGGGTGGAGATCCATCACAGGATGCAAACAACTTCTTTCAAAAAGACCCTATCAACGGATTGAGAATGCACAACATGATTGCCTTTGGTTTTCCAACCAGAGTATTTGATTATGTAGAACTTGCCGAAGAGAAAGGCAATATTGATAGAACGCTTGGAGCTTGGGCACTCCCCCCAACTTCTGGAAAAAGATTTAAAACACTAACAAAGATTGTCGTAAACCCAGAATCATTTTATGGTGAACCAACACTTCATTCCTTTAGACTTGTAAATAACAATCAAGCAGTAAATGCTGATGTCGGCTGGTCCGGTGAAACAGGAATATTTGATACAGTAGATGGAGTAGTTGGAGCTAAAGATCTATCAGCAGTTATAGACTATGTGTCTCTTGGCTGCGCTTTAGACGCCGTACAAAATACTAATACCACTTTAAGAACTGATGTTGGCAGGTTTGACGCCGAGGGTGACACAGCAACAAACCCATTAGATATTGTTGACATTCTAGCGGTTTATAATAGGATTGTAACAAATGGAGTCACTGGTATCGTTCCAACAGATTGCTGTAGTTATGAAAGACCAGGAAGTTTTACAATAGCTACAACAACTTACGCCTGTAATGAAGCAGTATATCCTGATAGAATTGGCAAGGTTAAGTTAGATTGGACTGATTCGTCATCAGTTAGAACTTATACAATTTATAGAGGCGTCCAGGGAGACTTCTCAGATCAAAGATTATTTGGAGACGGTACATTTACTAATCTACAGCTTGAGCAATCTCTTGCAAGAGGCAGAGTAAAGTCATTCCAAAGCGCAAATAAAAACATGAAGTTTGAAGAAGTTGCGGTCATCACCGATCCCTTTGTTACTGAATATTATGATTGCAATCCACCACAAAATATTAATTCTTGTGCAGATGCAGACAATCCAGAAATTACATATATTATTGTAGAATCTAATGATCACGGAGAGGCTGTTGTAAGAGCTTCAGGGATTACCATTCCAAACTGTAATTCTGTTCCATCCTTAAGTGCTTTGACGCTAGAAACAACGGTAAACAATGAGTTTGCTTTCTCGTTTGTCGGAACTGTAACAGATGCAGATTCACCAGGGCCTTATGGTACTTGTGTTGAAACAGCTTCAAACTGTAACACATTGACATTTGAAATATTGGGAGACTCTGCCGGTGGCACATTTAATGAAACAATAAATAACACTGGTGAGTTCATTTACCATCCAAGACAAGATAAGGTTGGCGTATCACATGTAAATTATAAAGTAACAAACTCAAAGGGTTGTTCCGCCGAGGGAGTTGTAAACGTCAATGTTCTTCCAAGTAAGGTTGAATTGGTTGGTAGAACTTCTGGTATTGGTGATACAGATTATGGAAAGGTCTTCTTAACTTGGGAAAGACCCAAGGGCAAGACTTTAGCGTATAAGATTTACAGACAACCATCCCTTGCTCCTGGCTTTACTCTGATCGCTCAAATCGATGGGCCATTTGACACATCTACAACAACAATGGCTTATACAGACTCTCCCACGTTACCAGATCCTTGCACATGTGCTGCAACTCCTTTTATAGATTATGATTACAAAGTTGAAATCACAGGATTTGACGGAGCTTCCGGTGGCGGAGATCCATCAGCATTTTCATATGCTGGTATAGAAGCTGTAACAAGAGAAACTGAAGAGATTACAATAAGAACTCTATGTTCAACACCAACAGATAATCCAAATCCAAGTGCAACGATTACCGCATGCGGAGATGTTGGACATCCACAGGTTACGCTAAACTGGGTTGCTATTGCAGGAGCAGTTAAATATGAAATCTGGAGAAGTATTGATGACACAAGCAGCTTTGAAAGAATAGGAAACGAAACAACAAACTCATTTATTGATACCACACTCCCAGCAAGAACTGGTTGTGGAACAACATATAACACATATTATAGAGTTGTTGCGATAAACAGTAAATCTGTTAGATCTGGTGATCCTCTAAGTTCATTATGGGGCACCGGAGGCTCATTAGGAGATCCTTGCACATTGAACGGGTATACCGTCACAGCAGCAATCCCAGAGTGCCCAACAACTCCAATAGGAAAAACAGAAACACTTGAAGTTTGTGCGGGACAACTATTCAGCGGAACACTCTTCGGTTCTGCTCCTGGTATGGGAGCACTTACGTTTGCAGAGGTAGGAGGTCCAACCGCAGGACTATCTATTACTGCCGGAACTGGAGCGTTTACTTATGATGCATCAGCTAAACTAGCAACAGATGCAGACGTTACATTCCAATATAAAGTAACTGCTTGTTCCACAGATTCAATAAACTACACAATCACTCTTAACTTCGTTGATTGTTACTGCCCAGAGTTTGATAATGACGAGGACAACTACAGCATTATCGATATTAATAACCTTAAGACAGAATACGGAATGTCTGGTATCGACCAGCCTCCATTCTCATTGTCAAGAAGAGGTGGTCAAACACTAAGAAATAATAGTGCATATATTGTTACATCTGGAACCAATATCGCTTGTCCAGATGTATTATCTGACGGTGTTCCTCTTGCTATGTCAGGTCTTGCTTTGTGGCTCGATCCATCAGACGCAAATACAGTTCACTTGGCTGGATCTGACTTATCTAGAATCGACGACAAATCTGGAAACGGCCACTACTTCGAAGCACCAGCAGCCATAAATAATCCAGGCATTTCCACGATAGGAACAACAACCCCACTTAACGCCATTGATATCACACCAGGAGGAAATCAAATACATCTATTAGGTTATGATTCTTCTAATGCAGCAATATCATTTGGTAGTCTTATTAGCCCAACCGCTTCCAATATACACACTTATGACTTGTACATGGTTGTAGTTCCAAATGCTGCTGGAGATGTCAACACAAACTACGCTGGCGGTGATGTACCAGACAATAACTCATCTATAATAACTCAATACCCAGGAGATGGAAGTGGAAATTGGTGGGGTGTTTTCTATAACAGCAATAACGAGTTTGAACTTTTCCAAAGAGCCAATGCTGGAGGTTTGTGGAACGAACCAGTAGTATTAGCATCCGGTGGTTTAGACTCTGTTAATGTAGTACAGTTCAGCCATGATGATCCTACCGGAAACAGTGGACAAACCACCGTGCCCGACCACACTGCCGCCGGCTCTTTAAACGGTGGCGCACAAACATCACAAATAAGAGCAAGACTAGAAAGAGGAATTGTAGGAGGAGTCGGTACTCTTGCAGACTATCAACTAACAATTGGTATGGATAGAGTTCCCGCAGGAGTAGAAGTTAACTTCGACGGTCAGATTGGCGAGATAATCGTATACAACCGTGTATTAACAACGGAAGAACGTGCCCAGATCACTACTTACCTTGTTGGCAAGTGGTCAACATAATGGTATAATATGCTAGATTTACGAAAAATAACAAGGAAATTCCTCTTAAATGAGTCTAAAAAAGAAGCATCTCTTAAAAGCTACTTACAGGCTATCGAAGAGACTCTTAAGAACATTCGAGCAGCATCTAAAACAGACCAAAGAAGATTAGAGATGGCATCTCATAACTTGAGAGAGACTAAAAAACTAATCAAAAGAATGGAATCCAAAATTGAGTATCTCGAAGAGAAGCTTATATTATTGGAAGAATCATCAACTTTAGAGGAATAAGATGGGCG
>PDMW01087370.1_pt1 | contig 10583 bp, 20 predicted proteins | sample 1515511 | NCBI WGS metagenome assembly PDMW01 (sample SAMN07343023, study PRJNA328102) | Marine metagenome, whole genome shotgun sequencing project. | biome: marine; feature: bay; material: water; isolation source: viruses from water sample < 0.22 micron filtered, nuclease treated, low... ... | reverse complement strand
TCTCTCAGTAAAGGGCAAGGGGGTTTCTGATTTAGTGGCACGCGTCAGGAGGGCATAACCCCCCGCTTTCCTCGAAGACAAAACTCTTTTCGACCCGGGCGCGCATAATGCATGCGTTAGCCGGGGCAGAGGAGCCAGGGGATGTCACCCCCACCCCCCTCGCAATCACGACGCGCAACGCGACGCTCGACCCTCTTTCAGGCACCACCCGGGACCACGTAACTCTCCGAAACCATTGGGGAATCCAGGTAGGTGTTGACGGAGAGAAAACGGTGTGCAATCATGGTGGCCAATTCGGTGACAGGTCGTCACGCCGCAGTTGGCGTTGACGCGATGCACCACACGTCCCGAGGAGGACACCATGGCAGCGAATAATTTTCTCACGATTTCAGGCGACGACGCGAAGACATGCCACCGCATGCTGCGAGGCAACAAGGGCAGGAATGGCAAGCCCAAGACAGGCCTATGCCTCACACGCTCCGAGCATCGCGTTAACATGCGCAAAGAGGCGAAGGCCGACAGCATCGAGAGCCTGGCTGGCTTTCGCATCGTCGCGAAGGCCGCATGCCCGGAGGGCTACAGCCTCGGCAAGCCTCTCACGGATGCGCAGAGAAACGCGAGCTACGACATCGGCATCTGGGTCAACGCCTCGCATGCTCCGGGGTTGCGTTACGTCGCATACGTGAAGTTCGCGACCACCGACGGTGGCTACTTGCAGCCCGCGGAGTATCACACATGCATGGGACCTCGCGAGACCGTCGCCAAGCTGCTCGGCAGCAAGTTCAAGCTCGCGAAGAGCAGCGCATGTGCCAAGGCGTTGGCGAAGCGCAAGGCTGAGGCCAAGGCCAAGGCGAAGGCCGGCAAGGCATCCGCGAAGACGCAGGAGGCTGTCGTCGAGGCTGTCGCCGATGTCGTCGCGGAGGATGCGGAGGCGTCGGATGTGAGCACGAAGCTCGCATTCATCCGCGAGATTGTCGCCATGGGTGGCACCATCGCCGACGCGAAGGAGATGCTCAACGCATAGGCGTTAACGCCAGCACGTTCGGATGCGTTGGGGGGCTTCGGTCCCTCAACGCCATTCGACGTTGGTGCATGGATATCCGTGCGTCAACGTCGCATGCATTCCGTATGCGAAGTTCGCCTTAGGAGGGCAACATGGAACTCAAGCAAGCACTACGCATGGGTAGTCAGCCGACTAGCGCCGACGACCGCATGGCCGTGTGCGAAAACATACTCATGCGTGAGCTAATCGCGATGCTGGTCATGCCATGGCATGCGTCGTCTGAGCACGTGACGCATGCACACCACGAGAAGTTCGTGGACCTCATCCGAGGCATGACTGAGTGGGAACTCGTCTCGACTGTGGGCAGCCAGCTATGCGACGAGGATGGCAACTTACGCATGTGGCAGGTGCTTTTCGAGGCATGCCGTGGCGACTACGGCCTGGCCGATGCCGCTGCCTCCCAGGTGTGGGATGCGTTGGTTCAGATACGAGAGACCGAGGGGTACTACTTCGTCGGCTAGTCCGCTGCTCGATGCACATGAGTGACGGCATGCGACACAGCATGTCGCACTCATGTGTATCAGGCATGGGATTGGCCTATGCAACAAGTCCGAGGAGGACACTGTGAGTAAGAGCAAGAAGCATGCATCTACGCATGCAATGGAAGTCACGATGGCCGAGGTCATCGCGGATGCAACGCCGGAGAACATCGCCATCGCCAAGGGATGGGCTGCCGATAGCAAGCGTGCGACTAAGCATGCGAAGGACAAGCGCGACAGCCAACGCATGGACATCATGGCGAATGCCATTCGTGAGTGGCAGAAGGCAGGTGACGCATGAGGTGCGAGACCATCGGCACCAACCTGATGCAGCAGCATGTGGAGGAGAAGGTTGCCATGCTCGACGCATTCATCGACCTGCTTGAGCGCATGAGTGAGCAGCCCGTTCACAAGCGGGAAGGCCAGTGGAAGGGGTATGCCGACTACTACGCACGGCAGCTTCACGACCTACGCATGGGCAACGGGAGCGGGTCGCTGCCCGACGACCTCATGCCTATCGCCATGCATTTCGTGAGCACCATGGCCAAGAACCACATGCGAGATAACCGTCGCTTCACGGCCTGGGTCCGCTAATGCATGCGGGTCGGTTGAGCACCGGCCCCTTGCTTCATGCATGCGACGCTACTTGTCGCATGTATGGAGCAGGATGTTCCTGCAATTACCCCTCATGCGAGGGACTGCATCCGAGGAGGATGAGATGATTGGGAATTTAGATGCGAAGACGAGAGAGCAGATTGGCAACTCGTGCCACGGATACACCGTGTTCGAGACGACGGATGAGGAGGCACGATTTGCACGCATCCAAGAGCTAGCCAAGCTGCTCAGTGCGGACGCATGCGATGGGCCAGAGCTACTGGCTGACCTCGAGCTTCACCCGTACGCCGACCAGGCATAGGAGAGGGACATGATTGTTCGACACCCTGTCGTATGCGCCAACGGGTATGTGATGAGCGTGCAAGCTAGCCACATGCACTACTCCACGCCAAGGAAGAACGACGCCGAGAAATACTCTGAGGTCGAGTGCAGCCTCAGTGAGCCGCCCTTCCCTGGCCCCGCATGGTATGCGGTGAAGGGGTACGGCGACGGCGACAACATCTACGCATACGTGCCAATCCAACTGGTGCTTGACCTGATTCAGGAGAACGGAGGCATGCGTTCGGGCGACATGCCGCCAAGCCCTGCGTGCTACAAGGCTCGAACCAGGTGGGCAAAGCTTCGAGACGAGGAGGAGGACGCATGAGTGCGGAAGAGCAAGCTCGCATCAAGCGAGCCGAGGCATGGGTGCCCCACCCTGAGCTTGAGCACATCCACAACGACACGTATGCGTGCAGCTACTGCATGCGGGTGGAAACCGAGGAGGTATTGCTCGAATCCATGCGACGCAACGGAATCGACGACGGGGTAAAGCCTGGCGAATGACCAGGCATGCGTCACGTGAGAGTACACCCCAACCAGGGGGCAGCTTTAGCTGCACCCCCTGGTGGGGTGGTTTGGTTTTCGGCGGGGTGGTCCCGCCAAATTTCCCCCTCATGCGAGGGGATACGTCCGAGGAGGACACGATGAGAATTCTTGCAACGGCCAGGTCTCGCAACAGGCAGACCGGGGATGTGCCGACCGTGACCATCGGTCGCACGAAGAAAGAGATGCGTGCTTCATGCGCTCACTCGAAGTGCGTGCTGTTCCACGCATCCATGAAGGCCAAGTCCGACAAGGCATGGGCCAAGAAGAATGCGGCGGGCAACATCAGGTGCTACGCATGGGATGGGACGCCGAACATGGCAGCCCAATCCAAGGCGAAGAAGCATGCGAGGGGAGGGGATACCTCGCTTCGCAAGGCACTCGATGACCGGCTCTGGTCAGCACGCATGGTCAGGGTCAGCGACCTGGGTGACATCTCGTGGCTCACGGAGGATGAGGCATGCGAGATGCTCGACACCATCGAGGACGAGGGGCTTACGCCTATCGGCTACACGCATGGGTGGAAGAGAGCACCGTGGCTCATGGGCAGGGTGATGGCTAGCGTTAGCGACGCAGCCGAGTTCATCCATGCGTGGACTCGTGGGTGGGGATGCACTGTCATCCTGCCTGCTGACCACGATGAGCCGACGTTCACCGTGCGTGGTGTGACTGGCACCGTATGCCCGACCAAGCTGGGTGAACCGATTGATTGCAATACATGCCTTAAGTGCGACGGGACTGGACTCGTCGGCTTCCCAAGGCATGACCATTACGGCCGACATGTGGCCAAGGGAGTGAAGTGATGAAGCTGAACGTGGATATGGATGCGAGTTCACCTGTCACCAAGGGCATGCAGCTTGCGGTGCTTGGTATGCAGGAGGTTAACGAGGATACCTTCGATGAGTTCTTCATTCGGATGTGCATGTATCACCGTGCATTCAATCTCGACATGGCATACCCGACACCGGGCAAGGCATGGCGTGCATTCATCGGGACCAAGAATCCTCGTGTCATCCCCGAAGACATCGACGATTGGTGGAACCGCATGGGTGAGTGCTTGCAGTTCGACCTGCTGCACAAGCACAGCATGGACTACGAGCAGTCGTTCTTCAACGGCGGGGAGACGGTTGACCATGAGTGAGTGGGATGCGTGGTTCGAGAAGCTGAAGGAGCGACGAGGCATGAGTAAGAGTGAAGCAACTGAGCCTATGGAGGGCAATAGCATGAGTGATGAGAGCAACAACAACACCCAGGAGGGTACTAGCATGAGTGACAACGACGCAGTGGAGAAGTTCGAGAAGACCTTGGCAACCTCTGGCCTTGAGGCCGCATGTGATGAGTGGGGTCAGGGATACGATGACGAGACGGAGCGCAAGCTCCAGGCACATGTGGACAAGAGCTTCGAGGAGAATGAGCGTGACCTCGCCAAGCGGGTGGCGAAGCTGGATGCAAAGGCTGGCTCGATGGATGAGTTCAACAACTCCCTGCCGAACGGCAAGCTTGTGCAAACCCTATGCATGACATCGGAGGCTGTGCATGCGGTGAACAGGAGGACCCTGGAGAACAGCATGGGTGTGTTGAAGAACACCAAGGCTGTGAACCAGACCATCAAGGCCATGGTCAAGGAGCAGGACAACATGTCCATGCTCAAGGATTACGTATCCGCAGTGGAGACACACCTTGAGGACCTCATCGACGGGGCGACCACCGCATTCGAGGAGCGCATCACCGAGGAGAGGGGCCTCGCCAAGGAGAAGCTGGATGACAGGCTCATGCAGTTCGAGTCCGACCTCTCGGATTTGGAATGCGTCCAGGAGCGCATCCAGGGCTTCGAGGATTTGCTGGCCAACCTGCCGGTGGACCTGAACGACGTGCCAGGCATGGACGAGCTTCGCGAGGTCACGGATGCATTGGAGGACCATGACAACAGGCTCACCGATGCAACGCATGCCATCGAGGAGTTGGCCTCTGCGTTGGATGACCTGTCGGATGCAAGGATGACGCAGCCGAAGGAACTCTGCCTCACCGATGAGGACAAGGCGGAGATTCACTCGCTCGCACAGGAGTATGTGGACCAGCATCCGTACTTCGAGACGTCATGGCCTACGGATGAGGAGAAGGAGGAGATTCGCAGGGGCCTGCGTTCGGATGCCAAGGAGGACCTGGCTGAGTGGCTCGACAACAACGTATGGTCGGACGTGGATGACCGCGTCGAAGCTGTGCTGGACGACATCGACCTGTCTCAGAAACTCGACATGGAGGAGCTATGCAAGGATGTCGTCCAGTCCATGGATGATGCATCCCTCTCGCTGATGGCGACGAGGGTTCAGGAGCAACTGTGCCTGAGTGACCTGGCATCCGAGGTCGTGTACGAGATGGACATGTGGGATATGGCCCAGAATGTCTTGGGTGAGATGGACATAGACGACCTGGCCGAGAACGTCATGCATGCGTTGGACATGGACAAGCTTCGAGAGGATGTGCTCGAAGGCACGGACCTGAACAGCACGGAGGGCATCGAGGACCGCATCGACACGCTGGAGGAGAAGCTCAAGGCCATGTCAGGTGAGGCAGACACGGACACCAAGGTGCATACGGTGGACGTGGATGACCTGGCCTTCAGGGTGGACAAGCTGGAACGTGTGTTCCACAGCATGCGTAGCCTCATCATCGACTCGGAGGAGTTCTAGCCATGGGTAAGGGAGACAAGCAGATGAAGGACCGAAGGGTAGAGGCCATCCGCACTGACAGGCTGGTTGGCATAGGCACGTGTGCATACATGGATGAGACCGTCACCGACGCTGACCTTATCCACGACCTCGATGCATGCGGGATAGTGGATGCATGGGAGGCCGTGCAGTGGGCCAGGAAGCATGAGGTCATGAGCATGGAGTTCGCCCTCCAGGCCATGGAGTGCAACCCGTTCGGGAGGACGGATGCATACCGCAAGCAACTCGAAGACTTCATCGAGGCCATGGAGGAGGATGCCCAGTGCAAGGTGTTCGGATGCGATGACCGCTCCGAGGGTGGAGGCTCCACCATGTGCGCTTGGCATGCGGCAGAGGATGGTCGTGGTGACTACGAGATGGAGAGTATGCGTGACGTGAGAGGTGACGCATGAGTGGCCTGCTGTACGCTGTTCACATAGCTGCCGATGGCATTCAAGAGCATGCCCGACCCAAGAACGGGAAGGACTTCACGCTCAAGGAGGCCCAGGCATACGTGGATGGATACGTGGAGGTCGTGCACCTGGATATCCCAGGCATGATTCTGCTCGTCAACGAGGACGGCCTGGTCAAGGGGCTCAGGCGCAACCGAGTGGCATCCATCATGGCAGGCACCAACATCGTCGGCGATGCGTTGTTGTGCGAGGACGCCATGTTCCCATAGGAGGGGGAGATATGGACAACGACAACATCGCAGCATTTCTCGTAGGCATGGAGACCGACGGCATCGTGGTGACAGACGAGCCATCGGGACACTACGGCCTACGCATATCGGGAGACCTGGTTGGCACATTCAACACGCCAGCCTCAGCAATTGAGTACATCGTATCCGTGCTGAAGAGCACATCGGAGGAGAGACAATGAGTGACATGAAGAAAGCACTAGAGCTACTACGCAGCCCATTCCCACCACAGTGCATAGAGTGGCGACCTGGCAGCGTTGCCAAGACAGGCCAGTCATGCACCCTGCTTGCATACCTGAAGGTCGATGCTATCGAGGACCGTCTCGATGAGGTCGCGCCCGACTGGTCATGCGACTACAAGCAGGGGCCTACGGGTGGATTGCTATGCGGCATCACCATCGGCGGCATCACCAGGTGGGACGGCAGTGAGAACACACAGATTGAGGCCGTGAAGGGCGGCCTATCGGATGCGTTCAAGCGTGCGGCTCGGCGATGGGGTGTTGGTCGATACCTCTGGCGTCTTGGTACGCAGTGGCATGAGACCATCGACCACCGCTCTGCATTGCATGACGGCGTGAGCTATGAGAAGCTCAAGCTTGGCAACAAGTGGGGATGGGTTAAGACCCCTGACCTGCCTGCATGGGCTCTTCCTGAGCCACCGAAGGACCCTAACTGGGATGCGGAGAGCAAGCGGTTTTGCGCCGAGCTTACCGACATGGGTCGTTCATACGGTGACGTGGCGGAGTTCTGCCAAGCGATGGGGAGGCCCCGGCCTTCTCGCATGACAAGTCAGCAGCGTAGTGCGCTGATGAATTACCTCGCATCTCCCGAAGGGACTGATGCAATTAACGACTGGCTCGCCAGTTAGGAGAAATCACATGGGATTTACCACAGGAAAGCATACATCTGGACCCCGCGAAACGGAGTCCCAACATCAACCCCCTGTCCCGGAGGGCAAGTACAGCGTACGCATAGTGGATGCGAAGTACTCTGCCGTGAAGTCGGGCAAACAGATTGACGAGGCTGCTGTCGCATGGCTCGTGTCTCAAGGCTGCCCGGACGCATGTGCTGGGCGAGTGAGGCAAGGGGATACGGCCAAGAACCTGTTCGTCACGATGGAGGTTGTGGGTGGCACGCATGCCGGTCACAAGATTCGTGAGTGGCATCTGTTCTGGCACCCATCCATCACGGCGATGGACATCGGTCGCAGCAAGGTAGAGCAACTGTCTATTGCATGCGGTGCGCTGTCATGGGACGAGCCTAGCGAGCTTGTCGGGGCAGGGCTTACGGTGCATACGAGGATTGAGCGTGACTCCAGGTATGGGGACAAGGTGAAGGTCAAGTTGTACGAGCCGTCAGGCCAGGCAGCGCAGCAGGCACCACCCGCATTCGATGACCAGGACATCCCGTTCTAATGGGCTTTATCAACGCAGCCGAAACGTATGCGGCACGCACATCCGAGAGGAGAGGCGTTCCGTTCCGCGACTACGACATGGGTCATGTCCGCATCTATGATGCCCTAGACCAACTGCACAAAGAGATGTGCAGGATGGACGACGGCAACATACGGCTCTGGTTCGACGCATACCCTGGGCTCAGGGATATGCTGAACGACTGGGCTGACGGGCAGAAGCTCAGGCAATGGCATGAGGAGGACAAGCCGAAGGGTGACCCTGTCATGGACCTCATCCTGGGTGAGCACCTATGAGCACCGTATCCTGGACGAAGGACAAGGTCATCGGCACCCTGCGACAGCTTAGGCGTGGCCGCATTGAGCCCTGCGTCGAATGCGGGGAAGACGTGTGGGACGAGGGCGAGGTGTGGTGTGAGCCATGTCGGCAGGTGGTCATGCTTGCGGAGGCTGACGAGCACATGGCCCTTGCATACATGGACGAAGGGCCGTTGCCCCCATGAGGAAGGATGACTTCGACGACCCTGGCCCCCACCACGAGGCGTTCATGATGAGGCATACGAGCTTCGAGTATCATGAGCCCTTGTGTGGGGAATGCGAGGAGAGTGATGACGGGCCATGTGATGCACACATGGACGACGAATAGGGACACGGCCCTGACATAACCGCATGCTGACCGTGTAAGGCATGCACCAGACCGGTTTCCGCTGGTCAGGGTCTCAGCGCATATCAGGGCACCTCCATGCCCATGCGCTGAGGCCCTTTTTTTTATCTCGAAATCGCCAGGGTCACGGCTACTGCGCTCGCAGTCAGCACGCCTACGGTGAACGCCAGGACAGGGTCCTCATACCAGGGCGCGGGCACGTATGCGTCAGAGAGTAGCCTCTCAAGCGTAGCCACCTGCCCCTCCTTGGCCTCTAGCTGGACGCTGAAGGCATCCCTGGCGGCGGATAGGGTTCCAGCTACCAGTTCGAGGTCTGCCTCGCATGTAGGCAGCAATACGCGCATGCTGGTGAGACACTGCTTCGCTTCGTCGGTCGGCACCAGGACGCCAGTGCATGGGGTGGTCGAGCCGTGCTCTACCCCGTGAGCTTTTTGACACGGCGTAGCAGCGACTAATGCGACGACTAATGCGAGCGCGGTCACGCCTTCATGCTCTCCTGCTGGGCGCGGATAGCTGCGGCTCGGCGGACGGACCTGCCTCTCTGGTCCTCTCCCAGTATGGGCCTGCCTTTGTACTTCTTGTCCCACTTCTTCGCCACGTCAGGGGCGTTGATTCGCATAGCTACGCGCTGCTCGGGGTTCTTGTATGGCATTAGCTTCTACCAAGCAGGCGCTTCAGTTCCGACGCCGGGAATACCCTCTCTGCCGCTGCGGCAGCCGGGGTCTTCTTCTTCTTGGCAACGCCCATGCGCTCCATCTCGCCCTGTGTCTGGGCGTCGATGCGCTTGCGCTCGCGCTCATCCGCTACCGACTTGCGCGCACGTGCCGCTGCATCTCTCATTGCATTAGCGCCTGCAACTTTGGACTGGCTCTTCAGGTTGGGTGCCGGGTCTTTCTTGGCATCGGCCCTTGCCCTCTTCATCCTCTGAATGGCAGACGCGGCTGATGACTTGGCCTCCGCCTTGCTCTCGGCTCGGGTTGGCCCTGTGCCACGCAGCGACTCACGCGCAACCCGGCGCTTGTAGTCGGATGCCGCCTTCTCCTTGCCGGCCTCTCCTCTTCGCTTGAGCACTCGCTTGAGGAATGCGGTGTTCTCCGCCTTGTCTTTTGCGATGGCTGCTGCTGCCTTCTTGGCAGTGCTTTTCTTTTTGTTCTTGGCAGCGATGCGCGCCTTGACTCTTGCGATCTTCACATCCTGCTTCTTGTGCCACTCGGCGTCCCTCTCCATCTCCTCAGCGCCAGTGAACGGGTTGTTCATGAGGGCCTGCTTCTTCGCGCCCCGCAGGTCCTTTGCCTTGGACAACTGAGCTAGGAGTGCGACGTCATCCTTCGCATCGGCCTGCCTTTTGGCTGCCTCCTTCTTGCCCCCGCCCTCTCTTCGGATGGCATCCGCCCTGGTGTACGTGGGGCGCTTGATGGTGGTGGCTGACTTAGTCTGGGCCTCCCTGGCCTTGGATCTGTCCTCGACTGCTTTAGGGAGCTTGCCCATCCCCGGCGCTCGCGTCTTCTTCTCCACGTATCCCACTATGGGGGTGCCGACGTCGTCATCTCTCATGGCCTGGGCTAGGCCCTTCTCGTTGATCCTGTAGCTCATGCGCCCGACCTCATACACGCCAGCGGCTTTGCCTGCGAGTCGGAATGCGGTGCCCAGTTTATCGAGGACTCCTGGCGGAATGCGGTTGGCCCTGGTGACGTCGCCCGCCACTCGGGCCGCTTTTTGCAGCTTGGTGAGCGGCTTCTTCGACGACTCAAGGACTCCCTTCTTTCCTTGGATCTTCCGCATGTCATCGACAGCCTCGCGGCCTGCCTTCGTCTTGGCCTGCTCTGGGGTCAGGCCCTCGGACTCGAACACCTCGGCCACGGCCTTGCGGTTGGCCTTGTTCGCCTTGATCCTCTCTGCCTTCGCCTTCCGCTTCGGCTCCCCGGCCTTCATGTCCGCTTCGATCTTCTCCATCCGGGCCACGCGGGCCCTTTCATTCCGCAGCCTTGTATCAGCGGCCTTCTGCCTAGGGGTCATGTCGCCCCTGTGCCATGCATCAGGCCCCGGAGATGCCGGAACCTTGGGCTTGGCCTTGGGCTT
>PDMW01053662.1_pt1 | contig 10608 bp, 12 predicted proteins | sample 1515511 | NCBI WGS metagenome assembly PDMW01 (sample SAMN07343023, study PRJNA328102) | Marine metagenome, whole genome shotgun sequencing project. | biome: marine; feature: bay; material: water; isolation source: viruses from water sample < 0.22 micron filtered, nuclease treated, low... ... | reverse complement strand
AATGGGCAGAAGAAATCCAATCACGGGAAAATAAAATAATGTTACTCAAAGGCGAAGAGTACACCGTGAGCGATGAAGACAAGTTTAAGAACTTTAAGAGCATAGCGGATAGGACGGAATCTACTGCTGAAAAAGTTGCCTTGATTTATTTATTAAAACACATGGATTCCATTAGAAACTATGTTCTACATGGTAAGGAAGCATCTGATGAACCTATTATGACACGTATAATGGATGCGAGGAACTACTTATTATTATTGGGTGGAATAATTGAAGAATCGTCAAACAACAAAAATAAGATGTTTGATACGCCTGTAAAGGTGTTTGATAACATCCCAACTAGAGCCAGTAATGAACAGGGATAAGATATTAGAGCGTTTAAGAGAGCAGTATGCCAATGGTGAAGAAATCCACCCACATTTGGAAGCGTTCCTTAGAGACAACCCACCAAAGCGTAAGTATGAGTCAATCCAATGGGTTATTGATGCTTTAGGTAGTAGTGTAATCCGTGGCATCTAAAAGAAAACATGGCTCAATTCAATGGGTGATTGATGCTATGTATGGGGCGGTAGTGCATAGTAGGTCAAATGATAGTCATAAAACAGATAGTCTTAGGGCTGATTTAAACCTTTCATGGTGTCCACAATGTCAAAGAAAGTGGAATATCTATGAAGGTGAACTTTGGGCATCAAGGGATATAAAACTATGGAAGAAAGGTATATGCCCAGAGTGTTAAGATTTCCTTGTAAGCTGGAGAATGGTAAAATGACCCTAACAAATAGGCAAGAATTTAACCAAACTATAAAAGACTTAAATGGTGATTATTATTTAGAGTTAAAAGAAACTCATGTCCGTTCACCTATACAGAATAATTACTATTGGCGAATCGTTGATATATTAGGTGAAGACTTGGGTTATACTAAGTCGGAAATGCACAATGTTATAAAGGATTATTTTGAAATTGAATCCACAAAGCATCTATCCCAGACTGAATTTGCCAAGTTCATTGATGACATAATTATATGGGCAGGGTCAGAGATGGGTATTACTCTCCCGTCTTAAAACTCTTCTTCTATCTTTAGGGTAATATTAAATACATCTGGAGCAACTTGTGTCATGTCAATACTATTTTGAGCAAATCTTGCAAAGATATGTTCGGATTCTGCATTATGTCCTTCTGAGTCCTTATCTATCGAAAATATAAATGGTAAATGCTGTCCATTCGTTTTATTCCATACATCTTCAATAACCGCATCATCTGAAAGGTTTGAATCGTGATAACGGTCTGGCATTAAATCTGTACTATTGAGATATGAAAATGACATATCGAATGATAACCTACCTCCATACGATTTATTAGCGTAAGAAGCCGTATTAAATGGCGACCTATTAGTAGTTGTGGCTGTTCTACCATAGCTGGTCATGTTGCTGTAGCGTTGCCCACCTATTGACTCTTGTACGGTAACATTATCGAAAGCGATTGAACGCTTAACTGCCAAGTCTGGAGCATGAGGCATATCATAATATTCCCCCACCATTATGCAACCTACGAAAAGGTCGGTGCTTGTATCAAAAAGCTCATCAGTTGCAGCACCCGAACCACCATTTGCACCTTCAAATTGTATTCCCCAATATCGCAAGGTGGATGCGTCGAATTTAAATATGGTTGAACCGTCTGTTGCTGGTTCTATGACGATGCTTGTATTATTGGCTATTGAGCCATGACCTGACATCGCAGTTATAATATCTGCATTAACAACTTCTGTGACATTTACGGCACTCCAATCAATATCTGCCGTTGATGCTCCAGAACCATTTACATCATCAGCTTCTGTTAATGTGTCACCAGCGAAAACTCTTATCTTACCTTTAGCAGAATTGAGATTATGATTTAAAATTGATATATAGTTTTTTTGAAAATTGGAAGTATCTAAAACTATTAAAACATGACTATCGGGGTCACCGCTTGTATCAAAATCTACCTTATTCAAAGGTCGCATATCAAATAATTCAGCTTCGCTTCCAGTTTGTATGCCTCTTGTAGTGTTTGGGTCTGCTCCAGCAGTTGCCTTAACATCAATCAAACTTGATGCAGATGCCCCACGACTCATTAAATAGTTAGTTATGTCTGTGTAAAATCTTGGAGTTCTTATGTTTTGATTGCTCATATTTCTCTCGCTTCAAATTTTAATGTGCCTGCTGTTCTTGTTAGTCCTGTAATCATAAATTTTAATCCACTCCAAGATGTGTTGAATGCTTTGATTGGATACATATCCGTAAATGCTAACACCTTTCCCACTTCAAGATTATAATATTTAGGATTTACAATAGTCCCCGAAACAATCAATTTAATATCCCCAAAAATATTGTCATAATATGTATAAAAATCATCATTTGGGTTTGTGCTTGGTGTTGCTGGGATTGTGGGTGAAACATAGGCATCTAAGTCCACTTTCTTAATGTTTTCTTTTGTCTGGATGTTCCAATTCGTTCTTGCTGTAGCATTTGTCGATGTTTGACTTGTCATATACTTATTCTCGGCTGGGTGCTTTTGATAATTCACATCTATTTTTGTTAATAAATCGGAGAACGGTGAAGGTTGGACAGAGACACTCGATATATCAGCTTTAGTTAATGTCTCATCAGCCGTATGCGAATCCTTAATATGGATGTATTGCGGAGACCCGTCTGCCTTATATCGGAATATAAAACACCCTTCATACTGTAACTTCTCTAAGGCTTTTTTGAGTTCTGTGGGTTCAAGTTGCCACCATCTAATCTTCCAACCAGCTCTATCTGTATTTAATGAGTTAAAACCATCGACCTCACTATCAGTTGTTGGTGTTGTAATAGCCGTCCCATCCGATTGTTTTAAATCAGCAAATCGAATTAACATATCTAAATGGGCATCATGGATTTCTATAATCTCTCCGCTACTCTCCCAACCGCTTTTAGCAAGTCCATTACCACCAGAATAAAGGTATTTGATTTTTCCTAATGTTTCAATATCTTCAAGCTCTTGGTCAAAATCTGCTATATACAATATTTTCAAATCGCTTACTTGAATTGTATGTGACTCAAATTGAGAAGCCTGTGGTACAAGTTTTAATAGGATTTCATCTGGTGTCATTGCTGCTGTTTGACCTCCAATCGTGTTGGCAGGTGTATCATCAAAGGTAAATGTGTATTCACCAAAACCAGCCCCTATTGCAACATTTGACACCCCACCGATAATTAGATTATCGCCAACAGTATCAAATTGATTTGAATAAAAATGTACATCATATAATTGGTTATTGTTCAATGTCTTATCTGTCGGGTCAGCTTTAATTCGCATTTTAACCTTCCAAACAGAGTCAATGTGAAAGTTTTTTATCGGTGTCTGAAAAATTGCATATCTAATCGCACTCGTGGAGGTGACAGCACTTGATGCAAATGTGGAAGAATCATAAGAGTTGTCAACTTGATAATCGTACATATTCTCAGGGTCGTCTAATAAAGTTACTGTTGTTATGTCTTTATCAGATGGTGCTGTTCTTATATAGCCTTCTGCCCTGTTGGATGTGGGAGTACCTAATAGATTTAAACCACTACCATCAAGTGTGGCGGTTGTAATCTCAACGACCTTTGGGGTAGCAGTAACGTCCCGAATAGCGACGAATTGATTAAACCCCACATGATAATGTAAGAAAGACCCATCAGATGTGGTATAACTTCGAGGCATTAATGTCCAAATTTTATCCTTTGTCATATACAATACAGGAACTGGGTGTACCGTACCCCTTACTGAATCAACATCACCAGCAATAGTGGCGAATGGAGCTTCTATAAACTGACCATAAACCAACGGTTCATAAATGTGAAATTTGTCGTGCTTGACCTGCGGTATTGAAATAAAATCCCAAGGTCTATGTGAAGCCATAGATAGCTTTATCTCACCACCATCGGAAGAAATGTCTGTTAGTCTAAATGAGCCTATCTGGGTAGTGGCACTCCCAACCTTAGAATAGACCGAAACGGTTTGATTAATATAATGATTTGAACCACCAAAGAGTTCTTCAGAGATTGGATTGCCTTGATAAGTAAAATCGTGCATCGAAATAGATACGTTACTTGTTTTAGATGTAGAATTAGATAGGTCAATACTCTCTCGAATACTGGGTTTATTTAGTATTATACCATGGTAGAAATTGCCTGAATCCGTAACATCAGAAAACGCAAAGTATAAGAATCCAGAGTTATCATTAGCAAGTTTAAATAGCCAATTCTCTGTAATATTCCCTGTTTTTATTTCATCACCGAAAGGCATTATGCTAAGTTCATCCTTACGGCTTGTTGTATCTGCGGTATAATCTGGTCTCTCGTAAAGTCTTCACTCATAATGGCATTATTAAAGTTAATCGTCATGCCATCTTTCAATGCTCTACTTTCAGGTCTATCAATAGGCGTAATCTTAACGTGTTCTCTACCTGCTTCACCAACCATAATCATCTCAGGTTTATTAGTGATAAAATCCCCACCCTTAGCATAGGCTTGTACGCTTTCTGCTTGTGATATAGCGTTATTTATAGACACGACTTGTGCAGCACCTGTAGCTAATACCGCAATTAGTTTGAGTGGGTTTCCTAATGCTTTCGTTGCAGCAGATGCCGTATTAGCTATTGCAGCAAATTGTGCTATTCTCATAGCTTGGATTTGACGATTCTTATCTTCTCCTGCCGCAGCAGCAAGGAGATTAGATGTACTTTGAGCTGCATTACCTAAATCACCAGTTATATCGACAAATGCTTGCTGCCCTTCCGTTAACTTATCTGTACTTACTACCATACCAGCTTGAATTGTAGCTTTCCTTTCTAAAAATCGGATTTCAGCATCAAGTAAGGTGTTGGTTGTTTCGTGGGTATTATTAGCGTCTCTTTTAGCATCTGTTAATGCTTTTAGTCCTTCTTTCTCAGCGATATAATTAGCAACCAATTTTTCATTTTGTTCTAAGAATTTCGCACCAAACTTAAATCGTAGGATTTCAAGTTCAGTAGCACCTTCTAATTCAAGTTTTTTTAATGAAAGTAGCCCAATTTCTCTCATTAGAAAACTTACCTTAGAATCATCGCCATCCTGTCTTGTCATTTTGTCTAAAATTCTTTGAGCATCAATTATTTGCTTAATAATTGCTAATTGCTCAGTTGATAATTTATTCCCTTTAATATATGTCTCTATCCAGACTCTTGATTTATTCTCCAATAAAGCAATTTGGACAAGAATAGCCGTATGCTCATCTTCTAAAGACTCGGTATAGTTTTTAGAGATTTTTATTGCATCTTCCTGTGCTTTGGATGCTTCTTCTATTGCGGTCTTTAACTTCGCTATCCGTTTTTCTATGTCTTCAACAGCGTCACCTTCTGATGCAAAAACACCAAAGTATTTAAGCGTTGCCGCAGTTACTACACCAAAAAGAATAGCAAGACCGTAAAGACCTGCCGAAGTTGTGGTTAATGTTGCTGCGAGAGCCACCAACGATGCTGATAATGCTCCGTTGTATAAAGCCCAGCCTACTGCTGCTACCCCTGCTGCTGCTAATCCCGATGTTATTAATTTAATATTCTCTGGTGTTAGTGATTCTGCCATCACTTTAGATGCGTTTGCAACTGCAAGTATAGCAGGTGCTAATACTTCACCAAAGGCTTCAGCCGCATCACCACGAGCAGCCGACGCTGCGTCAAGCATACCTGCTGTCGTTTTTGCATAAGCTTTTGCTAAGCCCCCATATTGCTTATCAAGAATCTCTCCGATAGCTACGGCACGTTCATTTGCATCCATTAATGTTAATTGTGCTTTTTCTGTGTCTGTTAGTACAACCCCATACCTTGTTAATGCAGATACAGCAGTTGATGTGGCTTTACCGAAAGCAATGAATAGCGAGTTTAAGTCAGGCATAGCCCCACTTGTAGTCTGGATTGCTCGTGCCACATTCAATACTTGGGGCGTAAGTGCTTTTATGGCTTTTTCACTTAATCCAAAAGTGGTTAATTGAACCATTCCGTTAGTGATAAGTTCATCTCCAAATGCTGTGGTTCGCTGTAATGCAGATGAGTAATCAATTAATCTTTGAGTAACACCATCGGTTGTATCTGCTATATTCGATAATCCTATTGCCAATTTTTCATTAACGGCTTCTTGCTTGGCGAAGGTTTTAACTGCGGATGTAAAAATGGCATTCACAATACCTATCGCAAAGGATGTTACCAACAATTTACTTCTTAATACTGCAAATGAACCACCAAGAATACGTGTTCCATGATTCGTACTGAGAATACTTGCTCTATTTCTATCTAAATCGCTTGTGTACTTTCTGGTGGCACGACTCAATTTCATTAATGCAACCGTATCACCTTTTTGTGCCAATGCTAATAGATTCGTGTCTTTGGTAACATCTAATAAAGTCTTATCGTAAGACTTCATGGTATTTTTAAGTCTTATATAGGCAGCCCTACCCTTTTCTGTTTGGGTAAACCCACTCTTCTGAAAGTCTGCCATACTCGCTTGAGTCTTCATCATAGACTTAGTGGCACGGTCTAAAGCTTTAATAGCAGCAGTTAAGCCCTGTTCACCTTTTGGCTCAAAGTGTATTACAATTTTATCGGTTAGTTCAGCCATTTGCTTTACCCTTTTGCCTTTCTACTAAAGTCTTTAATAGGAATGATTTTTCAATCCACTTACTTGGCTGTTCACCATAAGACCCTGCATAAGGGGAGATATGGAAGTCCTTAGAGTAAATGAAACGTGCAATGTCTTTTTGTGAGTCTTTGTTTAGCATAATATTTTTACAAGCAAAGAAAGGTAATTGTGCCATTACCGATTCAGCTTCATTGAAGTTGTTGCCCTTTGTATTCTCAATTCTTGTTTCCTCAGTAATTAGGCTGATAACGTCCCAAACTTCATCGTCTGATACAAACTGACTTACTTTGTATTTGCCGTCGATTAAGACAGGGATTTGAGCCTCATAGGGGTATGTATGGAATCGACATCCCTTACACACCCCATCTATGAGAAAGTTGGCTTCTAATTGGAGGGCTTCTTTTCCCCCAGCCGTTGATGCTCTTGTACCGCTACGGAGATGTTATTCTTCTCGTCTTCTGAGAGAGACTTAATGAACTCATCATTTGCCCCTTTAACACCTTTACGTATCCATGCTGTTCTTGCTTTAGCTAAGTTTACAATAGCAACCATCTTATCATTTTCGTATCGCATCTGTGGAATATCATTGCAGAAATCAATATCATCTACGGACATATCTACAAATACAATATCTTTGCCTTTGATTTTCTTCATTATGCAATATCAATGGAGATTAAATCATCTGTACCATCATCCACAGCCTTAATAGAGCAGTCGAGCATCATAATATCACCTTCTGATAGTGCGACATTAGTGAAGACCCCATTCTTAATATCTACACCGTAAGCCGCATCATTGACAATCTTGAACATAGATGCACCATTAAAAGCCGCAGTTTGTGTATCAAAACTATTAATGAATCCCTTAGTATTATTGTCATACTTGACTTGAGTATCTGCGGTTACGCTACACTCAGCACCACGACTTGCAACTTGATAACCATTAGTGGACATCCCCGTGAACACAGCAGGGCTTTCAATAGTTGCCGTAAAACTACTCATTATTACTGACACATCAAATACTTCGTGGGCAGATGAAGATGACAATACAGGGATAGTGGTATTTGCATAGGCGGTTAAGGCACTTGGCTCTATTACTGAAGCCAAGTCAGGCTTTCTTCCTGTTTGAAAAGTAGCTGACCACTTATATTGACCGCCATCACTATTCGCATCCGCTGAAATACTAAAAGATGTTACAATACACCCTTCAAATTCCATGCCTTGTTGGCTGGTTACGCCTGATGGCTGGAAGATGACAGTTAAGGATGATGCTGTGTTTGCAACAGCTTCTCCATATATTTGAGAGGCAGGGGTAAATCCAGATGCTACTGCAATTTCATTTGTGACATCATTACATATATTTTTTACTAACAATAGATGGGCAGCATCATTATGTAATGTTCCCGATAGTGAGAACTCCGCTACTCTCATGATATTATCCTGAAAGAAATCTTCATCCTTGAGAGTCCTGCCTGCTCCACTTTTAACATCAAGTTTCTGTGTTACGTTCAGAGATGGAAACCCGATTGAATCTACATCTAATTGAGTAAAGGTGGCGAGTGCTGTTAAAACAGATGAGCCAGCAGTTGTTTCTTGAAGAATCCCAACTTTCCAATCTTTTGGTGAAAATGCTTGTTCTGCGATAGCCATTACTTATCTCCTTCTTTTTTTGATGGAGATGTTACTATCTCAACCATGTGTTTTATTGATTCTGGGATAGATGATACATTTATCTCTTTCCCTTTATGTAAATCTTGCCAATCTTCATAGGAAGCCTTACAACTCTTCCAACAATTAGGCAGTTTTGAGCCTTTTGCTTTTAGTTTTACTTTCATATCGTAGTCCTTTTTACTTTAAGATATGTTTCCTAAATACATACCTCTCCATTCCCATCGGATTACATTCAATCCATCAATCGCCTCTTCAGCGTCTTCTTTTTGGTTGATTCGATTAGTATCCAATCTACCATTAAAAAAGGTGTTATTTTGATTTTGGAAAAAGAGAGCTTCTATGTGTGATACCTGTCGCAAGATATGCTCCCAAGTATCCTTCTTTACTGTCTTTTCTTTAAAAGTATAAGATACGTCTAAGATGTATTCTCTTAACTCAGCCGTAGTCATTCTTTCAAGTAAATCACTTCCAACAGGGTTCAATCTAATAGACTGACTTCCCATGTCTTTAAAACTTCCCGTGTAAATAGGGATAGTGCCTGCAAACTCTGTATTCAAGAATGAACGTATTGTGTCAAGTATCTCATCTTCCCAGATATTAACAAATGTTATCATCTACGAGTCCGTCTCAGAGATGATGGCATCGCACTATCAACAATTTCATTTTTACTATGTACTTCAATTTCCCACGAATCATTCAAGGTGGCAGTATCTCCTGTATCACCTGCGAATCTTACATATAGGCTATTCCCTACAGGTTGATAGTTCCCATTAATTATATCTACATAAGTTGCAGTATCGCCATTATTCATCTTCTCTGCTCCTAAATTATCACTATCCCGTCCCCAATATGAGTATTTAGCCGTTCCCATAAGTCCAGCTGTGGTTATCTTTACGCCAATTTTATCATAGCTACCTGTGTATCTACCCATTGTATCTACTATTCGCATATTACCACTAACAGACTTCTCACGGATAACACCCATTGCAGCATCACCAGTTGTCTGCCATGATAGTTTTGTTGCACCACTATTTAGGGCTACAATGTTCTTCTCGGCTTCATCAAATAAGGCATTTGCTACTTCTGATGTTGGCTCAGATGCTCGTATTAGAAAACTACAGGCAAGTAATGCAGTAGTCCTTATGATAATGTAATCATAATTGCCATCTTTATCTTTAAATTGCTCTCTGGGTAAATTGCCATCAAGTCTGGAGTCGAGATACTGAGATGCATTGGATATAAATCTTGTTCGTATATCTACCCAATCATCACCTGATTCCATAAGTAAATCATTAGGGTTAATTGCATCTGTAGAATAGTATAGTACAACATCATCATCACTATTATAGAGCCATTGACTATCTTCCACCCAAGTGACCCCTATGTAAATATCAGTCGCTGTAGTATGGGTAGCTGATGCTGTGCCTAAGATAGCACGTTTAACAGTTAATTTATTAGTTGCAATAGATGTAATGAGCATCTTTTCAGTATCAATACGAACTATGTCACCTAATGCAAATACACTACTATCAGTTACATCTATTTGCGTTTCAGATATATCGACTGCTTCATCTGTATTTGCTGTGGAATCAGCATAGCTTTCTGTAACATGGTATGAGTTTAGATTATGCCCATTTTTATATAGAACAGTTACAAGTCCAGAATCATAAGCTTCATATAAATAATTACCACCATTAGTAAAGATTTGTACCCACCCATATATAGGTGTCTTAGTATCAAACTCATCTATTGACGGAAATATATCTTTTAAATCTCTATTTGTGCAGTACGACATAATGCCCCTATATTAAAACATTTTATATTTTGATGCAAGACAATAGTTAGCTAACTTCAGCATTTTAGTCCAAAATTTCAAAGTGAACCAAGTCATCAAAATTATTATTTTTGGTTGTGCGTTGCCCCTGAAATAGCGAACTGGAGTCCCAGTCGCCACCCCAACGAATCTTTACTCCCATTTGAGATGCAACACCAAGGACGAATCCCCCTAATAAGTGAAAATCATCACGGGCATTCCAATCTATCGGGTAAGGAGCAATATCTACAGCCTTACCATCAACGTGCTTCCCGAATTTGGTCTTACTCTTTCCTTGTGCCACCAATTCATTCTGCCTTTCTTGTGAACGGAGTCCTTCAATAATAGTAATATCAAAATATTTCACTACTTCATTGAGTACATTCTGGAGTCTGGCATCAACACCCTTGAGCCGTTCCTTACTGCGCTTTCCGAATCTTGGCATTACTT
>PDMW01006883.1_pt1 | contig 10618 bp, 8 predicted proteins | sample 1515511 | NCBI WGS metagenome assembly PDMW01 (sample SAMN07343023, study PRJNA328102) | Marine metagenome, whole genome shotgun sequencing project. | biome: marine; feature: bay; material: water; isolation source: viruses from water sample < 0.22 micron filtered, nuclease treated, low... ... | reverse complement strand
TATGCGTATCCTGTTGCCATTATTTATATTTTAATCTAAAACTTTAACTTACCCCCGTAGTTAAATGGGTTATATCGTTGTTGTCCGAAAAGAGATACCTGTTGGGGAGCAAAACCTTTTTGGTTCATATTATAATTTAATGGTTGGAACGTAGGCATATCAAAACTATATAATTGCTGATTAAATGTTCCTGTATTTAGATTTTGGTTTCCATATAGGTTAGGATATTTTTGTGCCAAATCCATATTAGATGATATAGGGGCAGTACTTGCACCTGTTAAATCTGTAAGTTGCTTGTTGTGTGTCCCTCCTTTGCCAAACATAGGGACCATACCTAAACCTTGCTGAACAGTACTTACTGCACCTTGGAATCCTTCAGCCTTAGCTTTCTCTGCTCTCGCTTTTGCTTCAGCAGCCTCTCTTTGTTTACCGGCTACCTCTCCCAAATCTAACTGAACATTTACATCACGGTTACGAGATGCCTCTTCGATAATCATTCCTTCAACGTCAGATAGTTCATCACCCATTGCTGAGCGAATAGCACCCTGACCTTGTTGTTGAAGGGCTAATACCTTACCCGCAGTTGTCTGAGCGCCTCTCTCGCTTTCTTGACCCACATCAATAAGTTGTGCAGTACCTGCTAACTCAGCCTCTCTTTGTAGTTCGTAAGGTTCTTTTTTAACCGACATTGATTCTGCGTAGTTCACTTCTAATCGTGCCCTTGCTTCTGCCATTTTTTGGTCGGCCTCTCTTGTTGCTCTTTCAGCCGCTTTTCTTTGTTGTGATGCCTGACTAAAAGACATAGCGGTAGACGTAGCAGTTGCTGCTAATCCAATCCCTGCTGCTATTGTTGTGAATGCTGCCATATTATAATACTTTTATCATTTCGCTTGTATAAGAATCTCCTTTAATATATCCAAGCTGCTCATATGTTTCGATTAGCCCTTTATGTTTTATCAAAGCGTATGAGTATTTATACCCACTACTCTTACAAATATTTGTTAACGTCTCTAATAATAACTCTATAGCTTGTTTTCTTTGTGGTTTCTTTCGGTATGTTTTACTTGAAACAATCCAATCAACCCAAGCCACAGAGGAGTTAGTTACGTAAATAAAACCTGCGCATATAGGTTCTTCTCCATCTAACACTATTACGCCACCTGTACCGTTGTCCGGTAAAAAATCTTTTTGAGGTGCTTCCCAATTCCAATCATCCCACCATTTTGTTAGGATATCATTGTAGTCAGAATCCACAAGTGTTCTTACGTTTAACGCCATATGCAAAGATAGTAAAATAAATTGTGTCTTTAAGGACACAAAATTATGGATACGATTTCATAACCTCAGACTCTACCGCAAATAAGTTAATTGGGGTTGTGCTTGTGTTTGTTATATCGAATACACAATAATGTCCTAATACACCGTGTGACTCTGCTATAGAATTTTTAATAAATAAAAAGAATGCATCCTGAATAGGTATAGGTACTGACCCCGGAATAGTTGTATCAATTTGTAAATTATTAGTACCCGTAAGTGGGTCATAATTTATTGCAGTTACCTGACCCGCAAGCTGAGGTGTCGTGTATGGAGGCAATGAGAAGTATAGCATATCACCTACAGAAATAATATTATTAATCTTATACTGTAAATCAAAGAATACCGTACTACCTGCAACACTATCACTTTTTCCAATACCATTTAAAGAACGTAATGCATATTCGTCAACACCTGCAGGAACACTTCCTGAGTTTCTAACAAAAGCATAGTAAACCTGTTCCTTCTTTTCAAACCAACCTGCGTTAATAAATCCTGAGTCTTGTATGTCTGTCGCTAATGTTACACCCCAAGTGTCATCACCTTCTAAGTTAATGGTTTTAAATAATTTGTTCTCAAGTGGCATATCATTAAATACAGACTGAACCGTACTATTATATTGAACACCATAAAAATTGTTTCTTACTGCATTAACATTGTGTCTATACAAATCACCCCCTTTAAAGGTGTAAAAATAATTATTCATACCTATCATCCAATCAGGTAGGTATGAGTAAAAGGAAGGCCATCCCTGCACCCCTGAGTCGTATGTTAGTGTATATTCTGAAAACCTTTTCGCTGCCATATCTTATTTTTAAGTTGGGTTACAAGTCCCTATTGTTATTATAATACCATCATTACTAACCTCAATTGGATACTGAACTCCGTTTGCGTTTTCTATTTTATACCACCCCGGTATTAATCTTGTCTGCCCATTAGGGTCGCTAAATACCCAATCATAAAGAGCGGGTACTCCTGTAGTTCCGTTTACAGGTGCGTGATAGAACGTTTGATTAATAGTGTCTCCACAAGCCTCTAAAACCCCCGGCCTTGCAACAGTCGTACTACTATAGCTTGGTAGTGCTGCGGGACACGAAACGCTAATATCAAATGCAGTTCCACTACAAGGACCTACAAATTCAAAGTTCACCACGCTTGGTGTAGGATTTGGTTTAGGTATAACCATAACACAATTACCCGGGTCGGTTGAACTAAAAGACACATCGCCCACAGTTGCGGTAACTGTTTGAGTGTTGCCCGTTGGTTGAAAAGAACCACTTACATAGTTAAACTCGTTAAGGGTATATGTAGAACCCGCTACGCCACAGTCATCATTTGTGTTACCTATAAATGTATAGTTAGAGTTACTTGTTGAACCGTGATACCCATCAACAGGCGAACTAAGCTTATTATATATAGTGCTACCAAATGTTGCTCTAACTCCATCAGGTATACCAAATGGATTAAATCTTACGATAATCGCACCTATATCAGTAGGAGTTCCTCCAACATCTAAATCAAGGAGGTATATACCTTGGTTACCACTTCCGCTAATTGCTCCTCCACAAGGCTCAGCACACGTGGGACACGTTTGAGCAGGAAGAAGGCTACAGTTAGCCTGCTCCCTTACGTTTACACCATCTGAATAAAATCCATCTGCGGCACACACCGTCATTGCTGCGTTGCTATACACCGCAGTCGAGTTTGATAATGTTGTTCCGTCTATATAAAATACTGCCATAATTTAATCTAATTTAAAATTAACAATCCCCATCATCAAACAAGTCATTACTTCCGGGGTCTACCGTTCCTTCCTGAGCACAGAATGTATCTGAATCAATTCCACTTGCACCACCAACAAACTCTTGTTGTGCTACACCATTACAGTCTATGTATGAATATGCACTCCCTGTTCCTAAACGTGTTGAAACTGTATATCTCTTACAAAGAGGAGTTGGGTCGGGGTCGGGGTCAGGGTCTGAACCACCGCCACTATTATCTCCACATCCGCAGCAAGCTTGAGTTATATCATCACCAACACAAAGGTCAGCCTGAGTACTATTCCTGTAATCCCAAATCATATACAATTTGTCACCTTGCACACTTGGCATATTGAATTGCGCTTGGTAGTACGTGTTGCCCTGTGTTGGCCCTTGTATAGGATTGGCAGTATTACTTGCGTTAATCAAGTCAATGATATCAGATGGTGTGTTTTGATATAATGTATTTGTTCTTAAATATCTAAACTTATCTGCATTGATATCAAAATTAAAATCATCCGTACCTATCTTATTACTTCTAATAGATACAACTGCCTGATTAGCAGGTATTGTACCTCCACCTTGTGGTCCTGAAATAATATTGTACTGAGAAACTATAGGACTTGCACCTGAACCAAACTCAATCTGCTCGCTATGTAGTGGAGAAGCAAAGCCGTTATCAGTCCATCTATAATCATTATGTATAAACAAACCTGCTTCATTGTCACTTGTTAAACAAACCAATATAATATCAATCTCTTCGGCTAATGGACAATTAACAGTTAGTGTTAACACACAACTGCCTGTAGATGTTATGTTAATGTTTGTCTCTTGTTCTAATATCTTAAATTTATCAAAGGTCAACTTACCACCCGTGCTAACATTTCCTGACGTGTACGTAGAGCCGTCCCATTCGGCTGATACATTAAACGTACCTGATACAGAAACAACTTCCCAAGTAATTTCTACATCACCCACTAAATCTCCCAAGTTATAACACAAACTATAAGGTTCTGATGGTGATATATTAATAGTGGTTGTGATTCCACAATTTGCACATTCCTCATCTTGAGGAAGTGATTCGTTGTTTGAACTTAAAACAAACTCATTCATATACGGGTCATACCCACCCAACTTCTGAGTTTCAAAAGATGTATTAAATAAATCTCTAAACCAAGTGCGCATACCTAATGTTGATACTACTTGTAATGAATCGTTGTTAGGACCTGACCCTGTAAGTTGTAAGACGACTCCTCGCTTTGCATCAGTAAAGTATTTATCAGGCCCCCATTGCGCAAAGCTTTCGGGGTTATGGGAAATACCATACTCTTCTATTCTTGCAATCTGAGTTCCTAAAACCTCAGGTGTAGCTACAATAGCATTACCTGCTCCCGCATCAGAAAGTAAATTCTTTCCTGCTAAAACGTATGAAATCTTATCCTCTTGTAATACTAATATATCAGTCTCTCTTGCAAACAATTTCATTACAGGACCAAAAGCAAACTCTAATGTCTTAAAGTTAGAAAGACCTGTGTTAAATTCATTAAGTCTGTTTATATTGGTTTCAGCATTGTATACACCACTATAGGTTAAGTCAGAAACTCTTCTTTCCTCACCATATATTTTTGATTGTGTTGTTGTTGCACGGTTACCCAATACAAGTTCTTTACCAATTAATGAGTCATTAATCTTATAACTCTCAACACCATTGCCAAACGCATAACAATTGAAGAACTCTGTATCAATTAATGCCGGTGCTCCTGTTCCAAAGTCTTGAGACTGAACGTTACCGAGATGTTCACCGTTAGGTCCTATACCAAAAGATGTAGAACTTTCGTACCATAAATCCGGCTCAGCATCTTGAGGGTCTGACTCAAACACAACCGTATCTGCAGTTCTAATAACCTCAATCTCTACCTTTAAAGTAGTCTTCTTTTTGCTACCGCTATACCCCTCACTACTTTTTACACTAAAGTAATATCTATTACCTATCTGTCTAAATGTAGAAGATACATTACCTACACCACAGTTTTGAAAAGTCCCATCAATTGAATTAAATCCCGGCCCTGTTACACCCGTTCCACTATCAGTAGCCTGAGCCTCTAATGAAGCAGCAACATTATCTCCAACAAACCAATCTTTAAAGTTTGGATATTCCTGAGAAGCCGTAAGCTTAGTTTCAACAGACCAATGTTTGGGAGGTACATTACCAAAAAGTGAAGACAAATTTCCCCTTCTGTTGTTGTTAATTTTTATTCGTATTCTACTTCCTGCAGGAATTGTATAGTCAATGAAGCTACCCGGTGTGTTTGGGTCTTCTGTATCTACAGCATAGTTTACTATTCTACACCCGCTCCCGCTTGAAGACTTCTCTCCATAAGCAACCACAGGAAGTTCACCAACCTCTGTGCTAAAATTGTTTGCACGAAGCTTCATATACGTACCTGAAGGCACAGGAATAATAGTACCTGTAGCATCAATAGGCTCTATAAAGTCAGCTTGTTGAGCCTCTTTATCCAATACAGTAGTCCAAGTACAATTATTTCTTGGGCCTTGGGTATCTGTCTTTACAATCAACTCGTCACCTACCTCTATTTTTTGAGAGTTCTGTCCTTCAAGTAAGAAGTAATCAGCACCTGATGCAGGGTCTCTAAAAAACAAATTAGAATATATGATGTCATAATCCTTCTTGTCAGGCTTAATACAAAACTTATATCTTGTCGCCCAACTTGGAGCAACTTGACTCGTTGGTATATTTACTTTTATTATATTTTTAAATTCAGAATTGTTACAAGGAATGTGTACCGTGTTTTGAGGACTTACTAATGCCGTAGTCATACGGTTGTAGTCATCCATATACAAGATACCAATCTCATACCCTCTGTTACTATGTAAGCTTGAAGGGTCTCCAATCTCTGCAAACTCAACGTCAGCAGTACTAATAGAATAGTATTCGTAAACCTCCTGAGTAATTGCCGCCCCTGTAGGGTCGTCAACAAACTGCATTGCGGGTAACTGAAACCCTATAATATCAGATGCAGGAGTTGATATAATCTCAATAGGTTGGTTGGGTGCTGATATACCACTTTGGTATTTAAACAATCCATTCAACTCATTTGGTATAATACAATTAAACAAATCTGTAAATGTGAGACCATCACAGGATGTTGAAATAGGCTCTATGTTTGTTGCTATACCTATCTTTTCTTGAAAATCAGTAGATGTTGCAAGAGCATATACACTATTATAACTTTGAGGTAGAATGTATGTAAAGTCTACCGTTTGTTCCTCAGTCGTTTCTGTTGGAAACGGAGGGTCTCCCGTCCATTGGTTATGTGAAAATCTAAAAAGAATATTAATAACTGCACCTGTAATAAGGTTCTTATCTGTTAAGTCAATCTCTAATACCGATGACGGTATTACTTCAGCACCATCCCAAGAGTAGTTACCACTCACAGTAGATTCCTCTACCTGACTTAGTCCAATGTCTTCCGAAGATAAACTTGCGATATATTCAAGCTTTGTTGGATTACCTGCTGCATCTTCTAAATTGTATCCTTCTAAATAGTTGCCATAAACAAGTCTGTTGCCCATCATAGTTTGAGCCTGAGCAAGCCTTGGTACATTATCAAAAAGCCTAAGAATTTCTCCCGAGGGAGCAATAGTAAATATCTTGCTATTGTTAAAGGTATATGTATAGTCTGTATTATCTGCAAAACCTAATTCATCTTTATCAAGCTTCTCTATAATCTTGATTGTAGAACTGTTCATATCCTTAAACAAAAGGTCTACAGACTTTACAAGAGGGCCTCCTGAGTTATATGTTATCTTACATTGATTAGTAATATTTAACATACCTGAATTTAGAGCAGTAGCTGAACTATATCTAAAAGGACCGGGTAAAAAACTTGGTTTAGAAAATTGTGACGTAGCCGAATACTCGCCATCCTCATACCTATACCTATAAGCAAAACAAATATATCTATCTTCTAAAAAGTTGTCTTGACTTGATGTCGCTTCAGGAACTATCGTTGGAGAATTAATTGGTGGTTTTTTAACAACAAGAATAGACTCGTTACTGAATCCATCTACCCCTGCTGCAGGGTTAGCGTAATTTCTTTTTACGTTCACCTGTCTTGGCTGATTGAGATTGTCTGTAAAATACAGTAAGTCCTCAATTTTATTTACACCTGTGATTAAATACTGCTTATCAAAGTTTAGTGTGGTATTAATACCACCCCCATCATTAATAGAAACTACGTGATATGTAGTTGTGTTTGTGTTGTCGTTATACGAAACCACTAAATCCAACTTGTTAGTTGGAGATGAAGTAAATGCAGGGTCGTGTACAAACCAATAAATTGTTTCATTTGCACCGTCCTCAAAAGCACCAATACAACGAGCAGCAGAACTTAATGTGTTGCCATCATAACTTAATCCGGTTAGAGACGTGTTACCTGCGGTGTTTTCAACCACACCTATTTCTGAGCCTTCAGTAGAACCCATACGGATATTCAATGCATTGACGTACTCCCCGTTTGGAACGAGTCGTTCATCAACCATTTTATTCATCTTACCCGCAATAAAATTTCTTGTCAGATTTGCCATATTATTTCAGCCACTTGTCTTTACCCCTCATATTCATTAACAATCTTCCGGGGTGAATGTTACTCATTCTTATTTTTGCGTTCCTTAGTAGCGCACCTCTTCTCTTTCTTACTCTTGCAATTATGTATTCTTGAACTCCTAACTTTGAACTTAGAATAGCATATTCGATTGCAGCATAAACGTAGTCTTCAAAAAGTTTATTTACTGAAACTTTTGAATCGTCTCCATTTTCCATTCCATCAGAAACGTACTCAAGTATAACAAGATTTTTTCCAATACTTGAACTAAAGTTTATAACCCCTGCTTTTTTATTAATTGTAAAAGTAGGATTAGCATTAGCAGTTTCTGTATTTAAACCAAACCTTGCTCCCACTTCGAAATCAAAATACCAAGCCCCATCAACATTGTATCCGGGCATCCCGTTAAACTGAGAATTGTTTTGGTCTAAGTAGATACTCTTCTTTGTTCCTGTAATCCTGTCATAATCTATATTAGAGAACTGAGGTTTTAATATATTGCCATTAATATCAAATAGTATTCTACCTGTGTTGTCTTGAAGATAGGCATCTGATGTTATCGTTTGTGTGTTTTCACTCAATGGATATAAAACACCATCTTTATACATAGAAATTCTAACCCAATTCACATAGTCAGGCGGCAACACAAACCTTAGGTTATCTGTTACGTTTAATTCTAATACTTTTATTTCTTTAAAAGCGTCATAGTTTAATTCTTGTATAGCACGCTTTGCGTGAAACAAAACCTTAAACCTTTCTTCGTTATTTATTAAGCTATGGTTTCCTGCGTACATCAACATAAAGTTGTTGACTATATCGTATAGATTTACATATTGGTATGAACCCCAATTAACATCCTCAGGTGTCGCCCCCGCATTCTCATAGTACTGATATTCTGATATATATGCCATTATGATTGTTCTTGGTTAGTTTGTGTTTCTTCTCCTTGAGCAAACTGATAAATTTGAGCCTCTCTAATTGACACACCTGCGTACTGTAATATTTTTAAAATCAAATCATTTTCTGAATCTAATGCCAATTCAAAATCCTGATAGTCAGGTTGAGATGGGTCGAATACAGGTTCACCATTAGTTAGTGAAACATAAGTCCACTTAGGTTCTTGAGGGTATCTTACGTACTGACACCTAACCCTACCAATTGAATTTATAGACTCAGGGAATACATCCATTAGCGCCCCCTCAGTAGTGTATGCAGGATAAATAGTGTTTGGAGCAGTAAGTATTGAGTTATTCAACATAGTAATCTTACTATGTGTAACTTTCTCAACCTCATTTAATCTTGTTCCTTTTTTGTATATAGCATACGGTAAACCAATTGCATTAACTACCGATGCAGATACCGTAATATCTGTCGGTCCATTTATAGCTAAAATAGTAAGGTACTGAACACCGCCATTCTCAATAGCAGCAATATCTCCAACACTTACGTCTACTGTAAAATCTGCAGCAGAGTCAAGTATTCTGTTTTGACCACCGACTGTTGCCGTGGTTGTGCCTTCATCTAAAACGCTATCGTAAATCAATACCTTATTCAACAAATAGTAATCACTACCTGTTGTTGTAGGGGATGGTGTAAAGTACACGTTATTCAATTGATTGTATAAACCTGCGCTTACAGAAAAAACATTTAACTCCTCTTCGATTCCTTTTGTAATATCCGCATAGCCCGTTCCTGAAGTACGAGCGTTCTCCTTATTAATCTGATAGTTGTACTGATAAAAATAACTTTCAAACAAATCCAACTGCGCTTGCTTAGCGAATAAGTTAAAGTCTGATGGAGATAAATATCCGTAATTGTTTTTATTCAGCACAGACAGAACTGTATTTCTTACTGTGTTTATCATCGTAAACTTTTTTACAAAGATAAGTAAAAAAAAAGAGGAGTCTAAAATAGACCCCTCTCTTTCAAGTGTTGTTAAATATAGTTAGTTCAACATTTTCTCAAGCAACTTTAAGCTTTCGATACCATCGTCACTTTTAAGGAACGAAGCAACTAAATACATTGGGTCTTCCCCATAAGGTACTACAAGCATTCTGTTTTTATTAGAACTTGTATTATACCAAACTTCTTTTTTGTTTTTTCTAAATGTAAGAAGATTTGCATCAAAGAATTTATGGACTGAAGACTGTAGCTTTAGCATCGGGTCATTCAGAACGTTTAAGAAATCCTCAGGCTCTCTCTTAGCGTAAACCAAGATATCTCTCTTTAACTCTGCAGTTGAGGTCTTTGATGTGTCTACACCAAATAATACTCTCGACACACTTTCTACCATTTCTAATTCAAGGTTTCGTGCTTCAATCAAAGCATCAACTTCTAAGTTTAAATTAGCAACCGCTTGTGCTGCATCTTTCTCTTCATCAACCTCAACAAACCTTTTACCAAGGAGTGGGTGATAACTAAGAAATGCCTGCAATACAGGATTGGTTCTTGGAACTTGAAGCATACCATCAATAAAAATGACAGGGTCTAAAATAGCATTACCATCTTGCTCGTCTTCAAACGGGCTTTTTTGGTTTCTTGCATATCTAAGTGCTCTGTTGGTATTTGACTCCTCATCAAAATACATTAAAGGAAATCTACGTGAGTTACGTGTTGGCAGCGTATAAGATAGAGGTGCTGCATCCCTCATTAACTTGTAGACACGGTCTACAGACTTTACTGTTTTTTTCATAATTAGATATTATTAAAATTAAAAATAAAAGGGAGAGTGTCTTTGAAGACACCCTCCCATATTATAATCTGCTTACTCAGCGAATAAGAAGAAGTTGTTTGCACCAAGAGTACATACTGCTCTTTCAGATAGGAAGTGAACCTCCATAGCATCTAAATCAGAAGTAGCTGCACCACCTGCTGAACCTGTAATCCACGTTTTGTAACGTCTGTCTTCAGTTTCAGAAG
>PDMW01028307.1_pt1 | contig 10675 bp, 12 predicted proteins | sample 1515511 | NCBI WGS metagenome assembly PDMW01 (sample SAMN07343023, study PRJNA328102) | Marine metagenome, whole genome shotgun sequencing project. | biome: marine; feature: bay; material: water; isolation source: viruses from water sample < 0.22 micron filtered, nuclease treated, low... ... | reverse complement strand
GCAGAATCATTTGAATCGGAATCATCTTTACCAAAAGCATACATTATGCAAAATTTTGAAAAGAAAATTCCGTATGAAATCCATGTTGCGGGGTGTAATCATGGCAACCTTGCAGGTGGGGATAGTGATGCTTATGTTTTTGGTGATGAATCTTCAAGCATCAAAAATACTTGTAAAACATTTATAGGAATGTGGGTGGATAATTTTCAAGGAATGCCTAAAGAAATGAAACCCTCGGATGCAGAAATTGATGCCATCAACAATATGACATTTAGCAAATTTATGAAAAATAAATATGTGAAAAGCATGGTTCCTGTCAAATTGTCCCCTTGTTGTAAAAAAGACATTAGGATTAAAGAATACTGCGATAATAATTTAGTTAAGGATATAGTAAGTGTGAGGTTAGATGCTGAATATTACGGTGCAGATAATCAAATAAGAGATTATAGGAATATCGGAATCGGGGCGGCACTTGTGGCCGGGATAGTATATTGGTTTAAGCGGTGATATTATGGTTGATACGAAAATTGAAAATAAACTCCAATCAGCAACGGATTGTATGTCCAAAGCACACACACATTGTAATGAGTCTAAAATGATTTATTCTAACATTGAAAAGTCTTTATTAAATATCAAGAGCAAACTAAACATTATTATAGGTGATGTTAGTGGTTCAAGATAATGATACCGAGCAATTGATTAAAGCATTTGCTGAAGATTTATACGCAATCCTTGAAGGATTCATTGAAGAAACCCAAGATGCAAAAATCGTTATTGGTAAAATTGAATCGGAGATTTCTCAATTAAAAAATGATTTAGGTTATCTAAATAAAGTAATTAGAGATGGAAACGGCCAAGCCCCTATTATGACCCGAATTGCCCTCCTTGAAAAAGAGGTATCAGATACCAAAGAGGAATTAGTAAAGGCGGAAGAAGCAGAAGAGAATACTAAGAAAATGCGGTGGGACATTTTTATTGCCGCCGTTCCCGGAATCATGGCACTCATAGCAAGTTTGATGGGGGGTATTTGATGATAGAATCTATCAGAGGCATAACAAATATTAAAGAATACTATTCTATGGAAAAAAAACCTATTCACCTTATCGGATATTCAATTGCTTTAGCCCTTGTAGGTATTGGTGTCCTTGAAACGGCCCATTCTATCCCTTACATCGTCAAAGGTGAATCACATCTTGTAGGTATGCTTCTCGGCCCTGTGGTAATCACTTGTGGTGGTATCGCTATGTTTGGTTATTATAAGGAGATGGGGGTTCATTAATGGATGAATCACAAATAACTTGTGATAATTACCGATGTCACGAATATGGAAGTAAAATGCAAAGAAATGTATATTATGAAGATGATGATGAAATGGAATACTTTTTGTGTAATAAATGTCACAAATCTACAACGCCTCAAGTTGTTGAAATAAAAATGGGTGATTGCTATATGTGCGATAAACCCGCAGTTTTTATAGCACACGATTTACCAACCGGAGAAAAACCATTTTGTTCCGAATTGCATTTTTGTCAATATGCTCGTTTGTCTTATCACGGTGAGGGTTATTATGGATTTACTGACCCCACCAAAGTAAAAGAACCCGCACGATTAGCAAGAGCAAGAAAGCGACTCAAATACGCTGAAGCAACAAATGAATGGAAAGTAGGCGATAAAGTAAAGATTATTAATCATATATCCTACCGAATTAAGCCCTCGGATATTGGTAAAATCGCCACTGTTGCGGTTAAGTATGATGGGACAACGACTTATCTTCTAATTGATGATGATGGAAGATATATTTTAATTGGCGCACAAGATTTGGAATTATATGAATTATATATCCCACCTAAAACAAATCCAAGAAAAGCACGATTAAAGAAACGCTTCGGATTTGGTGCAGAATCGTTTTCGGCTGAAAAGGTGAAAAAGGAGATTTTAGAAGATGATAATGACAGATTAGTAATGAAGTTTATTTACAAAGATAGAGAAGGTAAATTAGAATGGAGTGATAATGAGGATGGGAAGGGAGGGGTTCTTAGTTTTGGAGATAACCCTTTCAAACCTTACGACCCAAAAATAGGGCGCAGAATGTCCCACCTACCACATAGTCAAAAGATTGAAGATATAAGAAGTAAATTGGAGGCTAAGGAAGTATTCAAGATAATGATGGACAAACCTTGTCAATCCTGTGGAGATGCAATACATAAAAAAGGCATTGGCTCTTGTGGTTGGTGTGAGGATGATTACACTATGAACATGAAATTTGACCCGGATAAAGATATAACTGATAATAAATGGTGGGATAGGCAATCGGAAAACAGAAAGATTTTTTTATGGAATGATGCGATTTTCAAAAATCCATATTGCCGAGATTGTTTATATTATTACGGGTTGGATAAGAATTACCCCTCCGCTTTTGATAAAGAAAGCGCAAATTATTATTTAGCAAATGCAGTTTGTGAAAAACATTGGGATGAAATTGTGGCAGAAGGGGGATTATCAAAAGATACTAAAAGAAATTCCTTATACGAAATTGAAAATGTAAGTCCAAGAGAACGGATGATGAAACAAAGGTTTGGATTTGGTGCAGAAAATGATTATGTTAAAACAGGTGTTGCATCATTGGCAATAATTACATTGTTAGGACTTACACTATTTAAGAGGGATTGATTATGGAAGAAATATATGTTGCCGACCCTCTCGCTGATAAATTAATTGATGAATACCCCGATTATTATTTTGAAGATGTAGGAACGGGAGTCATATTTTCCGTTCCGGAAAATAAAGCAGGTAATAAGTTTATTAGATTAGTAAATAAATTATCTAATTCTTCTAAATGGAAAAACAAAAAAGCACTCACTAAAAAACCTACTTCATTAGGAACAGTTTTTGAAAGGACAGGGATTTGTCCGACTTGTGGAATCTCTCTTGAACAATTTGAAAATAATGGATGCGGTATCGCACATTTCCCTATCAAATTATGTCCGGGAACCTATATTGATTAATAAGAAATACTATCTTCAGGCTTACCCCTATATTTACAAGTGGAGCAAATTAGTGAAACCTTATGGTTAGCCAACATAATTTTAATTAGCGGCCAAGAATGGTCTGCTATTGGTTTAGTCAAAGGTGTTTCACTCACAATAGATAATTTCTCATCTCCACCACAAGAGGGGCAAAAATTACCAAGCGATTCAATCAAAAAAGATTTCTTATTCCCACGCAAATCTCTTTTACGGGAAATATTCTTAGAAATAAGGTTGTGAGATTCCTTGTTCTCACTATACCATTCCCTATTATATTTCTTCATATATTCACGCTTTTTTTCGGGGTCTGCATAAGGCATAAGTATTAATTACGACTCCTACTACTTAAAGGTCTTGAAGCCACATCATTTCCTTAAAATAATTATTTTCAACATTGTTTTTATATAGTGAGAACAACAACAAATTCGTATGGCTGATATTAATTGGGAATCTATTGGTGGTATTTCCATCATTGGAGGCCTAATTGGTTATGTTGGTGCAAAGGTAATTAGCGAAAGGAGATATAGGAAACACCTTGTAAATAAGTATGGTTCTGAAAGTAGTGATTGGGAAAATATAAATATGCGTAAATTTGGCGACCCTCAATGGAAAACGAAAGTTGTTGCGATTAATGATGGCAAACCTTCATCCTATGATGGCAAGTTGAGGTGGGATATTTCATACTATACTCCACTTGGAATTACTTTTCATGGTGACATAACTAAAGACCCTAAAAGGAAACATGAAGGGTATGAGGTTGTGATTGAATGTAATCAATTAGGAGAGTGCGGGGGGAGTAAGAGAATGGATATATCACCTAAACTCTTAAAATTAACTAAATTCAAAACGATGCCGCAAGTAAAAAAGGCATTTAAGAAATTTATTGATGATTTGTTTACAGGTAAACTGAAATGTCAAGACTGTGGAAAACCTTTAACGAAAGAAACAATTGCACATTGTAATGGTTGTAGTATATGGGATGCACATGACATAACAAGAAGTGGTTATGTCTGTCACCATCACCTATATACTTCGGATAAGGTTCCTCCATTAATCGTTTTTGATGATGGTAGCACTCTCAAAACTTATGATTGTAAAAAACATATCAAAGAGGCTATTTGGCGAGAAGAAAATGACCCTAATGCTTATATCGAACAACATGAGGCCGGTGGTTTAACAATAAGTGATTCCGATTTAATACCTTATGTGAAATATTTGGCCCCAAGAGAACGACTACTAAGGCAACGGTTTGGTTTTGGTGCGGAAACATTTTCACCCGAAGATTTAGTCATGTCCTCTGCCATTGAAGGATTCCAACCTATGAAGTATTCAGTCGTAACTAATGCCGAATCGGACGACTATGACAAAACCTATGGCAAGCAACAAGGTGCAATACGCCGTAGGTTGAAAAACAAAATTATGGGTCAAGCCATTGTTGGGACAAAGAAAGGCCAATGGTCTGCTCGTAAATCTCAAGAATTAAAAAGACAATACGAAGAAGCCTGTGAAAAGAAAGGATTGAATGCTTACAAGGGAAAGAAAACCGAAAAGCAAAAAGATTTATCCAAATGGTCTAAACAAGATTGGACTACCAAAAGTGGAAAACCCTCAAGTAAAACAGGTGAACGATATTTACCGAAAAAGGCAATCAAGGCTTTAACCGATAAAGAATACAAGAAAACAAGCGATAAAAAGCGTAAAGATTCCAAAAAAGGAAAGCAATTCAGCGACCAACCTAAGTCAATTGCTGATAAGGTAGCCAAATATCGGAGTGAAACCTTTGAAGCACAAGGCGGGAAAAGAATGTATTGTCCTAAATGTAAAACGAATAGGACATGGAATAGAGGATTCAAAAAACAGAAATTGGAACCGGGGGAAAATCCCTATGATTTTGTTTTCTATGTTTGTAAAAAATGTAAGTATGGATATGACCCAAAAACAGGTGAGGAAATAATCAATTGGAGAAAATACTATGAGGCAGAATCCGAATCCAAAAAACCACATTCAGTTACAATTTCTCGTTCAAGCAATTCCGAAAAGAAGTTAATGGCTGTCTTTGAAGATAGTGAAGGTAAAAAGATTAAAACTACGCACTTTGGACAAAGAGGCGCAAGCGATTACACCAAGCATGGCGAAAAGGAAAGAATGGAACGCTACCTTGAACGACATGGTGGCGGGACCACTACAAGCACGAAGGAAGATTGGAAAGACCCGACCACCGCAGGTGCATTATCTCGTTGGATTTTGTGGAACAAGCCGAGCCTAACTGCTTCTTTTAATGACTACAAATCCCGATTTGGACTAAAGGGTAATCTTTCTGTAAGTAAATCGGCTGAATCCCATAAGGCTAATGCGGTTGCTGTTCTCGTCCCTGACCCAAAGGAAAAGGTTGAAGGGGTCGTAAGATTTACCCAAAATGGCAACACTCTTCACATTGACTATAACATTCAAAACCTTGGGGATGGGGAACACGGCTTCCATGTTCACGAATATGGTGATTTAACCGATGGGTGCGAATCGGCTTGCGCTCATTTCAACCCTGATAATCAAGAACACGGAGGATTGGATTCCGAAGTCCGACACTTAGGGGATTTAGGAAATATCGTTTCTAAAGGTGGTGTTTCAAAAGGTCGCATTAGCACCGATACTATTTCACTTAACATGGGATTGCCAAATTGTATCATAGGTCGGATGATTATTGTTCACAAAGACCGTGATGATTTAGGAAAGGGTGGTGATGCGGAATCTTTATTAACAGGTAATGCCGGTAAGCGACTTGGGTGTGGAGTTATTGGGTTGTCGGAAGGTAAAGGTTTTAAGGCCGAATCAACAAAACCAAATGAAATGGATAAGTTTTTTGAATGGATATGGAAAGAAAAACCCACAAGTAGACAAACTTCAAAACAGTATTCACGCAAAGTTGACTATTTAGCACAACGATATAGTGATAAGGAATTAAAGACAGGTTTAACTAATGCGTATGAGGCGGGACATCTTAATGAAGCAAAATTATTTGCCGCCGCACTTGGCAGACAAGGATTCATTTCCATATATCAAGCGGAGAGAAAGGTTTATTAAGGTGTCAATTAGAATAAATAATATAGGAGAGAGTAAAGATGGTAAAACAGCAAATAACAAAAATTGAAAAAATGATTCATCCGAACCGTCTTGGTCGTTTTGAAGAAGTGTTACATAAGATTGAAGATGCGGCCAAAATCCGTAAAATTGATTTCAAATATGAAATTAAACCTGCAATTGAAAAGCCGGTGGATGCAGTTTTAGCCGCCGCCGGACAGATTCGTGGTGCATATCAAAATGCCGCTAACAAATGGGTAGTTATGAGAGTGCCTGTTGTAATTGAACATGGACCATTTGATAAATCCGGATTCATGCCAATTGCTGAATTGAGTAAAATGCCTAATAAAGATGTGCAAGTTATAAGATTTCCAACAATTACAGATAAGGAAATGAACAAACTTTGGCCTCAAATTGAGCAAAGAGCGCAAAATTGGTTTCCAAAGTGCGACCATTGTAATCCAAAAGGAGATAAGCGTGATAGATTCCATATTACACTCCTATTAGCCACAAGGGATATTACTGTAAAAACAAGGAAAGGTAATGTGAAGTTTAAGGCAGGGGATATTTCGCAGGTTGGTTCAGGATGTCTTGAAAAATATACAGATATTGACCGAAAATTACTCGGTGATTTCTATGAATTAGATAGGGCGCAACGCCAAGCCGGTAAAAATAGAAGTCCACAAGACCCTGCCGGATGGGGTTGGAAAACAATGGACATTGTTGATTATTTACAAAGATGTATTAGATATTTCGGTTTCAATGAAAAAGAATATTTCCGAAGGCATGGCGGAATTGCTCTCGCAAAACCGGATGCAATTTCCCGATGGGGCGATAAGCATTTATATGAACCGGCTTCAAAAGGCGGTATCGCAAATAAAGACGGCCCAACGATTTTCCCAATGAGAAAAGGTGTTTTCCTTCTTGAAGGCCGCATTTTTGAATATCAAAATAAGTTTTGGATTCAACCATACAAATTGGATAAATATGGAATAAAGGCCATGCTTGAACAAGCAAAGGTTAATCCCGCATTGGCTAAGAGAGTGCCACTCCTTGATGAAAAAGGTGTTGCTCAATATGACGAAAATGGCAATCCCGAATATACATTGATTCCGGAGATGGTTAATTTACCGAGAAAGTTATTCTATGGTAGTGGCCGAGATAAAAAGTTTGCAGAAATTCTCCCAATGGGTAGTCAAATAGTAACTGAATCTAATAAGATTATGAAGTGGTTGAGAAAACTTGATGTTCGTGATATGAAAGGAAAAGAGGATTTGGCTAATAACATGAAAGCGATTCTTCGCTTTGGCTATGTTGGAACAAAGACGGCTAATAATGCTACTGAAATTTGGCGACAATACAACTTATCCACATATAATGCTCGCAGGGATGCCGCTATAATTGCACAAAAGGAAAAGGCAAGAGTAATTCGTGAAGCCAAATTGTCTGCCGTTGTTGGTGGACAATGGTATGATGTTCCTTCACTCCTACATAATGCTACTACGACATTCATAAGAACATTAGTCCAATATGACTATTCTACAAGAGAGGCTATGTATGATTATGTGAATAATCAAATATATTTGACTCCTGATGATTACAAAAAGTTTGCTGAAATGGAAAAGGAAGAGGCCAATAAAAAGCAACGCATGGATGAAGCATACGCCGCAAAAAAGATTATGTCGGCGAATGGCGCAACATGGATGCGGCCACCTTGGGGTATGAATAAAGACGATATGTTTAAGGCCCTATCTTGGGACACCCATACAAGTGAATTAAATCGAATGTTGGTTAGAGAAGGTTATGGATATAATAGAGGTAAAATTGACCGTATATTTATCACACAAGCCCAATATCAATTATTGCGTGATTATAAGGCAGGTGCAGTTGCACAGCCACCACAGGCACAAGTGCCTCCCGCACAAGTTGTTGCCCCACAAGCCGCTAAAATGGATAAGAAAGCCCGTATTTCCCAAGCCGCCGCAAAGCAAATGGGTGTTAATGCAAGAAGCACATCACAATTTATTGGTTCAAAAGGTGATACATTATCAATTACCGGCTATGTAACATTCATTTCACGCCCATTTAGAAACCGAAAGTTTGGAAGCGGCAGAACCGTTCAAGTAACCTCAGATGGCAATATCTATGTCCTCTTTTACTTCGGTAATACTGTTCCCGAATTAGGTCAATACATCGGATTAGAGGATTATAAGGTTGCTAAACACGATTCGTATATGCGAACAAAGCAGACTGTTGTTGAGAAAGAGAATCAACCTTGGACTGATTTAAGCCTTTGATTAAACCTTTCTAAAGTTTAATATAGGTGTTAATGCAAGTAGTATCTATGAGCGAAAAGGTATGTCCGGATTGTAAATCCTCTAATGGAAATAATTGTGTATTTTGTTGTTCACACATAAATTCTGAAAAGCAGGTTTTATCATCCGGCCCTAAAGGTCGTTATTTGAGGGAAGTGATTGACTGTCAAGATTGTGGTTATCAAGAGGTAGTGAATGAAATAGATTATTATACCGAGTTTCCGGCATTATAATTATAAACTATTAAATAGACAAAAAAACAAACTAAAGGTGATGACAATTCCAATATACATTCCTCCCGAAGAAATCGTTGTGACCCTTGAGAGTCAATTAAATGCAACATTTTTACATTTTATTGTTTCTAAGGAAGGAATTGTTGAAGGTTTATTTGAAGATAATGATACTAATGAACATGTAACAGTAATTTTTGAAGCGGAAAGAAAATTGCTTAATGCCGAGGCTGAATTAAATATGGCATTGGGGGAAATGGATAATAACGCATTAGAGGCCATGCGAACCATGTTGGAAAAAATGATTGACGATGTGGAAGCAAAATTACACAAGGAATCAAAAGAAGAATCTGTAATTGAATATGATATAAATGGACATACACTCCCAACTGAGTATGATAATTGGTTTTGCCCTTGAAATAAAGAGATGATAGCATATGGACTTAGGGTGTGGAAAAAGTATTTATAATCCTGATACGAGTAATCGTGAAGTAATGAATTGTGAAATAACACTTAGTCCAAAAGCAATAAGTGTCCTTCAAGGTTTAATGGAAGATGAAGAAATGTGGCTCTATGTTAAAGTAAAAGGGGGCGGTTGTTCCGGTTATATTTATGAATTAGATTTATTAGAAGATGAGCCGACTGATAATTATCAAGTCATTACTCAAGACGGGGTGAAACTCGCTATTAACGAATTAGATTCATCTTTATTAAATGGCATCCTCATTGATTATGAAGATAAATTGATGGGTGGTGGTTTCAAAATGGATAATCCAAATGCGAAGCGGTCTTGTGGGTGCGGGCTTTCTTTTGCATAACACCGTCAAATCGAGAATACTCTCAAGAAGAGGTAGTCGTTGGGTCTTGAACCCAATAGAAGATTAACACTCATATTAAATATCAGGAATGACAAGAGTTTATTATGAATCCTTTTGATATTTGGTTTTATAGTAATACACCCGTTGATTTTATACAACAGTGGTTAGACACAGTTTGCACCCATGACCCACAAGCAATTGTTTCACTTTATGCACAAGATGGCATATTAGTTGGAACGGTTGCGGAAACTATTAAGCGTGGCCGTAAGGAGATAAAGACTTATTTTGATGAGTTTGTAAAGAAAAAGCCTTGCGGTAAAATTATTTCATCACAAGAACAGTATATTAATGGAGTTTCTGTTGTTAGTGGTGTTTATGAGTTTGAGTTAGATGGCGATATTGTCCCGGCAAGATTCACATTTGTTGTTGCTAAAAATAGCGATGGTGCATTTGAGATAATCAATCATCATTCGTCAGTTTTTGCTTGATATTCTTAGTGAACATTTGATATTAACCTTTATATAGATGGAAAACCAAACCTTTGTATAGAGAGAAGGGAAAATGGTTCCCTTATAATAAAAATAGTGACTAACGATGAATGTAAAAAAGGAAAATAAATTTAAGCAAATAATTTTAACAATGACTACTATACTAATGCTTGTGTTGAGCGCAGGTGTAGTAACAGGTGAAGGAACCGACCCATTAGACCCCTCCGACGGCGGGGCTGATTGGGATGGTGATGGACTTACCAATGCCGAAGAACAACAACATGGCACAAATCATAATAATGCCGATTCCGATGCTGATGGATTACCCGATGGTTGGGAAGTAGCCAATGGCTTGAATCCGACGAGTGGTGGTGATGCTAATGGCGACCCCGATGGCGATGGTTTAACCAACGCACAAGAATACGCAAGAGGGACTAATCCAAACAATGCAGATACAGACGGTGATGGGAAACCTGATGGTAGCGATGCTTACCCTACTGACCCTAACGACGGTGAGTTTAGCGACTCCGATGGAGATGGAATTCCTGATGCTTATGACCCCGATTATCAAGAATCTCAAGCAGGTTCGGGTGATGGTGGAACAGAAGGTGGAGGGGAGTCCGAAGATAATGGTCAAGGTGAAGGCGAAGGACAAGGCCAAGGTCAAGGTCAAGGTCAAGGCCAAGGACAAGGCCAAGGACAGGGACAAGGACAGGGCCAAGG
>PDMW01032424.1_pt1 | contig 10683 bp, 8 predicted proteins | sample 1515511 | NCBI WGS metagenome assembly PDMW01 (sample SAMN07343023, study PRJNA328102) | Marine metagenome, whole genome shotgun sequencing project. | biome: marine; feature: bay; material: water; isolation source: viruses from water sample < 0.22 micron filtered, nuclease treated, low... ... | reverse complement strand
TTGTTTATCAACACGATACAATACAAACGTAAAGTTCATATCCCCATGTAACCATTCTTGGCCGAGAGATATGTCTAAATCAAAATCTTCTTCTGCGAAGAATTTATTTAATCGTGTTATTGGAACTTTTCTTTGACTCATCAATTGATAAATATCTATAAAATGATTATATTTAAATGTATTTAAGTTTATGCAAGAAAATAAAGTAGTATCAAAGATACCCGAAATTAAGGCAACACGTATTTTAGAAGAGTACGAAGGGTACAACAATTATATACTTTTGTTGAAAAAAAAGATGCAAATAAAAAAGCATTTTAAAATGACCCGAGCACAGGCCGACTATATTATTGATTTTCATAAACGAACACCAAAAGTTGCAAGAAAGTGGGTTGAGTTAGATGAATACTTTGCTAATAAAATGAAAGAAGAAAAATTACTTTCTAAAAAACCAACTCAAATTTATGTTGAAAAAATATTGGTAGAGAAGGACAAATCATTTCATATTTATGGTAAATTATTTGAAACAGAGGAACTCCACGATTTTTGGTTACCCAAGGCGGCAGTAATACAAAATAAGGAAAGAAAGGTTGAGGTTGACTACACTAAATATTCAAACAGACCACCACTAGAACATCAGAAACTTGCCGTCGAAAAATTAGTTGGTAACGATAAATACATTTTAGCTGATGACATGGGTCTTGGTAAGACGACCGCAACTGTAATGGCAGCATTAGAGTCAGGGTCAAAAAAAATATTAATCATATGTCCTGCATCTTTAAAAATCAATTGGCAAAGGGAAATTGAAAACTACACGGATAAGTCAATATCGATAGTAGAGGGTAAAAAATGGGAACCCGCCGATTTTATGATAATAAACTTCGACATATTAAAAAACTTCCACAACCTAAAAAAAATAAAAGAATCTGTTATCCTTAATTATGGTTTTGATTTAGTGGTAATAGATGAGGCACATTACATACAAAACAAACAAGCACAGAGAACAAAAATTGCAAATGATATTTGTAAAAAGGTTGGTAAAGTGTGGTTATTAACGGGAACACCAATGACCTCAAGACCAATTAATTATTACAACCTACTGGACTTGGTCGACTCACCAGTTGCGTATAATTGGATGGCATATGCAATTCGATATTGTGAGGGTTACCAATTTAGCGTGGGGAATAGAAGAGTGTGGAATGTTAATGGTGCATCAAATCTATTAGAACTTAGAGACAGAACAAAAACACACGTACTAAGAAGATTAAAAGAAGATATTTTAGACTTACCTGAAAAAATATTAACACCTGTTTACCTCAGACTTAAATCTAAACAATACGAGGCAATGATGGGTGAATATTTTGAGTGGTATGATAATTCAGAGGAATCGTCCTCATTAACAGTGCAATTCTCAAAGCTGATGAAAGTAAGACAAATCATCGCAGAAGAAAAAGTTAGAAACACAATAGAAATTGCACAAAACATTATAGAACAAGGAAAAAAAGTTATTATTTTTACAAACTTTACAGATACATTAAATCAAATAAAAACTCATTTTGGTAAAGAGGCCGTCACTTTAGATGGACGAATGAGTAAACCTAACCGACAGCACTCCGTTGACGAGTTTCAAACAAACGACAAGGTCAAAGTATTTGTTGGTAATCTTAAGGCTGCGGGTGTTGGTATAACACTAACAGCTGCGGAAGCAGTTATCATGAACGATTTATCGTTTGTACCTTCGGACCATTCACAGGCCGAAGATAGAGCATATAGATATGGTCAAAAATCCAATGTGTCTGTCTTTTACCCAATTTTTGAAAATACTATTGAAGGTGCAATATATGATATCTTATCAAAAAAGAAAAACGTATTTGAAACAGTTATGGGTGATAATGAAGATAAAGGGAATATTGTAGAAGAAATATTAAACTCTATCACAAGAAGATAGTATTTTTTTCCATATGGTGTTATTTATAAATAAAACACAAACTTATGGAGTTTAAAAAGAGCCAAGAAAAAATCCGTGAAATAGAAAACAAAATTACGGAATCAGAAAGAAAAGATATCGTTACCGAGAATAAAAAAGGTAGTAAAATGATAACCGCAATAAAGTTACCATATTCATATTCGTCGTTAAAACGATTCATAGATAAAGAAACAATGAATGTTCATTATAACCAACACTATAAAGGTTATATTAGAAAACTTAACAAAGCGTTAGAAAATGTTAAAGATAAAGACTTAGATTTAGAGTCTTTAATAAAGGGTATTTCAAGATATAGTAATACCATCAAAAATAATGCTGGTGGAGCATATAATCATGAGTTATTTTGGCAGATGTTATCACCAAAACAACAACAACCAAATGGTCCGGTATTAGATAAAATTAAGAAGAAGTTTAAAACATTTTCAAATTTTAAGAAAACATTTAAAAACAAAGCTTTAGGTCAATTTGGCTCAGGATGGGTATGGTTAGTACTCACAAAAAGTGGTGACGTTAAAATTGTAACTACATCTAATCAAGATAATCCGTTAATGAACACTATTAAATTTGGTGGGATACCATTATTAGGTTTAGATTTATGGGAACACGCATATTACTTAAAATACAAAAATAAAAGAAACGAATATATTGATAATTTCTTTACAGTTATTAATTGGTCTTTTGTTAATAAACAGTTTGATTCACATCAAAAGAGTAAACTTAACGAATCAAAAGTTGTGAAGAGCTTAATTAGTGAGGGTTTATCTAAAGGATGTTCACCACAACAGGTAAACACATATAGAATGGTCTTTAACAGAAATCCACAAGTTAAGAAAAAGTTTATGTACGCAATTATGGATATACTTAAAGAAGTTTATTCTGAATTTCATTACGAAAAAAATCAATACGCAGATGGACAAATGTCAGGAATATACGATTTTGAACAACCTGGTCGTTCAGTAATTAATAAATTAAACACTAACTACTCCGCATTTTGTATTTTAGTTAATGACCTTAATGCAGTATTAAAACACTACGGGCAGAACCCATTAAATTTTGTAGGTGTTAATGATAAACAACAGTTGAGGGAGGTACAGAGAATGATAAAACTTATGGTTGAATTCAGATATCGTATTTTTAATCAAGAATCAGGGACATTCCAAAGTATTATGGCATCATTAGACAAAACAAATAAATTTGGTGATGAAAGAGAAATAAAGGCTGTTGTTAATATGAAAGATATCTTTAACACTAAAAAAGTATTCAAAGTAGGTGAACTAGGTGGGAAAGATGATATGATTGGAGGTATTGATGCAACAGTAGAAATAAATGGCGAAACTAAAACAATACAAATAAAACCATTTAATAATACTGAAGAAAGTGAAGGTAGAGTCACCGTATTTGGTACAGGTAATGTTAAACCCTATAAAACCGACTATATGTGTTTTCATGATAACTCTAAAGGTACGTTAGTTTTTGAAAATAATGATACAAAAATTGTTAACGGTAGATACACTTTCCCTGTCGATAGTTTAATAAAACAATAATAAACGGGTAAAACCAGATATTTATAATAAAAGTTAACGATGTCAATAATTTTAGAACCACAAAGAACCAAGCTATATACTAGAATTCGTCATCTTTTAGGTGCACCTTTAAGGGGTATTGAAATAGAAGATGAAATGATGGATTCATTATTGGAATTATCTATTGAAGATTACTCGCAATATGTAAATGATTGGTTAATTGAATCACAATGGACATCACTATATGGTTTGAATCAGGATACTCAGTCCGTTGCCAAAGCATTAATAACACGTTCTTTAGATTGGGAAACACAATACACTTATGCATATTCTAAAATTGTTGGTTTACAAGCGGGTGGTGATTCTGAATTAAAAAAGGACTATTTTGACCTTAAGGCTAACCAACAAATTTATGAAATACCTGCAGGTAGGGAAATAAATGAACTTTTATGGTTTACACGCGCCGAACTTGACGCAGCTTTCTTTGACCCATTTATGGGTGGATTCGGCGGATTTGGTGGTATTGGTTTAGGTGGTGGTGCCGGTTTCTCACAAATGGGTGGTCAGGGTAATTACTTTGTTTCACCAGGTTTTGATATCTTACTTAGAATGCAAGATATTAATATAAAAAGAAGACTTATAGGTGGAGAACTAACTTATAGAATAACTGCTTTACCTGAGGGTAAAAAGGCTATACATCTTTATAATGTTCCTGGTGGTAAGTTTGATTTTGGTAACATGGCTAACAACAACTATAGAGTGTGGTATTGGTATTATGAAACAGACGATAGGGAAAGTTGTTTAGCTAAAAATCCTGATATTGTTAGATTACCATCAGACGTTAATATGGAAAATTTAAATTGGGCGGAATTAAATTCACCCGCACAAACATGGGTCCGTAGATGGTTTACCGCATATGTTAAAGAGACACTGGGTCGAGTAAGAGGTAAATTTAGTGGTAATTTAAAAACACCTGATTCAGAAGTTCAATTAGAATACGATTCATTATTGAGTGAATCTAAAGATGAGAAGTCTAAACTAGAAGAAGAATTAAAAATGAGACTAGAAAGACTTCGTCCTGATAAAATGATGGAAGTTAAGGCCAATCAAGCAGAAAGTTTAAACAAATCACTACAATATAGAGCACTTCCTCGTCAAATTTATATTATATAATGGGAATATTTAAATCATACCCCGTTACTAAAATAATAAATGGGGTTGAAATAAAAACTTCAGATGCAATAATATGTACTAACTCTAGTCATACCACAAATGGGGAGTCTGCAATAATTGTTAAAAACACCGATAGTTGTGTGGTTACATTAAATGAAAATACAACAGACCACATAACAATTAAATCTATGACTAATGTTACTATCAAAAGTGACTTACTCATTGATGATGAATATAATCAGATTGAAACTGAAAGAGGTGCGTCTGTTGAATTACGTTTCATCGGTAAAGGATGGTATATAATGTCTTCTGATGGATTAAAAAACTCTTAACCGAATAGTGATTGTTGATTAGTTTCAATCTTCTTTTTAACTACTTTTCTCTTTTCTGCGATATAAGGTTTTTCTTCATTTCTAACATTCTCAACTTCAAGACCTAACATTATATTACTATTTTTCTTAATGTAATCACCATCAACAAGTTCCATTGTACCATCAACATACATATAGTATGGGTCAATACCAACCTTCTGCCAAAATGTAATCTCAGTATCTGATAATGTTAAAACTTCTTCAAGAGTATCTTGGTCACCTTCTCTACGAGGGAAACCACGAACTAATTTTGACTGTGTTTTAGTAAAAACAGGTCTATCTTTTGGGTCATCAATTAAAATATCGGGTCTAATGTCTGGTGAGAATACAACTAAAAGTGGTTCGATTCTTTTATTAAATGCCGCTAAGTAACGTGCGACATTATATTCACCTAACATATCAGGACTTTCTGTAATATATTTTTCGTCAATATGGTAACAATTTAATACCACCTCATCTTTTTTCTTTTGTACGTCACCATGTGATTTTCTCTCACCGTTATTTACGTAATATATGGTGTCACCTAAACCGATGGGTAAATTGTGTTTCATTGCCAACTCCATATGTGCTTGACGAGACATTAATGAACCAGATTTAGTTCTTTTTGTAATGTGTTTTTTGTACTCCTCAATACTTTGTTTTACACGGGCTTTATTAGCTATTTTAGAAATAGGTATTTCTCGATTGTATATAACCTCAACATATTCATAATAGTAATCTAAAAATTCATGACCCTTACCGTCCAGTAACATACGAAGACTTTTATCTAAAAATTCCGCAACATATGTCGGTAATTTTTTTGACTTAATCGTGTTACCTGTAAGTTTAACTTTCCCCTTATCTGTTAATAGTGCGTAGTTCTTACGTGCAACATTTATAGTTGCTGGCCATTGACCATCAGTATCTAACCCCATTTCATTTCTCATAAAAAGGTCGTTATACTCGGCAACATCCGCTTCTGAACCATAATAGGTTTTACCTTTTTCAACTAAACCATTTAGACCAATACCAACATAACTATGATTTTCCTTACCTTCAGGGACTGAAAAGTTAACACCATCCGTATCCATGACTAATGGTTTATAATCCCTTTCCATGAACCACATAATCATCTGTCTTAAGTATTGTCGACCAGTACAGGTTATCTGTTCACCCATATCCATATCACCCCACGGAAATACATGAGGTGCAGATAGTGAACCAAAGAACGCATTAATAAAAATCTTAATGGGTAATTGTTTACGGTTGTATTGTGAAGAAAGTTTAGGGTCTGTCTTTGAATAGTCTGCTGCTAATTTCTTATATTTAATACGAGTATCACGGAAATACTTTAACATACTCTTCATCGCCCCTGTAACATCACATTTAGGGAACACATCGTGCACTAATTGAATAGATGGGTATAGAGAGGAGTAATCGAGTTTTAATACGTTTGTGGAGTAACCCACAGCTAATAATCTCGATAGACCTCCCGTGAATGGTCTTTTCTCACCTTTCTTAGGTATTGCTAATCCATGCTTGTATGACCAAGAAGCCATAATCATTTTCCATAAAGTTGCGGTACCCATTGTTGATAGTCTCTCATATGTTGTTGGTACTAATTTGGCAAGAAGGAAGTTAGCTTGGTTAAACTCTTCATCAACCACCATAGTCTCCCATATGTCATCATAAAGATATCTTTCCACTATATATTTACCGTTCACCTTTTCATAGTGACCAGGAAATCTATCCATCAAGTTTTCAGTCCCTTTTGAACCAACTTCTTTAAAACCACCTGTTTTTGGGTTAAAGTAGTAATCTTTATTGTCGAAATAAGTTTTACCAATCTTATCACCCTGAACGTACACACGATTTTCTTTCCCCGCACCGATAAACTGAGTGATATATTTAAGTCCCCAACTCTTTATGTCAGAGTTAATTGCCTGTGCCCTACGTACTGCATGTGCAATATCAACAACATTATAACCCCACATTTGCATCTGAGTAAAATCTTCCATCTCATTTGCAAGTTTGAGTATACTATCTTTTTGTCTAAACTTAACTTCGGGATTTAAGGTCCTAATTATCTTTTTAGGGTCTAATCCTAATATTTCTGCTCTACGAATTAAAAATGGAAAATCGAAGAATGCCGAGTTATACCCACCAATTAGTGTTGGTTTTAATTGATTAACAATCTTAAAAAACTCAATAATAAGTTGTCTTTCTTCTTCATCGTTGTTGGCTGAGATAACTTTTTCATACCCTTTATTGTCTTTCATACCAATAAGAAATATACTACTATCTTCAGGTGAAAGACCTGTGGTCTCAATATCGAATACAAATCTATGTACCTCATCATATTCATCAAAACCTTTGAATAACCTCTTTCCCTTTTGACAGAGATATTGTTCAACAGGCGACATTATCATTATGTGTTCTGAATTACCCCTTTCCCATGGGTCTAACCCACCACCTTTAAAGAAGTTAACTAAATTCGAGTAAGACTTCGTAGTCTTAACCATATATTTTAAACCTTTTTCCATTCTATCATCACCATGAGTATCTAATTTTTCAATTAATATACCATGTGTTGACATTGCTTGTTTTTGAGCGGCTTTAGACCCACCATAAAACTTTTTACCGTGAAGGTCACCAACCCACGCAAATGGAATGAATGTGTCTTGTTTGATTTGTTTACCCTGAATTGGGTCTTGTATGACTTTAAAAATCTTTCCTGAGCGATAGTCGTATTCTAATGCTACGATGTACTTCTCGGGGTCTTCTCCTAATAGGAATTGTTCAATAACTTCTTGTGATACCATAATTTTTGTTTTCGTTTGAGATATTATACTCACATCGTATTGATGTGATTACTCTTAACATTTAATTATGGTAAAGGTACTAATTTAAATTAGATTATCAAATAATATTTATATAAAGATTTTCTCTTATTGGTGCAATTAGTTCACCCATTGAGTTGATTATCGAGAATTCACCTACGTATCTACCCTTTCTTTTTGTGTCTCTCAATAACCACTTATAATATATGTAGTATGTGATTGGTGAGTTAGGGTTATCTTGTGTTTTTTCAGTTATAAACGCATTGTTCATAATAATCTTTGGAATACCAGTCGACTCTTCTTTCATTGAAAAACGGATTGTTGCGTTGTCTAAATCAGCGTCGAACAATTTCCAAGAATCTGTTCGACCATCTCTTACAACCTCCATCTTAAGAATTGGTAACTCGCTATTTTGTTTTATAAAGAATTCCATTAGTAAATTTTATTTAATATAAAAATATCACTATAGATAATATTAAGAGGACTGTTACTACTAAATTGTGCGGTAATATCTAAGGTATTTGAAATTGTTGTGTCAAACGTTGTTTCATTAACTGTATTAAATGCAAATCCTGTTTGTTGTCCGTTTGATTGTTTTGTACTATGAAATACCCCTAAAGAAACAATTGACGCAACACCCGGACCACCAAGTGCCCTAATAGTAAAATTAACTGAAAATTGCCATACGTCCTCCACTGCAGTGGTTAATGTTTGTACACCGCTATCTGCCAAAATAGACGAATTACTTTTAACTTTAACTTGAATAGTGTCGTTATTCTTAGCCGATAATAAACCACCAAAATCCGCTCTAAAACTATCTCCAACCTTAAAAAAATTGGCAGGAATTGTTAACACACCATTACCACTACCAATAAGTGTTAGTTCAGAGGTTGTACCACTAACTGGTGTACTATCGGATGTTTGTGCAAATAAACCATAAACTGTCGGAAATGGTGCCAATACACTATTTTTAACTTTATATGTTACACCAGACTGAGCAACCGCAAATTCTGCATTTGGGGTTAATCCAGTTAATTCGGGTAGTTGTGATATTCTTAAATCTGCCATTATTGTACTAGTTTACTGTTATCTTCCTGTAATAAATAGTCTCCATTTTCCTGTAAAATGTAGAAACCTTCAGGGTTTATTATTAAATAACAAGAATAGTCATATGTTGGGAAATACAATTCATATTCTCCCCAATAGTATGTCGTAGTATAATTATATGGTAAAGTTTGAAGACCGATATTTATTGTCCCTCCTGTATATGGTGAAAAAGTAATATCTGCCGTCTCACCTGAGTAATTAACACTGGATATGACTATAGTATAAATCATTATTTGGTTTTACTATAAATATTCAATAAAAGAAAAACCCCGACGAATCGGGGTTTTATATTTTTATTTATGTTTTGGTTATAACGCTTGTGGTACAAAGTCGTAACTAATCGTTATGTTATTGTTACCAAGTGTGAACGTTCTTGAAGCATTTCCAGGACTAAGTCCACTATTCGCTGAAATTGACGAAACACTTTGTCCTGTAACAGAAGCTACACCTTGTGTTTCTCCGTATATCTGACATCCTGAACCTAACACCCCTTGAGACTCAATGTAGAAGAGGATTGTATCACCAGGTACTGCTTGTATTGAATCTGTTGAGTCATTTCCACTACCCGTTGCTGTGTATGATGATTGTAACACCCCATTTACGTATATGTTAGCCACACCTCTAGCACATGTTGCACTTGTGTAATTGAGATTAATTGTTCTCAGTGATACCGAGGTTGACGGTGTTACCGTTGGTGTCTTAGTTGGTGTACGTGTTGGTGTTGCCGACCTCGTTACTGAAGGTGTTGGTGTTGGTGACGCAGGTGCCGGAGTACCTGTTGGTGTTCTCGTTGGAGTTGCCGAAGGAGTTGGTGTTGGTAATGCACAGAATGAACAAGAGTCACCGACCACATTAATCGTATATGCCGGTGGTTCAGGACTTTCGGAGAAACCAATTATTTGCCAACAACCTGTTGTTTCTTTCACTGTGGCATAATCACCTATTGATGGTACTGAAGAGAATCCTGAACCTAATAGTGCATCTACCACCATTACGCCTGACTGACAATTACCATCAACGTAATTAATTTCCTGTAGAACGAACTTATATTCGACACACGGATTAAACTGTAAACAATTTGTACAGTTGGCATATATTTCACCACCCGGAGTCCAAGGACCTTCATTGTTACTAAACGCTCCGTCAATTATACCTAAATCAGTAACGTTGTCTCCACCATAAGTTGTCCCAATAAATCCAACACAAGTATCAAGGATACCTGTTTGACTTGATAAGTATAATGATGCAGTTCCGTCTCTACTTTCTTCAAGTGCTTGTGTAATGACTGACGTTTGTGAACCATCTAGTCCAATTCTATACACTAAATCATCACAACACCCTGAGAAGTACATTGGGTAGTATACCGTTGAAGGTGTTACCGATGGTGTCACAGACGGAGTAACACTAATAGATGGTGTTATCGTCGGCTGAGGAGTTTGTGTTGCCTGTGGAGTGTTAGAAGGTGTAACCGTTTGTGTAGGTGCAGGTGTTTGTGTTGCCTGTGCCGTTGGTGTAACTGTTGAAGTTGCCGTAGGTGCTGGAGTTGATGTAGGTGCCGGTGTACCTGTTGGTTCAGGTGTTGATGTTGGTTGAGGTGTTGACGTAGGTGCCGGTGTACCTGTTGGTTCAGGTGTTGATGTAGCTGTCGGCTCAGGTGTTGACGTAGGAGTTACACTTGCAGTTTGAGTTGGAGTATTAGTTGGTGT
>PDMW01001735.1_pt1 | contig 10694 bp, 9 predicted proteins | sample 1515511 | NCBI WGS metagenome assembly PDMW01 (sample SAMN07343023, study PRJNA328102) | Marine metagenome, whole genome shotgun sequencing project. | biome: marine; feature: bay; material: water; isolation source: viruses from water sample < 0.22 micron filtered, nuclease treated, low... ... | reverse complement strand
TTGAAATACGCTCTACCACTCGCTTCTAAGTTTTCGTTAGAATCTGGATTAGCGTATTGTGGAAATAATGTATTACCAAAGTCACACATATAAGTAGTTAATCTCTTTGAATAGAATTCAGCCATATCTCTGACATTTTGTCTAAGATACTTTATATCATCTAATGACGATGGTGTACCGAATTCAGAAGAGTCCTGTGTAACTGACTTATTTGTGAATTTCATATTGATATTAGGTATAGCGTAATACGTTGTCCATTCAACTAACATATTTTGGATATAGTTTCTTAACAAATTCTCTTCATCTGAATTCAAATTATTGTTAATAACCCCATCTTCTAATCTTTCATAGAATGTAGTACCTAAAATCTGTTGTAGATTAATGTCCTGTGCCCTATAAATGTAAGGGATTAGAATATCATCATCGATATTTCTACTCATTGTACTGTGTTCTTTTAGGAACGTTGTCGATATAAATTTAACTCTACTCATTATTGTTCGTATTTCTTTAATGTCATTTCATCTGTCCCTAATATCTCATTGTATACCTCTTCTATAACTTGTTGACGAGGTGATATATAAGATTGTTGGAATTCTCTCTGTAGTTCGTCTCTTTCTTCTGATGAACCTAACTTTCCAGGTGTTAAAACTACTAATTGTGGTGGTATCTCTGCCCCCATTACAATGTTTCTTTCAATTAACTCCTGTAACATTATGAATCTATCATCAGAATCATTCAATTGGATAGGAATCAACTCTGGTTTTCCTTCTACACCTTCAGAATATGTAAGTATAATCTTACCACTATTGTCTGTACCACTATAATTACGTTTAAATTCTCTATAGAACTCATCCTGTTCTTCTATCGTAGGAACTCCTGTGGCGAAGTTTAAGATAAATGATGGTGAATAACCTTGTTTAACTTGATTTAAGTGGAATTTACCTACCTCATAATCCATTTCTATAAAGTTCATAGATGTGGAATAACCTGGAATTGGGTATAAACCATCAGTTTGAGGGTTATAATCACTATGATAGTATAATTGTTTACCCTGTGTATGGTATGGATTGTAATCTCTGTATAGACAAGGTTCATATCCCTTCTTTTTATACTGACTCCAATCATCAGAATACCAATAATGGTTAAAGTTGATGTCATCATTTGGTATACCTATCCTTACTTTGTGGAAAGGTACGTGTTTTAGTGACGTAATTTCAGTACCTTCTCTATTATAAATAACCTCTAAACAGAAACCATTGTATAATTCATAGTCTAATGATACCTTTCTAACCTCTTTATTGAGTCTATTGTCTTTCATAAACTTCTCTAACTGAGGATTAGATACATCTTCCCAACCTTGTCCACTTGTTAACTTAACCTTTCTATTCACAATACTCTTATGTGTCGTTGAACCATAAGCGTTATATAGATTCAATAGGTATATTGGGTACTGATTATCCTTCCCCCATTCAATTAAGTGTCTTTTGTTGTTATATTTATACTCTGGTGCTACATACGCCTCCGAAAAGTTAAATATTTTAATCCTATTTTTTATTTCATTTTCCATAATTATACAAATGTATATTCTTCATTATTATTTTCGAAGGTAGTTGTTGTTGTTCCTGTACCAAATACTCTACACTTACCCGATTCTACAATATTTGTTGACGCTGATAAACTAACAGTACCACCACTATATTGATGTACAAAATAATCGTACTCTCCTGTAATTAGATTTAAGGGGGTTTCATCTATGATGTAACGGTTATACCTTACAACGTTAGTAGAAGTGTCTCCTGTGAGTTCTAAGAGAGTATTATCCTTATTTTGATTACTATATAGTTGAAGGAAATATGGATTATCTCCAATCTTCTTTTCATTTAAGGTTAAAACCACTATATTCGTCTCATTTTGGTTTAAAGTAATCATAATTCTTCTTATTTTATTATAAAATATAAAATGTTTGATTTTGTTTATATGGATACAAAAAAAGGGAGTAGTATAAATACCACTCCCCCTTCGTTTGGAAAAACTATATTGAGATTACATAGAACCCTATTAAGGTGCTACAGGAATATCCGTTCCTAATACCGCTGCGTCCAATAGATATGCTCCACTTGCTGACTTCCATTGGATAGTCAATGTTGCTCCGTTCATATCTCCTAACGCAACACCTAATGATGCCACACCTTCAGTTGCTCTACCCGCTGATTCTACACCTAAGATGTAGTACTCACCAGCGTTAGACTTAACTACTGCGTAAATTGGTGCTCTACCGATAGCGACTAAGGTATTTCTTAAGTCTTTATCTAAGTTAGTAAATTTAAGAGAAAGGTTTGATTCGTAGAATACAGTACCGTTTTCTCTTGAGAATTGTCCCGCTTGTTCTAAACCAGCGAACTCAATATCTTGTTCGAAATTGTAGACAGTACCAGCTGATGTCGCTCCTGAAACTACATTGTCAACATCAAAAGAGTAAGTTGTATCACCATCCCAGGTACCTAACCATACTTTTTCAACACCACCAACGGAGTTACAATCTAAAACATAACCACTGTCTAATATACACGTAAATGCCATAATATTTTGTTTTTATTTTTTTAATTTTATTATCTTCACCTTTTTTTATATAAAGGGGAGTGTGATACTCCCCTTATCTTTAGTGGTTATTACGCCAATATAAAGTCTACTACGAATTCTGGGAATGCGAATTGAACACCCATCTTCCATTTAGCTCTGAATCTAACTTCATCATTGTCTTCCGAATAGAAGATTCTGAATTCCTCAGAGTCATTTAGTAAATCAGTACCGAAGTAAAGATTCGCTGCTCTCGAAAGGAACATTCTGTTAGTTCCATTAAGACCTCTTACTGCGATTGCTCTAACGTTAGTTCCAGGAACCATTTGAGAGAAATCTTCACCTTGGTCTTCCGCTCCAGTGTAGTGGAATAGGTTAGCGTCTCTTAACGCTTTTGAGTATAGTCTATATACTTCATATCCCATAAAGATATGTAAGTCATCAGCATCAATGATGTCTGATGGTACTGCTGCTACCATATCGTCAACTAAGTCGATTATGTTCGCTGCGGTGATAGAGGTTGCTGAAGAAGTGTTACCTGCTACAGTAGACGCTGACAATGAATCTGCTAATACTATGAAACCATCACATAACGCTAAGTTACCTGTACCCGATACTGTATCACCTTTCCAAATGATATCATCGATTACTGCGTTAATTTTACCTGCTTTCTCTTCAGAGAAAATTTGTTCAAAAGGAATTTCCTCGTTGTAAGAACCAGGTTGCATCATCTTTTGAGTATAATAAGACTCTAATGTATCTAAACAAATAGATTCATTAATCTTAATTGGACATACAGAAAGGTCTCTCTGTGTCAATGCGGTAGTACCCGCTTCGTTCCATCCACAAGCACCTGCTTGAAGAGATAACGTTGAATCAATTATATTAATGCTAGCTGATGATTTAATATCTGGCTGAACAGTAATCAATTGAGTTGTTCTACCCTGTAGAACTGACTTTTTGATTAACTCCATTTTCAACTCGTCTGTGTAAGTTGTAAGAGCTGCTACATTTAAACTCATAATTTAATTTTTTTTTAGTTTATTATTATTTTGTATTTTTATCTTTTACTAAAGAATCTCAATTTGTCTTCTCTACTAATAGTTGAGAATGATATCTTTTCTTTAATAGGTTCTTCTGAAGGTTCTGAAGCGAATTTGTTGAACCTACTTTTAAGTTCTTCATTTTCTTTCTTCATATCTTCGAATGAATTTTTTAATTCTTTTATTTGAGAGATTAAATCTTTCAGTTGGTTAGTAACCTTAGTAGGTACTTCTGATTCTTCTACTAATGTAGGTTCTTCAATAACTTCTTCTGACATCTCTTCTTCTTCTTTTTCTTCTGAAAGTGTTTCTCTGATTTCAGTTAACATTGAATTCTCATCCAATACTATAATACGTCCATCTTCTAATTCGTGTTCACCTTCGGGTGCGTTAACCATTTCACCTTCTACTACTAAATGAACTAAATCTCCTTCAGAGACTTCACCTTCGACTTTAGTTACAACGTGAATTTCAGTACCATCTTTTAGTTTAAGATATAAACCTTCGTGTTCGTCCATTTCGTCTTCTTCTTCCTTATCTTTGTGTTCGTCCATCTCCTCGTCTTCTTTCTTCTCCTCATCTAATTCGTCAACTTTGTCTATCTTAGATATTTTACCATCTTCAACAACCATTGTTACACCACCTTCTAATTCAAAGGTTCCACCTTCAACCTCTTTCTCACCATCTTCAGTGATTTCGGTTACAGTCGCTCCTACTTCCATATCAGATACTCGTAGAATTGTACCGTCTTCTGTTTTAACATCAACGAATTTAGACACCTCACCATTTTCTTCCGTAAAGATATCTTTGATTTTCGCTAGTATAGTCTTCTTTTTGTTCATTTTCGTTTTATTATAAATATATTATTATTATTTGTGTTTACTTTCCACATTATTCATCTGATTTTCCGTTGATGACATCGTTATATTTTGTCTTCGCCTTCTTAACCAAATCGAATACTTTATTGAAGTAGTGACCTACTCCTTTGTCTCCATTACACTTACGTATATTTTCATCTATTGAGAACGCTTCTATGAAACATAGAATACCCGCCCCAATCTTTGTCACTAACATATGTGTCTCTATCCACGTTGATAATACTAATACATCTAAACCATACACCAATAACATCATCATTGTATATATAGTTATCTTAGAAACAATTCTCGCTAACGTTCTACTCTTTATTCTCTGTCCTAAATGATAAGAACATACTACCCCTATGATAGTATCAAAAAGAATAAACGTTAACACCAAATAGATTAATGGTATTACAGGTGATACAAACACAAATAGTGACGATAATAGTCCACTCATAAATTTGTTCATTTTATTTTATCTTTAAAACTTTCTTTATTTCATCAAATACATAGTCTTCATCGGGGTGTTCCATAATCTTCTCTATCTTAGAATAAACCTCATCTACAATTTGTTCTTCTAATTTCTCTGAGAACATTCCTTCTAATGAAAAACCTTTAAAATCACCCTTCATTACTACATCATTCCAGTACTTTTCATCTTCTACAAAGAATGACGCCATCCACGTACCATCATTTAAGTCTTTAAACATCTCAGAACGAGTTCTTTCATTAATTATATATGATTCTACCATATATACATCCTTAACCTTTCTCTTACTATTGTGTTGTTCGTTAACTTTGTGTATTCTTTCGTCTTTGAAATACTTCTTCATCATATCAAATACAGTCTTCTTACTGAATTTAACGAAGTATTCTCCTATTTCTGGACTATATCTGTAGATAGGTGTCTCCGCCACCATAACAGGTCCAGTTATTATTCTCTCCACATCCTTCTTTTCAAATAGTTGTGGTTTATTTTCACTGAATGTCATCCATTCTACTTCTGTCGCTGGGGAATCTACAAATGAAATAGCGGTTACACCACTCTCCATATCCTCTACATCGATTTCTAAGTATACTGTTGGTAAATTTCTTTCTTCCATATCTACGTATTTTCTACTATATAATATTATTTGTTTATTTTAGTTTACTAAAACTCAGAACTTCTCTGAATTCTACTTACTTTCTCTTGTTTTTGTGTTACATCAGTCTCTACTACATACGCTCTAACCGTTGATGGTTGAGAGTTATCTCTAAATGTAGGTGAAGGTTGACTAAACTGTGTTGGGGGTGTATTAGGTGTTAAAGGTATTCCTCCACCAACTTGATTTACCGCTGATAGTAAGTCACCAAACATACCCGCTGAATTTGAATTGATTACCATTTCACCTGGAGCGAGTAACGATGATACTGAATCTACATTAGAAGGAGAACCAGGTACTACCCCACCTCTTGCCGCTCTAAATTGTTGTGCTGAGATGACACCTACCTGTGCTGCTCCGAATGCTGCTGCTATACCTGCTGCTATAGGTGCTAATGCTGGACCAATTACTGGAATTGCTACTGTAGATGCGTAAGAAGATAGTACTGCTTGTGCCGTAGATATAACCGCCTGAATGATGTTATTGGCTTTATCTTGTTTAAATGCCTTTCTCTTCATTTTCATTTCTTCAACCTCTTTCTTCTGATTTAACTCCTTTGATTTTTGGTCGAATTGTTCTTGTGATAATGTCTTATTGGCTAATAACTGATTCAACCCTTCCTGTTCCTTATTGAACTGTACCTCTCTTTCTGCGTCTGCTCTCGCCGCTGACTCCGCTAAGGCGTCATTGATAATTGAGAGGGATTGTTGTATACCACTCACTACCATATCAAATATCGCTTGTTGTTGTTCGGTTAATAGTGCTTGTGATTCTTTAACTTTCTCCTGTGTTCCTTCATATAAACCAACTATCTGTGTCTGAGCGTCTGCGTTTATATCAACTATATCTCTATTATACTCCGTTTCTAATAATTTCTTTTCTTCATCAGATAATTCTTTATTCTGTACATCTATTAGATATTGTGCCTTTCTAGCGTCTGTCAATTTCTTTTGGTTATCTCTAACTTGTTGTACTTCCCTATCTAAGAATTGTTTATTGATTTCTAATAAACGTTTCTGTAACTCCTCTTCATCTGATATGGTTTGTGTCGCTACAAATTGTGCCTCTTCCTTTAACATCTGTAGTTTAGTCATACGTGACTCCATCTCAACTACTTCTCTCTCTGTTAGGTATTGTTTTCTTTGTTCTAATGTTAATCTTTCATTCTCATTTATATCCTCTAAGGATTGGTCTAAGATTTGTTTCTTAGCGTCTAACAGTCTAACTTCTTCTTCTAATAGGTTATCTACACCATTCTTAGTTATCTCTTCTAAACCATCTCTATATTGTTGTTCAGAGATTTTACCATTAACAAATTTCTCTTCTAATAATCCTTTCTCTCTCGCTATCGCCCCTTTAATCAATTGGTCTCTCTGAGTACCATATGTGAATTCCGCTAGTTTTCTTTGTTGTTCAAACTCATCATCTATAAGTTCGATTTGAGTCTTTCGTAAATCTATTATCGCTTTTTCTTGTCTATTCAATAGAGCGTTGATTTCCGCTAATAACTTTTTACGTCTTTCTAAATATTTTTTAACTCTCTCCTCTCTATCCTTCGCTGCCTTATCAGCGGCTTCTTGTTGTTTGGTTAAGTCCTCTAACGCTTTCTCTTGGTCTCTCAACGCCTTTTCCGCTTCACCACTGGATAAAGTCTCTATAAGATTCTTAGCGTCATCCGCTGCGTCAGTGAACTTCGCCTGTAATGATGTCGCCCCATCTATCGCTCTTTGGAATAGTTCACCTTCATCAGAATCAGCACCGAGTTCTACCTGAACGTCTTTATATGTATTTACTATCTTAGCCCCTTCTGTTTCTAATCGTTGTATTGACGCTAAATAATCTTCATTGGTAATAGTACCCGATTCCTGTGCCCTTCTAACATTTTGAAAAGAGGTTTGAACAGTTTGTAATTTCGCTAAAAGGGAAGCGTAACCCGCTTCTAAGTTATCACCACCTGCGTCTTCATAATCAGTCGCCTCAATCGCTTTCCTAATACTATGGAATTGGTCGTTAATACCCTGTGCGTTCTGTTTAACCGCCTCTACCGCTGCGTCTGTTAATATCTGTTGTTCTTCTCCTTTTAGTTCGTCTAAGAGAGTTTTTTGAGATTCTAATTGTTCTTTCTCAGCGTCAGTTAATTCTTTCTTTGATTCCAATAGTTTGATATTCCCCTCTAATATTTTCTGTTGATTGGATATTTCTTGTGTATCTAAGTCTTGTTTTCTCTTCGCTTGTTTGTTGGATACTTCTTGTAGGTTCTGTGCCGCCTCCATCTCTCTATTCAACTTCTCCTGTGCTTCCGCTGCGTCATTAGTAGAGGTAAAGAATATCGCTAGTCCAGCGACTAACGCTGCGAGTCCCGCTATAAGTAGGAAGACTGGATTTATCGCCATTACTGCGTTTAGAATTCCCATTCCTACAGACGCTACCTTCGCTGCGACACCTTGTCCTAATGTGGCGGCAGTCATCGCTTCTTTTAACGCTATTACTCTTGTTGTAATGGTATTTTGAAGTTTTAATATGGAGTTGTATCCCTCCATCGCTCCTGTTACTATACGAGACGCCCCTTCTACTGCGGCGAACGTTTGGACTAATTCCTCCATCTTCTGTCCACTCGCTCCTACCAATACAAATCCACCCGCCATATCAGTTAATCCTCCGACTACTGATTTCATCTCTGACGCTACTTGTTCATTATCTAACGCCTCAATACCTAACTCATAGTTTTTTAACTCTGTATTGGCGTTTAATAACGCTGATTTAAGTTCGTTAAACCTATCTGTACCAAACTCTGTTGATTCTAACTCCGCTTGAAGGGTTTCAACAGTCATACGTAAATCGTTTACTGTTACAATACTATCCCCTATTTCATTATTTAAGTCAGAGATAGATTTTATCGCCTTCTTAGTGTTGATATTAATATTAATTGTCGCTGTTTTAGCCATAATATATTTGTTTTAAGTCCCTTTATTAATCTGGTTGATACCAATACCCTATCCAACCTCTATTGTAACCTGTAGAAGAGAAGTTAGCGTTGTCAAATTCACCAGCGTTATCTCTTTCTAAGTTGAATTGTGTCGCTCCCCAACTGGAAACACCTTGTGCTCCTATCTGTGTATATAAACCATAGTATTGGGTATCATCATCTCTTCTTACAATCGCTTGATAATTCCTTACTGTCTTCCATTCTGAGGATGATAAGTTATGTGCTACCGCAGTAGTGGCGTTTGTATCCATATCCCAATCACCTATTTCTATTTCTACGTATGCCCAACTACCTGTCGCTACACCATCTCCTAATGGTTGGAATGATATCTTATTTATATGTAGTGTATCACTATCTGAGGCGACAATAGATGAACCGAATACCGCTGATTGAGCCTGTGTGTTAGTATTTAATCTACCATATGTAATAGAACTTTGTCCTGTACCTGTATTACCGATACCACCAGCGAGTGAAAAACCATCTACTGTGTTAACTGGAAAACCACTACTATCGTTTATGGTTAAACCACTTGTGTTATTTATTGATACCACACCATTAGAGGTGTTATTTGAAGATAATCTAATATCATCAGATATGACATTTAATTGATTCTTTCCTTTTACCGTTAACTCCCAACCCCCAACTAAATCAACAGTACCTTGTTGTGTACTTCTATCGGTTTTCATAGTTAAGGAAGTTAAAGTATCCATTGACGCAGTATTGTCATCCTGTGTTGTCACATCTACTGTAATTGTATCAGCGAATGAATTTCTTAGTATACTTAAACCACCACTATATTCTGAAAAGTTATAATCAAGTACTTTAAATTCATTTTGAGTTGGTGATACATATAAATAACCTGTCTCATCACTAACACTATCATATGATGACATACCTGTACCAAAGTCAGTATTGAAGTCTGGGTCTAATATTAGATTATCAGTTATTGTAGCACTCTCTGTTTGTACACCTACTGTATTTGAATTACCCCCATAGTTTAAATTAAGGAGGGAAGTAGTATCTGTTAAAGAACGTACTCCAAATCCACTTGTGATATCTAAGTTCTCATATACATTAATAGAAGAACAACCACTTATCGCTGAGGTTTGAATACCTGTAGAACAGAAATTATAATCAGTACCACCACTGGATACCAAATCAAATTCTAATATACTATTATTCATTCTAACAAACGCTCTCTCATCTACTGTATTAAGGAACATTTCCCCACTGAATAAATCCGTTTCTGTGAAGTTATTTAGAGTTGTCGCTGATGTAACTGTTGGTGTAACACCTGAGACATCACTTCTCTTCAATATTAATCTACTATATTCTATTTTATCTGACATAATTTTCTTTATTATAAAATATTATTTCTCATATTCTGTTTTTAAATCCTACACACTATAATGAAGAAGTAGAATAAATAGATAATATATATTAGTATTAATCTATTTGAGTACCAAAATCAGAGTTCATAATGATAGGTCTTAATTTACTATCACCACCTGTATTTCTAACACTATTTAAACCACCATCTATATTCTCTATTAGATTGGTTCTATTTATTCTTATAACCTCATCTAAACCTCCATCAATAATGTAAGGTCTTGTGTCTAATATATCACCATCACCATTGATAGCGATATTACCAATATAAATACCTTCTTCACTAGCGGTAATATTGTCACCAATTATCAATGTATTATCTCCTATTGAAGAATTATTATTTCCTATTATAAGAGAGTTTCCAGTCTCTTCTGAGGTGTAATTACTACTACCAATAATTGTTGTCTTAGAAGTGTTGTATGAGTTGTTATTCTTCGTCTGAACCACATCACCTTGTTTCTCTTGATAAGGGATTACACCAATTGATGAATATGCGTATTTACTTTGGAATTGATTTCCTACAGGTGTTATAGTACCATCGGGATTATTACCTATCGTTCTAGCGTAACATCTACCACCAAAATATTGTCCCCCTAATGAATTACAACAATCTAAGGATACCTCTTCTCCAGATTGTGACACAATAGTTATTCTACCATCCTTACCTATTATAGATTGTAAGTCTACAGGACAACTA
>PDMW01026132.1_pt1 | contig 10739 bp, 12 predicted proteins | sample 1515511 | NCBI WGS metagenome assembly PDMW01 (sample SAMN07343023, study PRJNA328102) | Marine metagenome, whole genome shotgun sequencing project. | biome: marine; feature: bay; material: water; isolation source: viruses from water sample < 0.22 micron filtered, nuclease treated, low... ... | reverse complement strand
AGATGTGTATAAGAGACAGCAATGGTATGGTTCCGAAGAAAGTTCTACTGGAGTTCTATCCCACCATATGTCTCACGCAGAGGGCTTTGGAAGTGTCATAGGACAATAAAACTAATTAAAAAAAAAGGTGAATGAAAATGCTACAAAAGATGTGTGATTGGACAAACTCTCGAAATGGACAAATTGTAATGGGTGTTGCTACTTTAGTCGGTGGTCTACATCTATTCTTCAGCGAATCTCAACCAGTATTGGGTATGCTCGATATTGGCGGTATTACTGTAATGGGTAAGCAAATCGGAGTCCAGCAAGTTCTGGGTGTCGTTCTTTCCATTGGTGGTGCTTGCTATGTTTGGGATTATTGCTGTGCTGATACCGGCATGGGTATGTAAATAGGAGATGAATAATATGAATATAAAAAGAATGCTTGTGAACGAATATACTGTTGGCGGAAGCCTATTGCTTGTGGGTGCTGGATTTTTCAGCACTCGATTTACTGATGCGCTCTCTTACGAGTTGTTCACACTTCCTGCTGCTATTCCTATGATTGGCGGTGCATCCGTTACTGTTGGTCGTGTTGCAGGCTTAGTTCCTCTAAGTTTGGGTATCGCATTCTTGCTCGGCAAGGTTCGTCCAGTTACAGACCGTGTTCCAGTTGTTGATAAAGTCGTGGACTTTGCAGACAAAATCGTAAATGAAGTTTCAATGCCTGTTTCGGAAGAAACATCCACTATGGGTGCAGAAACTTTCTGTGCTGACTGTGGGACTGACACCAAAGAGGCTGAAACCGTAGACCACATCAACCCTACTGAAGTTTCAGGCAACGACGCAGAAGTTTCTCTTGAAGCCGAATCGTCCAAAAAAAAACTAAAATGGACTGACGCTGTGAAAGCGGCTCGTGCTAAGTTAGGTGTCAAAGGTTTTACACCAGTTAAGAAGGGAACTCCTTTGTATAACATGGCTAAATCCCTGATGGCGTGATTAGATGTCTTACTCCAGCCGATTCAATAGACTTCCCATGTTAGTTAAATTAGGAATTGCTTTGGGTGTCACTGTGGTTGTCGTCAAAGTCTGGGAAAAAGTCTAAGTAGTATTAAATACTTAGGTAAGTATTACAGTTTATGACAACTGTTAGTTTAACTTACTATCACGATAGTAAGAACTATGGGAACTTTGGTGATGAGTTATCACCATTTATTATACAAGAACTCTTAAGTTCGGAGTATAAACTCTTACTAAATGCCTCAGAAGCAGACCATTCTTTGCTTGGAATAGGCTCTATTATCCACCTATCTAAAGAAAATGACTATGTTTTTGGTAGTGGTTTAGGCGTTTTAGAGCCAGAATCTTTACCACATTTGAACATTTGTGCTGTTCGAGGACCCTTAACTCGTGAAACTTTAGCCCATTATGAAATAGATTGTCCTGAAGTTTATGGTGATGCGGCCTTATTACTACCTAAGTTTTATACCCCTACATATTGTGAAGGACTTTCTACTAAGATTGGTTTTGTTCCGCATTTCAATCATTACGATACTTATGCTTCCCTTGAACTTCCTGAAAACTTTCACTTGATTGACCCAACTATGGAATGGAGGCAAGTTATTGATGAAATAACTTCTTGTCATGCTATTGTTTCTCAAAGTCTTCATGGTTTAATTTGTGCTGATGCCTATAACATTCCTAACATTCGCTTTGCCGAAAACTTTTGGTTCTGTAATCTGTGTCACAGCCTTAGCACCCAGAGTGCACTCAACTTAGATGAAACTTTTAATGTTTCTACCTCTGGTGATGACCGTCCAGCCTGTGATTGTGGTTGGAAATACAATTGTTGGGGCAATAATTTACTACATCATAATGGCGATTTTAAGTTCCAAGATTACTTTATGAGTCAGAATCGAGACAGCGTTACTCTAACTAATTTGGATTCTTATGATGAAACTTTACTCTATACTGGTGGTAATCAAGTAGATTTAGATTTACTTATCTCGGTTTTTCCCTTCTGATTTCAGGCACATTCGGATAAAAAACCCAAACCTTTAAGTAGTCAAAAAGACCAATATATAGTATGAGCAACCAAGTGTTGTTCTAAACCTAAAAAATGGAGATGAAAAAAAATGAGTATGAGAAGCCAAGTATATGAATGGGCCAACCTCGCACCTGTTGGACAAACATCCACTCTACGAAGAACCACTGCTGATGTGCCAAAGGCATTGACAGCAAATCGTGAGTATGATTTGTTTATCGGAGGCGTTGGGAATAACATTACCAAGCCAGCAGAAACGACCGCCACACAGTTTATCGTGATTGAAGATATTGCGTGCAGCCCGAACCTATCCGGTGCTGTCCAAATCCGAATCAACACGACTGACTACTTCCAAAACCCTGATGTTACCGATATGGTCGGTATCCCGGGATTGGCAAGTCCTTACCCTCGTGGTGCAAACAGCGCAGTTGCTCTCGCATCTGCTACACCTGCTGCTTTCCAAGCCAGCATTACAGACAACATCCTAAAGTCTTTTGACCTTTACCCTGATGTTTATGTTCTACCGGGACAAACTTTCCAGATTCTATACACACCTCTGGTTACTACTCCTGCTGCTGCTGACGCTGCAACTTCTACCGCAGTTGTCTCCGCTTTCGTGAAATACACTCTTTACGACGGACCGGACGCTCTTATCGCAAACAAACTTTTGGAACTTGGTGTCACCATCAACCCAAACAATGTCGATTGGTATAAGCGAAGTCTTATCGAACAACAACAACGCTCTGCGTCTGCTGCTGCTGCTGCGGCTGCTGCTGCATCAATGAACGGAGGTGTCTGAAATGAGTATGCGTAGTCAAGTATATGAATGGGACGCTGGCCGTGGAACTGCTGCTGCTAACGCTAACGCAGGCTCCCGTATTTCAGTCTTTATTGGCGGAATTGGTAACAACATCACCAAGCCTGCTGAAACAACTGCTACTGAGTTCGTAGTTATTGAGGATATTGCTGTTTCACCAACTCTACCTTTGGGTATTGCTGCTGGTGCTGGAGCAACTCCGGTTGTTGTCACAACTGATGTTCGTGGACTTTCCTACGACCCAGTTCAAGGAACTGCTGGTGGCCGTGCGTATGTTCAAGTGCGTATCAACACCACTGATTACTTCCTCGACCCTGACAATGTGCCAAACGACGGTATCCCGGGAACTGCTTCCCCATACCCACGAAGTCTAAACTTCCAGCCTTCGTTCAACCTTTACCCTGATGTCTATGTGCTACCGGGTCAAGTTTGGGATGTTTTGGTAACTTTCTACCACTCTGCTGGTTTGCTAACCACTACTGGAACCTCTTTGGGTGCTGGCGGTGTTATCGCAACAGGACAACTTCAGTGTTTCGTGAAATACACCCTCTATGATGGACCAGATGCTCTTATCGCTAACAAGTTGTTGGAGATGGGAATCAGTATCAACCCCGGAAATGTGGACTGGTATAAGCGCAGCCTGCTTGCTTCCCAAGCATAAGCGTAAAACCTACGCCGAATCCGAGCCTCTGGCTGGGGTGGAGATAGTCGAAAGACTGTTGATGAAACCCCAGTCAATAGAGGTAACGAATAGGAGTGATTAGGTGGATACCAAAACCTTGCTAACCGATGTTTTAATCGTCGGAACAGTATTGTTTGTAGTAGGAACATGGATAACCTCGCATCATAGTCATAAGATTGTGACGCAAGACCACCCAGAACATCGAGTTCGGGACTTCCTTATCTACACTTGTGCTGGTATTGCCTTGATTACAGTTGGTAGTAACATGATTACTGATGGTATGATTTCTCGCTTAGGTGGTAAATAACATGGATGCACTCTATCTTGGAGGCGTTATGTTCGTGAGTGGCTTTTTGCTAACCACATACCATGTCAGCGAAATGTTTAACCCGAAGACTAAAGCCGTGTCCCATTTAGCATGGGCTATGGTTGGAGTAGGATTATTCCAAATAGGTTCTAATCTTGCTGCGAGTGGTCTCCAAGACCGCTTAAAGCCCTAATACTTAATGGTTTAAGGGGTTGTAGTTTAATCTGGAAGAACGCTCGGTTTGCATCCGAGAGGCTGGGAGTTCAAATCTCCCCGACTCCACCATTAGTATTAAGTAAGTGCTATGTTATATCACACCTATGGGTTTTGATGTTATCATACCTACCTACAAGGTAGCACCAGAGTTTATTCAACAAGCCTTAGAGTCTGTTCAAAAGCAGACACTTGATAATTGGCATTGTTGGATTGTTGATGGCACACCAACGGATTACCAAGGCTATGACGAGTTTCGAGCAGTAGTAGATTCTTTTACTACTTCGGATAAGTTTAGTTATTTGCGTCAATCTGGAACAGGAGTCTCACAGGCCAGAAATGAAGCCATAAGTTTGGGTGATGCTACTTATATTGCCACCCTTGATGGTGATGACTTTTGGTATCCTGAACATTTGGAATGGATGACTGAAGCCATAGTAGCCTCGGAATCAGAACCTTTACCAACTGCTTTGTGGTGGGCTGGTGCTGATGCACACATCTTGATTAAATCCATCAAGACTGATGAAACTTACACTCACGAAGGAGTCTTAGGTTGGTTTGGAGATTATGTTAAGATTAGACCTGAAGACCACCATTTTTACTTGCGAACTCATGCTGTAATTCCTTCTAACTCGGTATTCTTGCGTTCTCGTTTTGAAGCCGTTGATGGTTATAATGAAACTTTGCAGATTGGTGAAGACACCGAGTTGTATCTTCGTATGATAGGTAATCCACTTACACTTGGATTTGGTAAAACTTTCCGAGGCTATCAATTTGATGCTGTCAGTGGTTATCATGGATGCGGACCTTGGCAAACTACCCAAATGGGAGGTCAAACCTCCGCCGCCGATGGACGGAGTTCCGAAGAAATAAAAGCCGAGTTCGTCAAACAAACCTTAACATCTCTTCATGCCAGTATTACTATGGAAGACAAACCTGCGGAAGTTTCCTCCGAATACTGGCAATTCTTAATAGACAGCATTTATGCTTTCCAAAACACTCGTGAATCTGCCATAATGGAATCAGCCCATCTTTAAGTAGGTCATACGGCATATGCTATACTATGAGCCGAATTGAAATTGAAACACCTATTGGACCCATTACTGCTAACCTTGATGAACTCGGCGAAAGTCTTTCCTATCTAATGACGAAGGTAAAGAAAACTGATAAAGTAGACCAAGCCATTTCTACCTTCTTACAAGAAGATGAAGATACCACTCATCCCATTGAGTCCAAGCGTAAGTATTACCATGATAGGTCTTATATCTTTTGGATGGAAGCCCTCATGGAAGTCATCAATAAAGGCTATGATATTACCCGTGCCGAGAACTATAACTACGGCGACACCATGACCGCACCTATTTGGTTTGATGAAAAGGTCGGAGATGTTACCGTTAAAGTGCCACACAAACTCGTTATGTATGTGCAATCTAAGACGAATCCAGAAGAAAGATTTGTTATTATGTTCACACCTTTTGATGAATACGAAGTAGACATGGTATTTCAATTTAGAAGTGGTTGCTTTAATTATACAGACTTTTGGCAAAAGGTAGAAGATTACTTTTACAATCAAGGTTTGCTTAAGGGCGCACATTTTACTGCTGATTTCAAGATGTTGGAAACCCCCAAACTTGATTGGAATGATATTGTTATCAAATCCGAAGACCGTCAGGTTTTAGACCGAAACTTAGTAAAGTTTATTGATTCCGTAGATTTGTATCGTCGCAAAGGATTACGAGGAAGTCGAGGTGTGTTGTTAGCGGGTCCACCGGGCACAGGTAAAACTCTAAGTTGTAAAGTTTTGATGAACTCTCTGGATGCTACGGTGTTGTATGTTTCTCGTGATGCTGTTACTGATGTAGGACAAATAACAGAACTTTACAAAATGGCTCGGCGGTTATCTCCATCAGTAGTTATTCTGGAAGATATTGACACACTGGGAGGACTTGGCCGAGATGAAGGCGACCATCCACTACTCGGTGAGTTCCTGAATTGTTTAGCAGGTGTAGAAGATAACGACGGTGTAGTGACTTTGGCTACTACCAATCATCCTGAAAAACTGGATTGGGCTTTGACAGACCGACCCGGCCGATTTGATGTCAGACTAAAGTTTGACTATCCTGATGAGAAAAGTCGTATGGCAATTTTGGATAAGTATTTGACACCATTCCAAACTAAAAACATTAAACTTAAATCTCTAATGAAGAGAACTGATAAGTTTTCTGGTGCCTATCTACAAGAAATTGTTCAGTCTGCCTTTATGGTAGCCCACGAAGAATGTGGTTATTGTGATGAACCCACCATTACGCAGAAACATTTGGAAGAAGCCTTGAGTCAAATGGAATCTCAAAGAGCCACAGTTAGTCGGGAAAAAGGTCTGACATATAATGGCACAGAGATGACTTACGAGGAACTCTATAACTAACCATAACTTTAAGTAGCAAAATGGTATAAGATTACTTATGGTTGATGTGCTAACTTGTCCTGCGTGCGGTTTTGACCCATATGATATGATTTTTTATGCCATCAAGCAAGAGTTTCCAGATAACAACCCTCGTGATGTTATCGAAGAAATGTATAAGAGTGGTGAATACAAAGACGAAGCAGATTTTTACATCTTTGAAAATCACATAGATTATTGTCCTAATCAAGATAAGTTGATGAAGATTTCTGCTGGTTTTGACACCGAAGAAGAAGCATTTTCCTATGCTTACCATCAAGGTCATGCAGCCTCTCGTCAGAATGCTCCTTACAAACCCAATCCAACTGGTAAAAATACTGCGGATTTCAAAAAGATATACAAACAGCGTGCCGAATCTACGGAAAGCAAATGTAGTTGGTGGTCTGGCTGTGATGAAGAGGATGAAGAAATAACAGATTGTCCTGAGTGTGGTTCTGATTTTTGTTCTGAGCATATGTGCTCGGATTGCGATAATTGTGAAGAGGATTGCACTTGTAAGTGTTTTGAATGTGGTGAGAACGACCGTTATGATTTGACACTCAACACAGGTCAGCGAACTTGTATGGATTGTAGCGAGCGTTGTGATGAATGTGAAGACCGATTCCCGAATGATGAAGTCCGAAGTAATAACATAAACAATAAATCTTACTGTGATGAATGTCGCTCAGAGAAGGGAGAATGCTATATTTGTGATGAGATATTGCTTAACTATTATAACGATAATGGTTCTTGCGAAGTTTGTGATGAATCAGTTTGTTCAGAATGTAGTAAAGAAACCGAAGACCCAAAAAACCCCGGTTATGTTCAACATGATGTGGCCTGTGATAACTGTGTCAAAGAGAAAAAGTTAGTAGTCACTGCTGAATCATTTGCAGCCCCGTATGCTGGTGCAGGTAGTTTGATGGGCATTGGCCAAGACACAGGACTCGGAAGTTTCACTTCTAAAGAACTTACCGAAAGTAGTGCTATTCATGGCGATTTTGATTCAGCCAGTCTAAATTATTCTGGAAAACAAAACTTAGAAGTCCGTGCTGAAGCATCTGATTCTTACGATAACTTAGCACATCAAGATGAGATGGCACAAGAGGCTTACCAAGAGTATGTCCAAGAGTTAGACCCTGCAACAGATTACCCGCCGATGTCTTTTGAAGATTGGTATGAGCAAACTATGGCCATTTACGATACTCCAGAATACGATAAGTATTTAGAACAACAATACCTTCAGATGCAAGAAGACGAAGAAGAACTGGCTCGACAGTTAATGACTCTGGAAGCAGACTGGCGAGATTTGCCTCGTGATAGTTCTGGCCGTTGGATTAAACAAGATACACAAGTTTCTGGGTATGATTCGTTAGTAAAAATAGCATTGAAGAACGCTGGCTATGGAGAAATCTATGAAAACCAAGTCACGCATCTTGAATACACGCAATTCCAAGGCCAGCCTGTTTCCAAGTTTTACTTCGTCTGCATCACCACAAACAATAATAAGATGTATGCTGTGGGTGCTTATGGAAGTATGTCAAATCGACCGGGAGCCAAACCCAACCTTAGCCGTATAAAACTTTACAACCTTTATGATAATGAACCCAATGGAAAAACCACAACTAACTTCGGTATTGCTAAGTTACGCACTGCGAGCAAGATAAATGAGAAGTTGCGGAAAGGATATGTTGTTATATCTGATGGTATTGCAGGAGCGCAGTATCGTGATGGAAACTTAGATGCTTATATTGACATCCAACCCGGACAGTCTGGCACCTTCCCTCTGCCTGTGGAAAAACAGGAGACTTTTTCAGAATCTCAAATCACTCTGCGAGAATTATCAGAAACCATGAATGCACTTACTGGAAATCTACTTGGTTTTGATATGGCCTACCGCACCGTTATTGATATGTTGGGTTCAAAAGACACCCCAGAACGCCGAGAAGCCTTGTTGTCTACTATGGAAGAAACTATTATGACTTTAGAGTTTTACGAAGAAACAGGTTATGATGGTGATATTCAAATGATGGTTGATATTATGCGTCAAAATGGTATGACTCCACCTCCACAATTTGAAGAAGAAGTGATGGCTCGCTATCAATTTGAAGACAAATACGCTGCTGAAGATAAAAAGATTCTCAAACCAGAAGTTCCTGCGGATTATAATCTACAACAAACTTTTGGCAACAACATGGTTTTGATGGCGGAAGATTCAGGCATGACCGACCTTCAAATTGTGAACCTTATTGAAAGTCCATTCTGGGAAGCATGGACTACCAGCACAACTCCAGTCAATCCGGGTTGGTGGAATCTAACAATTTCAGTTCGTGATTTGAAAATGTGGTCTCGTGGTATTAAAGCCAATCGAAATTGGAAAGTTTCAGATGTCAAATCCTATTTCAACATTCGTGGTAACAAAGATTCATTGGTAACTCAAATTGAAGCCATTCAAAGATTGATAAACAACCTTCAAGAAGGGGATGCAGGAAGTGTCGCCAGAGTCAATGGAATTATTGAAGAGTATTTTCACCATGTTCCCAAAGAAGCCGAAGAAGATGAGGGTCCTACCATCGAAGACTTCTTTAGAGATATATCAAAAGTTTTGAATAAGTATGGAGAGTTCTCATGGGATTCCCAACTTGACACTTACTACCCAGACGACCTTATGATATTCTTTAAGGGAACGCTGAAGCCTCATAATGATGCAAATTACTTCTTTCAATATGATGAAGATTTCTCCGAGTAAGCGTAATCTTTAAGTATCAGACGCAACCAACTTGTATTATGAGTTGGACTGAATCAGATGCGGCACACAAACTTATTCGTCGCAAGAATAAGAAACAACGAGATATGGCTCGTAAATCTTCTCGCCAAGAAAAGTCTTCCCGTGATTCCATGAATGCGGAACACATGGAGATGACTCCAGATATTGAAAACTACCCGGGACTTCCAATAGTTCCTGATTCTTACGGCACTAACTCTGCTCTTACCAGTGGACAAGGTGTGCCAGTTTGGTATGGCTCTGCTGAATCCTCTGACGATATTCGCACTGCTTCAGACTTTGTAGATTTAGCAGATTCTAACAATGGCAGTTTGTCTTTTAGCCATACTATGAAGACTATGGGAGATAATGAATACCTTACTATGATTGATTCCGATGATGATGAAGTAGATTTCATTTTCTTGGATGGCACCATGGCAACTTGTCTTTTAGATAATGACACTCTGACAACTTTCGTAGTAGCCTATGCACCAGAAACTTTTGAGGCTATGGCTCGTTACGACCCTTCCGAAGATGACATCGAGAATGCTACCTTAACTTTTGCAGTGAACTTCCCATCCTTTAATATGGAAGAACTTTCTCGCCAATACTTGACTTATCAGGAAGGCTCATCTTCTAAGTTCCATATGTTTTGGTTGGCTCAAGATGCAGGAGGCTCATGGTATGCTTTCAACTGCTATGCTCGAATGGGCTACACACCTCGTATTCAGCGCATCACAGGACCAACTTCTCAAGAACAGGCTTCCCGTGCTATGCAAAGCAAGATGAATGCTAAACTCCGCAAGGGTTACCGCAACCAATCTAAGAAGTTCGGTCTTCGTGCTGAAAGTTTTGGTGCGGATATGATTACAGAAGGGCTTCCAGTTATTCCAGATTCCTACGGCACTAATTCTGCTTTAAGTTCTGGACAAGGAGTTCCTGTGTGGTATGGCTCTGCTGAAGGTGATGAAGACGAGGATTTCGACCACTCTACTTACGAATACAAAGAAGTAGAACTTGCTAAACCTTTCCGCACAGCATTTATGGCTTCGCTTGGATTTATCGTAGCACCTTTGGTAGCCCTAAGTGGTTTGGCCTTTTTCTTAGGAGAGGAATAATATGGATTGGAAACAAATAGGAATTATTGGAGTCGTGGCTGGAGCCTTGTATTTGGCTTACGAAAACCGTGCTATGTTCATGTCTGAAACTTTTAATGCTCATGTCTCACCCTCACAAGACCAATTCGTGGCTCGTAACTGGGGAACTATTGAAAGAGTTTCTACCGAGCGTAACATTATGGCAGGTCAAGCCGTCGGCCAGACTATTAACTACAATGGCATGGGTATCACTCCTGCTACTGTGGGTTCAACAAATGGCATAGGCCAAGTTATGGATTTGAGTGTCTACGCTGCTACTATGCGAAGCACTGACCCAATTTGGGGACAGAACTATCCGGGCCGTGCTATCGGTCAAGAGTAATCTTTAAGTAGTCG
>PDMW01008319.1_pt1 | contig 10741 bp, 18 predicted proteins | sample 1515511 | NCBI WGS metagenome assembly PDMW01 (sample SAMN07343023, study PRJNA328102) | Marine metagenome, whole genome shotgun sequencing project. | biome: marine; feature: bay; material: water; isolation source: viruses from water sample < 0.22 micron filtered, nuclease treated, low... ... | reverse complement strand
GGTTTAGATACCACAAACGCTCGAACTCGAACTGGTACATCTTCAGATGACATTCAATTCGACGCTCTTATTACTGCCGCAGATGGTGTGACCGTCAGTGCGGTTGGTTTAACTGTTAGCGCTGGCGGTGCCAGTATTACAGGCGGCACATCGTCGGATACTCTAACGGTCTCTGGTGACGCGAGCGTTGGTGGAGACCTTACAGTCAGTGGTGACATTGTATCTCGAGGTGCTGTAGACCTTGTTGTACAAGACAACTTCATTGATTTAAACTTTGGTAATTCGACCACAACTTCTGAAGCTGGTGGTTTGACTGTACAGATGAACCGAACAAGTGGTTTTACCGCAGGTACGGTAACAACCTTTGTGGCTGGTGTTGCTTCAACAAGCAATCCTACATTCACTTACACTGATGCAACTGGATCAACAGCCCTTACTGCTGGTGATGTTGTCGTCATTAGTGGTGCTACTGAGTCAGGTAACGATGGTTTGTTCGTTGTATCTTCTGTTAATCAAGCGTCTTTCCCTCAAATAGTTACGATTAAAGGTATTGGTACAGTTGCTGTTGATGGTGCGACCCCTTGGGCGCAGAATCAGTTTGAAGCAGATACTGGAGATACTGCAACCGCTTACAAGACTGACCTCTTTATTCAATTGGTTGCTGATGGTTCAGCCTCATTTACGGATGCTGGTGGATCTAATTACAACAAGGGAACTTTCCTTACTGCGTACCACAGTGCTGCAACTGAAAGTGACTTCTCCGCTGATGGTGGATACACGACTGTAGAAAGTACTTTACAATCTGCTTACAATGGTGGAAACACTATTACGACTGCTTCAAGTACAGACATTGCATTGACATTGACAAGCGGTGGCTTCACTGTAAATGGTGCTGGTGCGGTTGACTTTGGTAACGCTGGAACTGATGTTGCAGGCTTTGCAGTCGGAACAAGTACTTTCGATGTTAACGCAACTGGTGCAATCACGCTTGATGGTGTTGGGGCTTCTAACCTAACAACAACTGGAGCACTTACTTTAAGTGGTGCTGGTGTAAATGTTGCAGGTGGCAGTGCCGAAATCGACATCACAACCAGTGGATTGATTGATGTTAATGGTTCTGGTGGTTTGGACATGGATCTTAGTGGGGCTGCTTCAGCAATCTCGTCTACAGGTCAAGACCTAAGCATTGAAACAGTTACAAGTGGTGAGTTGGATCTAACAGCCGCTGGTCTTATGGACATCAACGCTGCTGCAAACTTGGACATTGATGTAACAGGTACCTTCGATATGCTTTCATCTGGTGCATTCAGCATTGATGGTACAGGTGCATCGAATGTAAGTGCCGCGAGTGGTAATCTGACTCTGTCAACAACCACAAGTGGTGACATTGATCTATCTTCGGCTGCTGATGTAGATGTTGATGGTGCAAATATTCAACTTGATGCTACTGCGGCTGTTTCAATTGATGCCGCTGCTGCTTCAAATGTTACTGTTGCTGGTGCTGACCTTACCCTGTCAACAACCACTTCTGGTAATGTAGACATCACTGCTGCCGATGACATCAATCTTGCTGCCACTGGTTCTGTCATCGATATGGATGCCGCCACTTTGACCGTAGACATGACTGGTGCTATCAGTCTTGATGCAGGTGCTGCCTCTAACCTGACCACATCTGCTGGGGCCTTGACCTTAGATGGTAACGGTGGTGTTAATATTGCTGGTAATGCTGCTGAAGTAGACATTACGACAACTGGTGCTGTTGATGTCAACGGTGCAGCCATCACAGTTGATGCGTCTAGCACATTGTCTTTCGATGCTGCAGATTCTACTAACTTGACCATGGTTGCAGATGATGGATCAGATAAGACTCTGACGATTGCTGCTACAAATAGTGGTGGTGGAAACGCTCTTGTTGATATTTCTGCCGATGGTAACACAACAATCAATGGTGCTAACATTCTACTTGGTAGTGGTGGTGGAACTTCTGATGTTGTTCTTGATGGTGTTAATGGAACTGCTTTGGTTTCGACCTCAGGCATCAACATTGTTGCAGGCGTTGCAATCTATGAGCCTCTTTATATCAGCACAAGTGGATACGCCAAAGCCGATGCAACCAGTGCTGCTACAGCCTTTTGTGTTGCAATCGCTGCTGAAGCTGGTGCCGCTACTAATGGTAAGGTCTTGACTGCTTCTCAACCTTTCGTAATGAAGCTATCAGGTGCTCCTTCTGCTGTTGGACAACGCGTATATCTTTCTACAACTGCTGGAGAAGGAACAACAACTGCACCAAGTGGTAGCGGTAATGTTGTATTCCAAGTTGGCTTTGTATTGAGTACATCTGCATTGTCAGGCTCGAACTACCCCGTATTATTCCAACCTCAGTTCATTGCTGAAATAGGATAAATCTAATAAGGATTGGCCCAAGTGATCTAAGTGATTGCTTGGGTCTTTCCTCTTTTAGGGGGATAAGCTATACTAGAAGTACAGGGAGGAACAATGAATGAAAAAACACTTCGCACTCAAATGCAAGTTGGACTAGGGGAGGCAATCCTTAGGCAAAATAGATTACAAACTTTGATCTCAAGCGGTATTGCCAATCAAGAGCAGAAGAACGAATACAAGTTACTGGCAGATGCTTTAAACGAAATCAAATTGGACTTGGGTTTTGACTGTAACGATGACGGTATTCCAGACACGATTGAAATCTTTCACCAAACAGCGAAGACGAGTTGCTGTCGTTTTGTCCCGGGAGACGAAAAGCCGAAAGCAAAGAAGCCCAAGCGTAGTAGTAGTAGGAGCAGACGATGATTGCTCTTTGGTTGCTTGCAGCGTATGGCATTTGTTTTGGCATACAGAACAAACTGGTGTTCCTGAGAGGGAAGCACAATACCTTAGACAAGCTACTCGAATGTACTTATTGTACAGGATTCCATGCAGGTTGGATTACATGGTTGGCTTACGATGGTTATCGATTGGTAACGGAGCCTTGGTGTTTCATTGAACTACTTGGGTTCGCATTCGCCAGTTCTGCTTTTTGTTACTTTTTAGACACGGCTATTCGATTGATGGAATCTCACGCAGACCCCTTAGGTTAATTAGCTCAAATCATTAGAATACCAGTTACCTTTCATGCTATTCAAAACCTTTGTAAAGAACTGATTAACCTTTTTTAGCGTCTTGGCTTTACTGTCAAGCAGGTTTGAATCAAGCAACTCTTCAGCTAGTCCAAGCTCTCCAATATCACTACCTATTACTCTCAATGATTGAAACCATTGTTGAACAATAGCGTCATCGAACCACCAAATATCATCTTCTGTGAGGTGTTCGTTTTTAGCCCATTGAGCAAATAAATCTGATGCTTTGTCTTGAGGGTTAAGTATTATGTCTTCACCCAGTGTACCTCTGTATTTTTTTTCTTGACCCGGTACAAAAATCGTAGTCATCGCAACTCGATTGTAAGCGGGCCACGCAGGCACCATAGGGAAAATGTCGTTTTGGTATCGTATTTCAATCTCATTCTCCTCGCTCCATGCTTCGAACAAGTCATGCATCATCATCAAAGGAGTGAGTTGTTCATTTACCGCAACCAATTCACTTTCACCTAAAAAAAGTAAGACTCGAGGTGTTGTGTGAGGTGCGTTTAAAATCCTGTTTGCAGTTGCCTCTACTTGTTCCTCTACACCGTCAATAGAAGAGAAAAAGCCTTGAGACCGTTGGCTTGTTGCTTCATAATCAATGTTAATCGATTCCACAAAGAGGTCAACAGATGGTAGCCAGCGTTCAATTCTCTGCTTTCGAGGCCGTGGTAATATAGGTTGACCCTTCTTTTGAGCCTTTGCCCTCTGTCGTTCTTTTGCGGTTGCTTCACGGTCTTCACGATACGACATCAAAGGTCTGCGCTTAAACATGCCCTCCGATAAGCCTGTGAGATCATATGTTAAAGGATTCTTTTTACGGCGCATATTAGTGACCTTTGTTCTGCCATTCAGCGGAGATTCTGTCTGATGTGATAGGGCCACCAGCCGCCCATGTATAACAAGTCCGAGCACTGTGGCACTTAAAATGATGCATGTGACAGTAACCCAAGACGCCATCTGCATCTTCGATGTTTTGACTGACTGGCCCAGCGGTCATACAGTCCATCATTCTAGGGCTAATGTCAAAAGCTACGCAGTTACCGCACCTTGAGCGCATTGCAACTTCGGGCGTTGTATTCCAACGACGAGCAAGTCTGCGCCAATATGAGGTATCCGCAAGATTTAGCGGCCCATATTGAATCCACTTGGCTCGAATGGAAGAATTTCGGTTCTTGGTATTCAGCTTTAGATCTTGAGTTGCGCGAGGGCAACTACTGGGGTTTTTGCGTGTGACCGCATACCCCAATAGTCCGCCCAGAACTGCACCGAAGTACGGATTCATAACTATGCGTTAGAAGGTTCAAATTGGCTGAGTATAAGGTGTACTTGACACTGTACAGCACCACTTGTGACGATTGTGATGTCGTCTCCAGCAAGTCCTTGAAGGGCACTAAAGGTGCTAGATAATTGGTAGATGAAAGTTCCTGCTGACGCTGCACTTTGGGCTGTTCCAATGTCTGACCCTGCAATGTTAATAGTCAAGTTGGCACCACCAGCACCAGCAATAACATTCACAAATGCGCCTAAGACGGAATATGAATTTCCACCATTAGGGTCTGCAATAGTGATAGTTTCAGCGGCTGCTGAACTCTGCTTGGTGACGATTGTATTAGATGATCCATATTTTTGGTAAGCGACTGCCATGTTAGTCTCCTGAAATTGATTGAATAAACACTATTAGTATAATATAGCAGAAAATTTAAAGTGTAAGTTGTAGCACTGAATTTAAGGGGTTTGACCAAAGGTCGTCATACATCGCCAGTATTGGGAGTTTTGGTTACTACCTGATGTTTCAGTCCAGTAAGGCATGCAGGTACTTACCTTCAGTGCATTAATGGCAACCCCACTAATAGCAGAGCAATCGCTCTCAGTGGCTCCTGCGCCACCTCCTGACCCTTGTCCTCCACCTTGTCTATTCATGCGGCAAAACATCTCACGGCAAAGCAAATCGCCATGTTTATTGATGTAGTCAGAACTACAGGGTACTTCCAAGAGGTCAGGTTCAGTCAAATGGACAACAGCTTTTGCTTGAGCTTGTTCGAACTCAGTCTCCAGTTCCCCAACAGCCTCTAGTATTGCAACAGCATTTGCATCTTGTCGAGCATCACGCTTATCAAGCCACCACATTGTACCTCCAGTTAAAACGGAGCCACTGAGAGCAGCAATAATAATTGCAGTGACCATGCTACTCGTCATCCGCTGCAGGAGCAGCGTCTTCAGGGGGCTTGGACTCTGCACCATCGGATTGGGCAGATTGATCTTCTCCAGCCTTTGACTCATCTGATTGAGCCTGTTCTGAATCTCCGTCAGATTGTTCGATTCCATGTTGTTCCTCTTGGAGGGCCTTTGGGCAGGCAAGAAGTAATAGAGTAGAAAGAATAATATAGTTCATTTTGGTCTCCTAAGAAGATGCTTCAAGTGATTTTATTGCATCGAATAGCATTTGAGCATCTGGATGCAAGTAGCGCGCTGTTGTTTCAATGCTTGCGTGGCCCAAAAGGACTTGAAGGTTGCGGAGTTCCATGCCGCCCCTTAAAGCGTTTGTCGCAAAGGTGTGTCGAAGAAGGTGGGGGCTTACCCCTGTTAGTTCTTCATGGATTTGGCCCATCTTGCGTGTATGTTTACGGACGGCTGCGGGCCGAATCGGGCAATCTTGATAGCCTGTAAACATCCATTCCACGGGTTGAAGTCTCTCTTTATAGCTGTCGAGCAGTTCCGTGGCTCGAGTGCTCAGGGGGATAAAGCGTTGTTTATCTCCTTTACCTCGAAACAAGAAGCCTCGAATACCTTGAAATACGGTGTCGTCAGTAACCCTAAGGTCACAAAGCTCACTAATTCGCATACCTGTTTCCGGGAGAAGCAGTAATATGGTAGAGCACGGGTCTGGTACATTTGAGGCTTCTTCTTTGTACACCTCAAGTTGAGTCGGCGTGAGGGCTGCTCTCATTTGATTGGAACGGCCTCTAGCTTTAGGCAATAGTTGTTCTGCTTCGTCTTCTTCAAGCCCTTGTTCAGCAATAAGATAATGTTTTATAGCAGACCTTAAAGGAAGAACCGTTCCAATGGGAGTGCTATTATCTATTTGTTCCTTCAACCATCTTAGTGGATCCTTTCGTCCAAACTGCCGCACAATACGATTGTATTGCTGCTTAGTCCTATGGGATAAGCGTAACTGCTCCAGTCTGTCATTGAAAGATTCGTGCTTGGGCATATTAGTTACGGAACAGTAATAATCCGCCAAGAAGTAACGCACCAGCACCTAAAGCATAAATGGCTGGATGAATACCGGATGACTCAGGTAGAGCAACAGCCTCAAGGTAAATATCATCTTGTGTAGGTGAAGATGACTCTATCGCTTCTTCTACAACTGCTTGTTCTTGAGGTGTAGGCATGGCTGATCCACCCCGGTTGGAAGGCATTGTCATCCCTGCTCCACGATTAGACATCATGATAGGGGCAGAGCTTGGCAGCCCTTGTCGGATAAAGGGCATAGTACGAGAGGTCATAGGGACTCCGAAAATTGTGTCTTGAACAGTATATCACTTCACATCAGTATAACAATTTGAAAATTTAAGTTGAGTGCTACAACTCTCTACGATGCCCACCATTACTGGGTTTAAAGTACAGTTACGATAATAATGTATTATCATCACTATTGCATTAATTACACAAGCCCTTTATAAGAAGTGAGCAATTTGCAACAACATACACTCCCACAAGGAATAACCATGAGCGAACAACCACAAGCGACAGCCGAACAACAAGCCAAAGGATGTATATTCTTATTTATATTCTGCGTCATCTTTGCTATGTGTGCGGGATTAGACGGCAAGAAATCATCGTCATCAGGCAGTAGTTACAAGAGTACATACAAAAAGCACGATGCTGGAAAGGAAACTCGTTGCCACGATAGTTGCAACTATTATTACCGAACAGGGCAGCGTGAATCTTATAACTCGTGTGTAAACTCTTGCTGCGGCAGTGACTGCTAGTATGTTTTAGGCATCAGGTAAGGGGCGTATCCGATGGTGGAGGATTGTTCATGTACTGAGTCCAAGCATACCGTTTGCGTTCTACACAGTAGTTGAAGTCATGCTCATTGTCATAGGCTTCTTGCTCGAATGGACTCAAGCGGTATGCCATTAGGCCACTTCGATACTTTATCAGTAAAGCCAGCCACATTGTAATATAGAGGAACCACTGGCCGATAAACAAAAGCTCAAGCTGTTGCTGATAATGAATCGTTTCATGATTCTTTGTTTCATCATCCATTTCGCCTCGGCACCATACACAGAACCCAAAGGCGATGGCATTGATTTCGATTGGCGCAACCTTACTTAACCAAACGGGAACCTTAGAGTTCTCAATAAAAATGGGTTTCCAGTGTTTCATGATTGTTTTGGTGTGAGATGTTGACCTAAGTAATATGCGACGCGTGCGATTAGAAGAGAAGACAAGATAATACTGACCTTGTGTCGGTCTTTGAAAGGCTCGTGCGTCGAAAGGTACTGATAAGAATAGTAAGATGTGACGACAGCCAAAGCTCGGGCAATAGCGATTTGCCGTCCGTCCGGTTTATTCGGATTGGGAGAAACCATGTCAGGATCTGTATACTCAAACTGACCTGTATACACATCGTAAGTCAAGAGTACTTTCCCGGATTCTGGGATATACTGTTCCATTAAGAACGCTGCTCCTGTAACCGACCAATCATTTCTTTAAGGTCGCCAATCGTTTCCTTTATATACTCAATGTCCTTTGCGAGATCAGATGCCTTTGCACTGGAGGCACCTAATTTAGCAATCTCTCGGTCTGCATACTCAAGCTTAAGCTCAAGCGTTGTGACATGAGTATTGGTTTTCCATACCCATCCACATAAAGGCAAAACGCCAATACTTATGACTTTAAAGATTAGGTCGAAATCAAGAGTCATTAGAGCCACTCTGAGCAGAAGGGCTAAACTTTTCAAAGGCACTGAATCCCAATCCTGCGCCAGTCAAGTACAGCATTCCGTCAAAGATGTGAGGTTCAAGCGGTATCTCCATAAATACATTGCAAAGAAAGGCGAACATACAGCAGAGAAATGACATAAATGTGATCACCCGTTTGGATGACACATCATCATTTACCCCCGCAAACATAGATGAGAGAAAGTTTTTCATGGATACCTCACCTTCTTTTACCACACCATAACCGCCACCGTGAGAAACTGTAGCACTCAAAATCAGTGCTATATAGGGTTGAGGTTTGCTTTGAGATTAGATACGATACTACAGAGGTGTTTTTAAAAATGACTGAAACCGTCCTAGATTTATTGATGAATGGCTCCCCAATGGTTGCCTTTGCAGGCTACTTGTTGTGGTCAAACCATCGATCAGAACGGAAAATAGAGAGTCAACACACCGAATTTTTGACCAAGCTGGATACCCTTGAAGATCGACACGCCAAAATCCAAGAGCAGACACGGGAACGATGGATGCAAGTAGTGGAAAAGCTCGAGCAAGAAAAGAGTCAAGCACTTGGTCAATTGAACACACAGCATGAAAGAATCTTAATTATACTTGATAACCTTAAAGGAAGGACAGAACCATGAACCCATATGGTGCACCCGAAGCCGATTTGGCTGAACAGGCTTATGACTATTTATCTCAAATACCTGGGCTAGATAAGTTCCTCCCTCGGAATGTCCAAGTCCATAGGTCACCTGATGGTCAGTTTTATTGCGTGAATGCTGAGGCTGAACTCAAAATGCAAGCTCAACGCTTATTTGCCGCGTTTATTGGAGGGCCTGCAGTTATATATGCAGGACTACAGGTCAACAACCCTCTCATCCGCACCTTCGTTATGGGTATGGGTGTCGCATGCAGTCTCTCTCATTACATGCAATACCAAGCGGTCAAAGGCGCACCTATCCAACAACCCCTTCCGCCTAATGTTCAACAATCGTTGAATGCTTCACCTGAAGCTTTTGATGACCCAATCCGAGTTTATGTCAATAAACCCGCCCCTTCCGTTTCAGGTTACATCTAATGACACCTAGTAATGAATCGAGCCTGAACACGGTGGCTTCGCACCTTTCGATAACAACAGCCAAGATCGCAAGCACGCTTGCGGCTATGCATGAAGTTGCTTTGAGCGGCAACACCCGAAAGGTGGCTGAAATGGCCCAAGACTTAGACAGCTATACGGATGACAGCATGGAAACCTTAAGGGACATCATTGTTGACAACGAATTACCGACGCCACCTTCAATTTGGTCAAAGCTAGAGATTATGTCCCAAGGACTTAATCATTCAATCAAAGAGATCCTTCTGTTGGCTGTTGAGATCAAACTGGGTACTGATCTCATGAAGCGCGAAATGAGCAAATATCATAATTGAGTGCTACATTTTGTCAATCACTGACTTAAACTTAGATATACTATTCAAGAATCCCTTCAGAGGTTTATGATGAAAGAAAAAGAACTTAAGAAATTCGCATTTTATAGTCTTGCTGCTTATGGTGCTTACTGCTTGTATCAGAAGTATTATGGACAATCCGCTATGGCCGGAATTCACATGGGTGCTATTGGTATGAAGAATCCTGCTCACATGAGCGGTGTTCATATGGGTGGTGTTCACATGGGCGCAATCAACAGAATGGGTATGATGCACTAAACCCGTTTACGGTTATAGTTTGTACGACGGCGTCGAACCATTCGGCGCCTAATTTTCTTTCGTCTTTTCCCTAATAGGATTTTAATGTCCTTGGAAACGGCGAAAGTTTTGTATTGCCCGTCCATAAATAATGATGCTTGGTGGACAATCCCGCGCCAAACCCGTCCATCGAATACCACGCTTCGAAAGTTGTAATTATTCATCTTGCCCCAAGCCTTCACAGCAGCCTTGTTCCACCGCTTACCTTTGAAGATGACTTGGTAAGTATTCTTTGGCTTAGGTAATGGAGGAAGCGAACGCACAAGACCCAACATGGCGTCTCCTTTGTACACTTTCGCATTCGCATGCTCTGACCATGAGTTAATGATGCTCATTACTGCCTTCTCAGGCGTTTCTGCAATGTCTTCTGATCCAATAGCTTCACGGATGACTCGACGCTTACGCTCAATAACTTGAGCCACACGATCATCGACAGTACCGTGAGCATGAAGAAACCATATCTTTGTAGGATAAGTTTGAGAGATACGGCGGATTCGATCTTCAGCTTGTTCCTCTTCTGCGGATGTCCAAAAGCGCTCAACGAAACAAAGGTGTCGAGCACGGGTGAGCGTAATCCCTGTTGCTGCAGCCTTTGAGCCAATGAAGATTGGGACTTCACCATTCTGGAACTTGTCAATCATTTTTTGTCTTTGAGCTTTTGGTGTGCTTCCCATAATGACAACATGAGCCAATCGTTGTTTCTTCATCTGAAGCATCATTCGCCGTATTACAGCAGAGTGCTCTGCGAATAGTACAACAGGCTCTCCAAGACGGACGGCTCGAGCGGCCCAATCAACGGCTGCGTTTACCTTCCCGCGCCCTACGATGCGCCTTAAGTAACCTACTTTCACAAGAGCCTCTGCTGCCATTGAGCGTCTTGCCGCAGCCTCAGCCTGTCCATCATCCATT
>PDMW01008818.1_pt1 | contig 10758 bp, 10 predicted proteins | sample 1515511 | NCBI WGS metagenome assembly PDMW01 (sample SAMN07343023, study PRJNA328102) | Marine metagenome, whole genome shotgun sequencing project. | biome: marine; feature: bay; material: water; isolation source: viruses from water sample < 0.22 micron filtered, nuclease treated, low... ... | reverse complement strand
GTCTATGAAGTTAGAACCTATCCCTGCTTAAATGCACTTAACGAACCGCTTTGGCCCGATAGATGGGATTACAATTCCCTAATGCTAAGAAAGGGAGAGATTGGTACAATTGCATTCACTAGAGAATATCTTTGTGTTCCTATGTCTACAGGTACTTCTCTCTTTAACCCTGAATATCTAAATAATGCCAAGTCAAAAGAATACATATTGAAACCTTATAGAAGAAAGGACTTCAGATATTTTGTCGGAGTAGACCCTGCTATTTCTACCGATGGAGACTACAATGTTATCACAGTATTAGAAGTAGATGAAGATGACAATAAGACTGTAGTTTTTGTTGATAGGGCTAAGAATGTAGACTTTAGACAAAACATAGAGAAGGTGAAAATGGTAGGTAAGATTTTCAATCCGGAAGTTGTTTTGTTTGAAACTAATACCTTCGCCAAATCCTTCACCCAAGAATTAAAAAATGTCTCGGATATCAATGTTCATGATTTTAATACTACTAGAAAAAAGAAACAGGAGATTATTCTTAACCTACAAATGAATTTCGAAAACGGTAAAATAAGACTACCCTATGGCAATGAAGAGAGTAGGAGAGTTACCTCTACTCTAATAGAGGAATTGTCTATGTTTGCCATTACTGAAGGAGGCAAGTTTGAAGGCATAGGGGCACACGACGATATGGTAATGAGTCTAGCCCTAGCCAACTCTGCGACTTATACAATGAATGAGAAGTTTATTCATTTGGATGACCTAGGCATATTTGATAATAAGCCCACTACTCCCAAGCCGTTTGCTGGAAAGGGAATTATGGGACTAAACTTTTGAGGCGATACTATGGCAACTCCGGATGAAAAAAGAGAAGCGGCTCAAAGACTAGAGCAGGTAGCCGATTTAGAAGAAGAGGCCGAAGATGCTAAATCTGAAATTGAGCAATCCCTAGATATTAAACTAACTAGTTTTATTCAAGACTTGAGCATAGTAGATGAATCTGAAGCCATTACCAAAATAAGTCAAGAGTTTAGAATCAATGCTTCTCAAGCAAGAAAACACTTAGATATATTTCCGGACAAGTACTTAGTCCAAGATACTTATGTCCCCGATATCATCAAGACGATGAGAAAAGAAAGAAGAAAACTAAAGGGCGAACATAGGACTAAGATGACTAAGGCAATTGATACTTTAATTGATGGCTACTCAGACCACTTAGATAAGTGCATGAATAGTATTTATTGGCTAAAGCCCTACAAGCCCACCCTACAAAAAATGAGATTTAGTGAAGGGGATTTGTTGAAAATTCATGGCATTAAAAACATAGAGGGTAGGAGACAAATGATAGATTCACTTTGCAAGTACTGGGAGGCCGAATTAGAGCAGTCAGAAACTCCATATGGAAAGCAGTACTCCACCCTACAGAAAACTATGAATAATGCAAAGAGGGAATTTAGAAAACAGGTAACTGATTTATCTAAGGCTAGAAAAACCATAAAGGAAGAAACTAATGAATTTATTATCAAGTCAGTTTGCAACCAACAGGGAATTAGTGCTAGAGAAATCTTAGATAGAATGCCTACTAGATTATACAAAAGAACTACTATGAAAGTAATCCCCCAACTAATTAAAAAATTAGACATAACTGATATCGACGGGGCCTACTATAAATTAGATAACGAAATCAAAAAGAACATCTATGCTTATACTGCTGCCTTTATTGATTCTGATGGTTACATCACAGTGGATAGGAATATGAATCCTAGAGTGGGTTTAGTTGCTACAGGGGATAGGGGCAAGGCGTTCATGCTTGAAATTCACAAAGCATTGGGCATAGGCAGATTACATTTAGACCAAAAATCTCCACAGAATACTAGACCAGTGAACCGATTAAATTTCTATTCTCAAGCAGATGTCAGTGAACTACTTGTCAAGTGCTTACCTCATTTTAGAATGAAAGGCAAAAACGCTGAACTACTTTTAGAACTAATTAGAATGAAAAAATCATACAAGAAGGCTGATTGGTATAAAGGCAGATGCGATGAAATTTTTAAACTAATGAAATATGAAAACCATAAAGACCATGTTGGCTTCGACTTTACTAAGGATAATATAGACATAGAAACCGTAGCAAAATTACATGATAATTGTAAAATGAGTCTAATGGATGAAATGGAAAACATTGGGACTTTGGTGGCGTGATATTATGGCAACATATTGCGGAGTTTGCTATACTAGTAAGCAGAGCAATCCCTATGGGTATTGCAATGAGTGTTGGCTGAAGGCAGGTAAGCCAACGAGGGAAAACCCCCAAGGAAGCATTGATAAAAGATAGGCGGGTCGTAAGGATAGGGTGTAGGCATGGCGGAAAAGCGAAGATTCTCTTTGACCAATTTATTTAGGAAGACCACCCCTACTCCTACAGATAGGGAAGTCTACAATATAGGCATCCAAGAAAAGAGTCCAGCGCAGATGCTAAACGGGCCACTCATCTACAACATAGTACAGAATTCTGTAATTACTAGAACTTGCCTAACTCAATTGAAGCAAGAAGTATTTCGTAGAGGATATACTTGGGAGAAGGCATATGAGGCTAGGTGTGAAGACTGTAACAAGGAACACAAAAGACCAGTTCAAGAATGTTCTAGGTGTGGAAGCACTAATTTGAAATTGCCAGATGTCAAGCAATTGGAATATGCAGAGAAGTTCTTAGAAGGATATGTTAATCAATCTGAACAATTATTTATTGATGTTCTGAAGGAACTAGAAGACGATTTGAATATCATGGATGATGCCTACATCGTATTCGTAAAGGAATATTATATTGATGGTAATGGTAAGATTAGAATGCACCGAATAAAGGAAGTATATCGAGGCGACCCTTCTACAATGCACATTTATGCAGATGAAGATGGGGTTAGAGGAACTAAAGGATTTACTTGCATACACCATAGAGAGTTCATGGCAACCGAGCCGCATGAAAATTGCGAGCAATGTGGAGATACACTTTACCCAGTGCATTATGTAAATAGGGCTAAGGGAGAAGACCAATATTTCATCAAAGGAGAAGTCTTACATTTTAGTAAATATAGTCCTAGCAGACTGTATGGACTTTCACCAATACTTACTCTATACAATCATATCATGACCCTTATCGCTATGGAGAATTATGTCAATGCCTCTTATACCAAGAGCAGAATGCCTAGAGGATTATTAGCGGTTCAGACTAGAAATATGGAATCTATGATGAGTTTTTGGCGTGGGGTTAAAGAAAGAATGGAGCAAGACCCCCACTATATTCCTGTAATGGGAATAGAAGCAGAAGGTGGAAAGGGCTCTATCGAATGGATTAAGTTCATGGATAGCCTAAAGGAAATGGAATATGTCGCAGTAAAGGATGATTTACGAGATAGAATCTCTGCGTTTTTTGGTGTTAGTAAAATCTTCATGGCAGACTCTACTGCTAGTGGTGGACTAAATAACGAAGGTATGCAAATTCTTGTAACTAACCGAGCAGTACAAATGGCTCAGAATGTCTACAATGAATATGTATTCCCGTTCTTAACTACTCAGTTTGGAATTACTGATTGGGATTTGAAACTACCACCGTCTGAAGAAGAAGATGAGATAGCAGTTCTTCGTAAGAGAGAGATAGAAGTTAATATCGCAGCATCTACTAAGAATCTAGGATTTGATGTGGATATGGATGAAGATGGAAACTTTACCTTTAATAAGCCCGAACCTAAAGAAGAAGAAATGGGAGCAGAGGGTGGAGATGAGCCGGTGGAATTAGACCCTTATGCTGGAACTAATGTTGATGCGTCACAGATGGGACAAATGATGGAACAGCAGCAACAAAGTATGGCAAGTACTAACGAAAATGTTAAATCAACTAGAAATAAGCCGAGTATGGCCACAGGGCCGGATAAAAGGTTTAGTGGCCTACCAGCCGAAGCCGGAAATCAAAATGTAGACCAAAGAACAGAAAGAAGGGTTGGTTAATTATGAAAGCAGATTCGATAAAGGCCGGAGAAAAATCCCGCCGAATTTTTTGAGAAATTTAGGTGATTAAAATGGAAGATACAAAACAAAAAGAAATACGACTAAGAAAGGAATTGGCTAAACTTAGAACGCAAAATGCGGCTGAGTCTAGAACTGTTAAGAAAAACAGGGACTTCGATATCGCCGGAATAGATACTAGAACTTCCCATAAGGCTACTCATGGAAATGCAGAAGTTCCCGATGTAGTTCTCTTACCTAAGAGGAAGCGAAACCGAAAAGAAAACATTCCGTTCTGAGGTGGCTTATCATGTCGGTTATCATAAAAAATATTGATGAACGAACTATGGAAAGTGCGAAGACTAAGAAGGAAAAAAATGAAGAAGAAATCCAAGACACTCAGAATAAAAAGTATAAGGATTGGAAATCTCCACTTACAAAACTAGGTAAAATCTCTGCCTCTAAGTCACACAGTGACAAAAGAAAACATTTCAATTCTCTAACTAGTTCGTATAGAGGTGCTGCTAAACCCAAAGTAAAACATGAGAGAATATTATTTTCTTTGGATAAGTTGAAAGAAAGAACTTATATTTTCGATGAGATTAAGAATGCCAAGGGTGACTTCGTAAAGATAAGTCCCGAAGAACTAGAAAATAAAATAAAAGATTTAGTTCTATCTAAACAAGTTACAAGCGTAGCACATGGGATTATCTTTGAAGCAAGGCCACCCATCGTAAGAGAAGAATTATTACAAGCCTTAGATGATATTACTACTCACGAAGTAAAAATTGAAGACCAGTATGAAAAGGGGAAAGAGGGAGATGAGAAAGGACAATCATATTTTATTTCAGTATATACCCTAGACCAGTCTGACTTGAAAGATATAGACAAGATAGTTAAGGATAAGGTTGAGGTATTTAATTCGTTTGAGGGAGACTCTTATGATATAGAAACTACTTTACTAGAAGTGATGGTAGAATTATTTCATGATGTCTATGGGGAAGCACCAAACTATTCTATTAGAAAGGAACCAAAATTATTAGATTATTTAGGGGCGATAGCAGGAATGCTTAGGTCTAAGTCTAAGGGGAGCAAAGGACGAGGAATACAAACTTCCGAAGGAGTTGTTCCAGAATTTACTGGCGAGAAGGTCTTACCTAAAGAAGACATAACTTCCCTACTTTCTAATATAGATAGGACTATGGATAGATTTGTTGAGCAACAGGTCACTATAGAAGATACCATTGCCCGCTTACAGGACATAGATATTGCCCAGCAGATAAAAGAATATAATAAGGGTCTTCAAGAAGGTATTGATTCTACAACGAAAAAAGTCGAAGAATTATCTGAAAGGGGTAAAGAACTTCAGAAAAAATTAAAATCCGCTAAAAGACAAGAGAAGAAGTTTAAAGACACAAAGGAAACGGATTCTGACGGAAACCAAACCGCCTACGGAAAAATTAAAGATGTAATTAACCAGTCACAAAAAGCATTAGACATAGTTGCTGAAGAATTTGATAAGGGCGTTGAGATGTTAAACAGGTATGAGGCACAGGGAGTAGGTGACGAAAAAGAATTTACAGACGCTATGGAGGGACAAGTATCTGAGCAGATTTCTCAACTAGATAAGTTACAAAAGAGAATTAGGGATTATACACTTCAATTGGATATTGCCAGTCCGAAAGAAAAAGGTAAGACTATAGCAGAAGTAATGGAAGAAGTCGAACCAACTAAGACCGAAGACATAGAGGAATCTAAAAAGCCAATCGGTTCTAGGAGTAGGACAATTAATCCGAAGGGTATGGAAGGCAGTGTCTTCAGACAACACATTTACGCCTTAACAGAATTCCAACAAGTTATGCAGAAACTTTCAGAGAAACTAGAAGTGGAAATGAAAGAAGCAGAAGAATATGCTAAGGAGCATGAACAGGGGATAGAAATAAGGCTCAAAGGAGCAGCAGAACAGGTTACTATGGAAGACGATGAACAGTTTTCTAACCTATTATCCCAATTAGGAATGGAAGAACCATCGGCCACCGAAGACGATTTAGATGACATTCAGAAGTTGGTTTATAGGGCACTACAACTCAAAAGAAAAATGAAGAAGATTAACAAAAGGAGTAGATTCTCATGACTTGGAATTGGTACAATGAAGATATAGCAAAGGCGGAAAGTGACATACTATCGTCGTTAGATAAGAAGCAAAAGAAGGCCTTGAAGAAAACTTTACAGGCGGCAGAGCCATCAGAGTATTTCGGTCAAGATTTTACTAGATTGGGTGAATTGCTAGACATGATGAAGGAATTGGATTTGATTAAGTCCGATGAAAAACTATCTAAGAAGATGGAGACTATGGATGAGAGCAACTTAGATATATTAGCCACAGCCAGCAAACTCCGTAAAGAGTACGAAACCCTCTACAGGCAGATTCGAAAATTAGTATATCCAAAGAAAGGAGGCGACTTAAGATGACATGGCAAAATATACTAAAAAATGACAAAACCTTAATGATGTTTAAGAGAGGTCTTTATTTTTCAACAAGGGAAGAAACTACATTAAAGGGAATGTGTAAGGCTGGTAAAGACCATATCGAAAATGAAATTAGGAAACTAAATATCAATAAAGAAGTTCCTCATGACTTCATAGAAGGAGAAACTGTTAATGTTTTAGTGGCAGTTACCGCAGGGGCATTTGGCGGCGCACAAGCAGAAGATGAAATGTCGGGTGGTGGAGGACTACCTAAAGAATACAGGAAATACCATAAAGACCTCAAAAGGATATTCAAAGAAGGGATAGAGGTCTGTAAAAAGTCTAAAAAGAATAGAGAGGTAATTACAGAAACTAAAGTGGATTGGGACTACCACTATCCTCCCGATGTATTGGCACAATATCCTCCAAAGGAAGGAGAAGGCCGTAGAGAGTACCACAATAGGCTAATAGAATTAGGCAGGTACTCTTTCTAAACAGGTGATTAAAATGACAGAACAAAACGAAGTATTACTCTTGCTAAAAGAATTAGTAAATAGAGTACAGCAATTAGAAAGCGTAGCATACAATAATGACAATGTTCTGATGAAATCGGGATTTGTCGTAACTAACAGCCCAACACCGTCAATGAATAATAAGGCGGCTTCTACTTTTAATATGGATGATGTAGCAAACATGTCCTTCGATGACATGGCTAAGATAATTCAGAAGATGGAGTGATTTGGATGACTTGGGATTATTACGATATTAAAAAAGTAGAAATAAAAAAGAGCAATACCTTTAGTATGTTTATGGAAGTTAGCGTTCTTTTAGAAAGAGATGGCCGACAGGTAGATGCACACGAACTTAATATTTCTGAAAGGGAATTGCATGGAATGGTTGAAGATACTCTAAAACAGGCTAAAGGAACAAAATATTCTACTAAAGTAGAAGATGAAGAAGGAGAAGAAACTATTATCGAAGTAACTGTTGAATATGTTTCTGAAAATAGGTGAGTAAAATGCCAACAAGAATGACAACAGAAGAAGCAAAAATTGAACAGGCTATTAGAGCCGCTAGAATTGCAAAGCAAACTTTACTAGAAGAAACTAGGAATAGTATGCCTTTGGTAGTAGAGGAAGAAGAAGTAGATGTAGAAGATGGCATCGAAGAAAAACCTACTATCAAAGTCCCTAATCAAGATAAGGAAGGCTACGGTCTTGCAGGTGTAGAAGAGGAATATAAGATTAAGAAAGCAGTAGACCCCAACGAAGACATTGCTCTAAGAACTCAACTATCTACCATTACGGGATTAAATGTTAATATCGGTCTAGAGTTATTAGAAGGAGAGAAAGCACGATTGACAAAGAAGCAAATTGAGAGTATTTCTCAAACTCTAAAGAAGGTAAAAGCAATGAAACCTGCTGAATTACAAACAAGAATAGCACTAATAGAAGGTCTTGGACTTACCAATGTCATCAGAGTTTTAGAGTGATGTCTTATGCCATTAACCGGCCTTCTATTTGAGAAGGAAACTGAATCCGTCTCAAGCAAAATACTCTCACTTTTTGAAAAGACTAGAGTAGCCTATCTTTCTGCTAAGAGTGACCCTAAGAACTACGGGTCTAGATGGAGAAAGGCAATAGAAGATATTAGAGATGAATATGATAATGTAGACTACTTGGGTGGCCAACTCCAAGAATACTTAGCAAGAGATATTATAGAAAATAAAAATGCTATGAATCCCGAAAGCCCTACGGCTTCAGAAGTCTACAACGCAATTAAAATGCTACGCTTCGAATCAGATGAAGTGCAAGACCCATTTGCCAAACGCTTCAAAGGAAATGTTTTGGAAGCCTTAATGGAAGATAGTGGAGTTATGATTAAATTTATTCACTATGCTTTGAGAACAGATGACGAAACCCTACCGGATAAATTATATGATATCAAAGACATTGACCCCGACGACATTACAGTTGGACTAAAAGGTTTAGACCTAGACCCTAAAGATATCCCACTCTATATTACCGAACATTACGGAGACGGTAAGGATTCTAAAAAGATTGAAAGTAAGTTTAAGAATGGTCTTTCTCTATTGAAATTATTTTTCTTATCCAAGAACACGGAAGAAGATTGGAATAAGTTATTAGGCGTACAATTAAAGAAGGCTGAGAAATCTCAAGAAGAAAAAGCCGTAGTAGATTTCATTACTCCCAACAAACCAATGTATAGAATATTTGAATTAGAAGACATTAATGAACTACAGGGATTTAGTGGAGAATGGGTCGTACAAGAAAAATATGACGGCATGAGAATACAGATTCATAAGATAGATAATAAAATTAAAATCTATTCATATAATGAAAAAGATATTACTGATAAATGTAAAGCCCAAGTCGAAGTAATGAAAAAGAAAAACTTTGGAGATTGTATTTTAGATGCAGAATTAATCCTATTTGATGAAGAAGAGGCCCTACATAGAGCAGATACAATTGCCCATGTTTTTAAAAATCAGCATCCCGATGCAACATTAAGGGCACATGTATTCGATATAATGAGACATGAAGAAAGAAGTATGGCAGGAGAAGAACTTAGAGAAAGAATAGATATCCTATTCAATAATTATTCTATGCACTCGGATGAGAGCCTAGCATTCCCTTCTAAGAAAGATACTAGAATTGCTGATAATCTAAAGGACATTAAAGAATATAGTGAAACTATTATGGAAATGCCCACTGCTGAAGGAGTAGTCATAAAAGATATTACCTCTACTTATTACATAGGAACTAAGAAAAATCCAAAGTGGATTAAATGGAAGAAGTTCGTAGACTTAGATTTAATTGTTTTAGATAAAAAGAAAACTAAATCCAATATGTTCTCTTATACTTTAGGTGCAGGGCCAGCAGAAGGCGAAGGTAAACACATTAAAGAATTAGACAAAATAAAATATATGGATGTTGGTAAGGCTAACAATACCAAAATAGATGTAGACATAGGGGATATTATTAGAGTTAAAGTAGATGAAGTTAAGTTCAATGGTGAGAAATATACTATTTATGGTTCCACTGTTATAGAAATACCTGAAGTAGAATACCCCGATAAAATAATTACTTTGGAAATGCTATCTAAAGAAACTAAGAAGAGTTTGAAATTTAAGACTAAGGCATTGGAGAAAGGAATTCTAGTTACAGATTATGTTCACGGAGAAGCGATATTAAAATCTATGGACGGCTTTACTTTCTATGAATTTGAAAAGGATAATCTAATGTCTAAACACGCCATGATGAATTTAGATTCTTGGAAAACTGATGCTGAGAATATAATGAAAACTAAGCAAAGTGAATTGACAGTAGCAGCATTCCAAGCACTAAAGGAAAAGGGCCCCATGTCAATAAAAGCCCTACACAATTTCTTAGTTAAGGAACATGGAAGATTATATGATAGCGTATTAGGAGTACAGAAAGCGGGTGACATGTCTAAATTAAAGGAATGGCTTGATGCTAGAGATGGCATAACTTACAACCATAAAGAAAAGAAGTTCATGGCAGACTCCGATAAAATCATGTTAAGTGATGACTACAAGACCCCTTCGGAATATAGAAAGGGGGAGTTCAAAGTATATTCTAGGAAGGATGATGACCTAACCTTAGCAATTAATCTTTCAGACGAAACAATGTACTGGACAATAGATATTAATTCAGACGATGATATATTCGACCTATTTGGTAAGGCTGGTAAATTTCCTGCCGAAGTTGCTACTAACATTTCACCCAATTCTAAAACCATTGATGAAGGAGAGATAGAGTTAGGTATTCAGAAAGAAGGCTACCACGAATATTTCCTTAGGGGAAATAAGTTCGAAACTAAAATGCACTTTAGAGTAGTGCCTATGGATGATACAAAAATGTGGATAGCATGGACTGGATATAAGCAGACGGCGGCAGATAAAGACGGCGACGAAGGAATCTGGGATATTAATAAAGATAAATATTCTAAGTTAGTAATAAATAAAGAAAAACCATAAAGTATTAAATACCAAATGGAAAAAGGAAGAGTTGAGGAAAATGGGGTCTGCTGTTCTATCGCATAGAGAAAATGATTTCCAAATACTCAAAAGTCAAGACGATTTAATGATTGGAGGATATGCAAGCATAGAAATCGTCGATAAACAAAATGACTTAATCACACTCAAAGCCTTACAAGATGCAGTAAACAATTACATGGAGCAATCAAAATTTAGAAATGTAATGACAAACCATTCAAATGTCCAAGTAGGAGAAGTAGTAAAATCATATAGAG
>PDMW01031802.1_pt1 | contig 10776 bp, 10 predicted proteins | sample 1515511 | NCBI WGS metagenome assembly PDMW01 (sample SAMN07343023, study PRJNA328102) | Marine metagenome, whole genome shotgun sequencing project. | biome: marine; feature: bay; material: water; isolation source: viruses from water sample < 0.22 micron filtered, nuclease treated, low... ... | reverse complement strand
TTGTGTTTGAGCAAGGTGACATACCGGGCTTGACTAAGCAGGAAATGCAGCAGTACATCAGGTACATTGCTGACCGTAGGTTGTTACAGTTAGGACTCAAACCTAACTATGGAATCAAGGACAACCCATTAAACTGGCTTGACGATGTACTGGGCGTAGAGCATCAGAACTTCTTTGAAGGCCGTGCCACCACCTACATGAAGGCTGGGCTGCGCGGTGACGTTGGTAAAGTTTCCTTTACTAAGGTTGCCTAGCATGGAGGGGAACATTATAAGCTTTAAAGTATTTGTTAACTCTAAAGGTATTCTGATGAGTGAATATAGCAAGCTACCTGTCGAAAAAGTAACTTCTGTATTTAATGAAAGTGATACCCCGTTAATAAAGAAAGTACTAAGCGAAGTAGAAAGAAAGGTAGGTGATCTACATGAGCAGTTAGAAAAGGAACTAGATGCTCTAAACTGATATATTTATGGTCTGGGATGATGAGGATACATTGCGTACACTTATCGTCCCATGATCATACTGGTAGTACACAGTTTTAAAAACAGTAGTATCAATTCTATTAGTACCCCCAGTAGGATCAGTAACAACATTGTGCCTTGTTTGCGTGTCAACATAGCTGTTTAATAACGTACTTGATATAGCAGATACAGGCCCTACCATTTCGTTTTATCTGCCCAATATGCCGCGCTCATTTTACCCTTCGCAATATTCTTACGATGTCGAGCCTTGAAGCTTGCACGTTTCTTCTTCATACGCTCAGACTCTCCTGCCTTCGGCTTACCTGCCGTACTAGCACCTTGTTGACCAAAGCGAATAGTTTTAACTTTATCGCCTTCTTTAGCCACTACAACATGAGATTTTGTAGGGTGCTTCGGAGTCCTCTTTGGTTTGTTATAACCGCTAACTCCTGCACGTTCTAAACGTGAGTCTTTCTTCCTAGACTTACCGCCCTTCTTGTACTCTTCTCTCATTTACGATGCCTCGCTGTTTTCTTAGCTATCTTTTTGGGTTGCTTGGAGTGCTGCTTTCCTTTCTTTGTGTCTTCACGTTTCTTTCGGGAAGTGGCAGCGTACTCCTTGTCTGATAGAGCCTCTCTAGCCTTCTTCGGGAGATACCTTTCACCTGTTGCCTTTGCTCCTTGTGTTGATGGTTTACCTGATTTAGTTCCCCATTTTTCTTTAGTCCACTTCTTTAGGGATTTCTGTGATTTCTTTAGTGCCATTACTTGTAACCGCCCCCTTTAGCCTTATATTCCTTAGCGAGCATCTGGGCTTTACGCGCCGACCACTGTCCCGGCTTACCACCCTTTGAACCTGCTTTAATCTTGTTAAATAGATTCTTGCGCATAGTAGGCTTGGTGTAGTTACCCGCCTCGTTAACTCTTGACTTCTTTTTAGCTGGCTTCTTCTTTGCTGCCATGTCACCCTCCGAAAACTTTTACTATTATAAATATTGATCCAATAGCAATTATACCACCTATGAACAATGTAGCGCCACCCACTAATAACTGTTGCATAAGTATTTCTCTTTCTTTTTTCTTACGAGCTATTAAGCGTAAATGCTCCTGTCTGGCTTTCTCCTGCTCTCTCTTTGCCGCTTTGAAAGCCTCTAAAGTCTCTGGGTCTGCCACAAGAAGTATATCGTGTACATCCTTCCAGTATCTCTCATAGCCTTTCTTAATCTGGGTTAGCTTCAAGATCTCGCTTTGACTAAGAGGCTTGAATGTACTAGACTTACGCTCTACTTCAAAGTTTGTTAAAGCTTCACCAAAGTCACTGATAGTACCCATAAGCTGCTGGATACCCTGCCCAGATTCATTGGCTGTCTTTATCAGTCCGTTAAGGCTCGACAAGATGGCTGAAGCGGCTGCAACACTCTCTATAATCATTTTCTGGTCTTCTCGAAGCTCCTCATTGCACCTAGACCTAACATGCCCATGAGAACAGGCATCATAGTTTCTAGCGGAACTAGAGGAATAACAATGTCCATACCCGCTAGGGCTAGTACAAAGTTAGCAAAGGGTATTGTGATGAAGTTACCAAACATACCCAGCCCACATGTCCAACCAATAAAGGGCCGCCACCCAGATACAAACAAATTAGAACTAGCTGCTTCAACTTTGTTGACTTCTATCTGGGCCTTCATAAGATCCTGATGATGTTCTTCTGACATCGTAGCGATCTTATGGGCCAGCATAGCCTTCTGGTCTTTGTCTTCAATGAACTTGTCTAGCAAGCCCGTTACAGGCCCTACTAGCTGTGCTACTAAACTCATTTTAATAACTCCATATGTGTGGTCTTGGACGGCCTTCAGAGTCTTCAAGGTCATCAATGTGTATGAACCTTACACCACCCTTCTGACTAACACCAATACCACTAAAACCTGCCTCTAGAGCGCCCTGTACGAGCCTGTAAGCCCTCTCATGGGACACCCCTATGTCTATGGCCCTACCTGACGCATGAGCGCCGGGAGAGGCTTTACGGGCCTCTATGGGGTGGTCTTTACAGCGGTATGCAGAGGTTACAGGAAAGCTAAATCCCATCTTTTCACGCAAGGCATCCACCTTCTTCATGAACATAGGGTCTATACCCTTGGCTTGGCAGTGCTTACATTCTAACTCTTCTTCTGTGAAGTATTTATACATATCCTCCCTCTGCTCTAAAGGCTCTAGGATCTTCACGATCAAACCTTGCGGCTGTTACGACCTTAAACTGTTCTGGATCAAAAGCTATATATGAATAGGCCCCCGGCTTATTAGGATAATCCCCCGCTAACTCTATCTCATCACCCTCAATAGTATTTTTATACTTAATTCCATCAAAACCTAAACTTTTTAAATACTGTTTAAACTTATCATTTATATCGTATCTTCTTATATCCCTCTGTAATCTATATAACGGCTCATCTTCTTTACCCGCATTTTCTTCTAAGAATTTTTTATATTTAATATATGGTGGCCTCATCATATCGTAGAAAGCTCCTGAGTTTTTACTCTTGCTTTGATCACCTATCGCTGAAATAAATTTTGCAGCAAGCGTTTCTTTTATACTAAAAAAATCATCTATTATACTTACCGCATCCCAGACCCCTAAATCGTCTTCAATTACTAAAGGATTTTTAATATCTAAATATCCTTTTGTCATAGCAGGCAGTTTACCCGGTTTTTTAACAACCCCCTGTTCAAATATTTGATCTTGAGTCATTTTAAGATCATACATTTGTCTTTCAAATTCAACATTTTGTGTATAATCACCTAATGTTATATAATTTGCTTGTCCTTTTGTACCGAAGTGTGGGCCTATCTCTCTAGGCAATGCAAAGTTAACTTCAAAGTCCGTTGATATTCCGTGACCTGTTGCTCTGTATACAGGCTCTTTTATAACAGAATCCTTAACAAACTCTTGTATCCTTTGTCCTCTATCAGGATCAACATCTTCTTGAACTCTGGGTTGACCAGCGCGAGGCATCTTAACTAACATTCTGTTTAGCATACTAGCCGCTTCCTGCTCCATAGGATCTTTACTGGCCCTTAAAGAATCTAATTCTTCTTTAAAAATCATAGACTGTTCTGGAGCCACGGATTCGGCTCTTGCTAGCGCCTCTGCTTTCTCGACATCCCCCATAAACATTAAATCATCATCTGGTACTTCTGACATGATTGTTGATGCCGCCCTTGACTGTCCCTCCACTGCAATGAAAGATTCGTCTTCTGTTTCCCTAAGACGATACCTGTCAAGAATCTCTTCAACAGGTTCATTTACATATTCATCATAATCGGTAAAAGATGTACGCTCTAAAGATTTTCTAATCTGCTCTATTTCATAGTCATCCTGACCTATATTAGCCCCTACTATTTCATCTGCTGCTTTTCTAACAGACTCAGGATCTGCGTCTTTACTAGAATAACTTTTAATCAGATCAGCTATCTCATCTGTAACAGTTCTAGCGACCCTTGCAATACCCCCTGTAACTAATCCAAGTCTAGCCAAAGGATCTTCTTCGTTATCTATAAAGGCTTCGCCAGCCTGCTTGTCGTAGGGACGGCCTGTAATTTTATCAATACGCTGATCAGGCTCTTCGGGCACATTAGGTACATTCTTAACGACACCGCCTGCTGCATACTTAAAAGGCTTCCTAGATCTTTCAGGAACAACAGCTTCCTCAAACTTTTCATTAAGTTCTTTAAGATTTTTGTTGTACTCATCCATAAACTCAACATCAAATGTACGCTCAATCGTCTTACCTGCACCGTATAAAGGTACTTTCTTACCAAAGAAGCTTACAATATCTCCACGGCGTACAAGAGTATATAGATCTTGGCCTACAGGCCCTGTAACACCAGCGCCATACGCTAAAGGATCTTGATAAATTTCTGCTGATTTACGTCCTCGCTGCATCATATCCGCAATAAGGCCATTACCACCCCAGCGAATTACAGCGTCAGTATATATTTCTTCACGATCTTTGAATCTTTCAGACTCACCGCCACTTCGGGCATAGTTAGTCCATCGTGCCATTTCAGTCATGATAAGAGCCGCTGGAACAATTCTTGGTGCATTCTGAATGGGGTCACGTAAAAGCCCCTTAGCAGCATTTTTCAGTACTGTATTTGTAAAGGCAGCAGGATACCCCATAAATTGAAACAATATAGATGTCTGCGGATTAGCCATTAGCATGGGCTTTAGTCCAGACTCTGTGGAGGGGTTTAAAATAACTTCATTAGCATATCTAGAAGCACCACGCTGTATGACTTCTTCAAAATCTTTATTGCCTGTTTCAACCCAGTTAAGGCCCCCTTCAATATCTACATTTAATTCTTTTAACTCGTCTTTTAGGCGAGTAATTCTTCTTGAATCTGGCAGTCCTTTATTCTTTGCTATGGCCCTAAGATTGTCAGATATTAAAGTCTTACCAGTTACATAAGACATCATCTGAACTGATTTAGTCCACTGATCTAGGAAGTTCAACCTAAAGAAATTATTATTTACTTTTCTAGCAAGCTCTGAGCTAAGACCGTCACCGGCGAGCCTATCAGCTAAGTCTGACATAGAAGTATCCAGAGCAAGACCAAACTTGTTCATCTCTTTCCAGATTTCATTTTCAGTAAGACCCTGCTTACCTAATTTTTCTTTTAGTTTCTTTTGTATGGTGTCCTGAGCAGCATCAGTAGACTTTGCAAGACCTTTTAGAGTTTTAGTTACGCCAGCCTTACCTACATTAATAAAGACCTCAGTAACACTTGAAAGGGTTGCAAGGGGTAGATAGGCTAAACGGTTAGCTACGCTATAGGCATCAATAAAACCTTGTACTTTACTACTTTCAAATCTACTAACATCTTCGCCTGTAGTAAGCTTCCATATATTAATTAGATCTTTTTCATCGTTTATGGTAAGAGTTTTACCAGCCTTACGCATTTCTGCACGGATGTTATCTACATACCTCGCTCTGTATTCTTTTAGGTTTCTAACACCAAATACTTGTTTTTTGGCTAACTGCTTAGAGGACTGGAAAATGTAAGTGTTCATAACATCAACAATATCGTTGTTCAAGAACTCTTCAAAATCATTGTCTTTAATAAGATTAAACTGACGCTTGAAAAAGAAAGCATTGCCCCCTGAACTACCGCCATCTAGTTGGTTTTTCTTATCAAGCATTTCTTCAATTACTCTCAGGCCCTCTTCTTGAGAGTTAACTTCATTGGCCTTCATAAGCTTAGATATAAATGCCTCTTTATTTTTTTCGATAGCAGACCTGCTCCACATACGAGGAACATAGTTTGTAGCTGCTTCCTCAATAAAACCTTCTTCTAAAAGCCTGCCAGCTATATCATCTAGTATTTCTCTAAGTTCACCTGCAATAGTACCTACGGCTTCACCAGAAGGTTCCGCACCCCGTAAAGTTTTTATAATGTTATTGTTAGCAACTTCAGAGAGCTTACCACGCATATTAAGTGCAAGAGGCTCCATTGCCACTTTAGCTCTTACAAAATATCGACCCGCTGTTTCTTTATAGACCTCGAAAAAATCTTGAGCATCATAGTCACGATCTCCCCACACTTTACGACCAGCATCGTATCTAAACTTTTTCATTAAATCGTTGGCAGTCTGTGAAAACTTACTAAATGACTCAACAACCGATACAGGTTTAAAAAACAACTTAGACCCATACCTGTTTATAACTCTATTTACTTCAAACCCTACGCGCCTTCCTAAGTTGTCTAATGGCTTATCCCCAGAGTCTCTCATAACCTGATTAACAGTATCAGTTACTTCTTCTGTAGTTCTTTCGCCGCCTCCAGCCTTCTTACTTACATTTTCAGAAAAGGATTGAATAGGTTCTTGATCTATAACTACAGAGGCTCTTCCGGGCGTTACATCAGCAGAAACATCTGTGCTGGAGCTACGCCGGAGTATTTCGATGTTATCATCTACAGCCTGTTGAACATCTGGGTCTATGCCTTCAGGGCCTTCACTGTTAGCTTTTCTAAACTGCTCATCAGCATCCATACGTTCTTTGGCGCGATTCCTAAAGAACTTACTTGTTCCCGCAACTGCCCCAACAAGCGCAGCACCAGCCAAAGCACTAACGCCTCCTACTGCTACTGTTCGCCCTAGTTGATAATCAGTAGATAGTCCTGTAGCCATTTCAGCACGTTGTAACTGATCTTCATGCAAAGTTCCGTAAGATCCCGATGCTATAGCACCTCTTATAGTTTGAGCTTTAGTACTATCAGAAATTGCTGCTCTTTTTAAAACTTGCTTTAAACCTTCTTTGCCAGCAGTTTGAGCGGCTACATTTGCACTACCACCAGTAAAGATTAAACCTAAAGCATTTAGAGGGTCTGCAAAAATATCTGTGCTTAGATCAGCAGCATAATCTGTCCACTCATCAAAATTAGAAGGGCTTGTATTTTCCCAGCTAGATTTAAGTCGATTGTATGCTGCCTTAGCCTCTGGTGATAACTTATCTAAATTACCAGCACGTTGCATGATAGTCATTATTCGATTATCTTCGTCACGTAAAGCTTCTACTATGTCACGGTTATCATCAAAGTAAGTGCCGGGATCAAAGGTGTTGTCTAGCTTAGAAAGACCATATAAATATATTTCAGCATCCTTTTGAATGCGAGGATCATTACGCCAAGCATTTGTTGTTGTTGGCATAGCAGTAGAAGCCAAAGAGGGCTTTACAAATGTAGGCCCTTTTACATCTTCTTCTTTTTTGAATGTATCATCAAATATCATTAAAAAGCCGCCTTCCTTTGAATAGCTATACCTTGATCTGAAAGTTTTCTAATATTTTCATCTATACCTTCATAATATTCTTCAAGATTTTGACCCCTAGAAACTGATCCCATAGTTTCAAATTCTATGTAATCATAAATAGTCATACCACCTATACCCTCAAGAACCATAGGCAACCTATTGTTAAAAAGGTTGTTAGGATTAGCATCTTTAGGCATATTTTTACTTAAAAAATATTCCCTACTTTCAGGATCAAAGATAGACTCTTCTCTTGAGGTAGCACCTTTACGACCTCTAAAGGCGGTTAAATTATTTTGGCTAATTAAATCTGCAATTAAAGGTTCTAAATCTGTTGAATTTAATCCACCCATCCTGAATTCAACGTCTGACATATTTAAGTCATTAATTGCCTCAAGAATTCTTAAACCATTTGACTCCGTAGAAGAATATAAATTAGCACCCCGATAGTTTTTGTACTCACCACCCGTTTCTCCCTCATATCTCACATCATTTACCAAAATTTGAGCAGCAATTTTTCTACCTGTTGGCAAATCAAAACCATATTCTTGAGTTAAATTATAACCCATAATATGTACATTTCTATTTATATCTGTTCTAAATTTATTTTGTTCGTCTTCATCTTCACCAGACATTCTTTCTTGAAAATCAGCAAAAGCATCTCTTACAATAGGCGCGTCAGCCTGTTGCAAAATAACACCATTAACTGTTTGTCCAGCAGCGTTAATTAAAGTATCTGAGACCTCCGTAGTAATTTCTCCTCTTAAAGGATTTTCACTAACACTTTCTACTTTAATATCTTTAAACATTTCTTGACCAGACACAGTGGTGTAAGTTCTTTCTTTTGTTTTTATAACTTTACCTGTTAGCGGATCTACTCTTTCTCCTTCTACAGCCTCACCGGGAAGCGTCACTTGCTCATTGTTAAATATTCTTGTAGAAAAAGGATCTGAGGTATTAGCCCTATCTACTGTACGAATTGTATTTGTTCGTCTATTTTCATAGACATCTTGTATATATGTATATTCAAACTGACCACCCTTACCATCTGGTCTTTTAGCAGTTATAATTTTAGAATCTTTTAAAAACTCACTGGGTTTCATTTTTATATTTTCAGTGTATGCTGCAACTTTCTTAGCAGCTTCTTCTGAGTTAGTAAGGCTCATACCTGAATCAAATGCTTTAGCAAGCGTTCTGAAAGCAGCAGAGTTTTCATCAAACTGATTATTTGTTGCAATCCTTTGCAGCGCATCAGCCTCTACTTCTTGCCTACTCTTACCATTAAAAAATCTACCAACCAAGGCCATACCTACGTTTTGAGGTAAATCAGCCCTGCGCGAAATGTATTCATCGTACTTATCCATGCTTTTGAGAGTCTTACCGCTATCATAGGCCGCTTGTAATTTATCAAGCATACCACCGCCCGTGCGATTCCCCTGTGCGTCTAAGCCCCCATAAACCATCTCTTCTGCATAAGACCTAACAGCACTCCCAAGCTCATCGGGATCACTAACCATATCTTCATCAAAGTTTGCGTAGATTCTTTCTTGCGCAATAGGCTGTGCTATGTTACCTACCAAATATTCCCCAAGACCTAAAGTGCTTTGAGTACCTTCATCATATATCCTTTTAATTTTATTATTATAAAGATCATATCCTTCTTGATACTTAATACGTTGGTCAGCAACTTCAGTGCGATCAAAGAACTCTTGAGCTTTTTCATCAAGCTTTTGCTGATAAATATTAGTTGCAAGAGTACCTGCCTGTAAAAGCAAATCTTGTTTTTCTTGTTTCTCTTGTCTTTTGCGTTGAGCGCCTAGTAGACTTCGGTAGGTTTCTTCAATAGCCATATTATTGCCTCTGCATCAAACTTGGAGTCGGTTTGCCCATTAGACTTGGTAAATCAGTGTTATCTAGTTGCTCTACAGTTTCTTCAGGAATCTCTTTAGATTCTAGCTGCTCTGCTCTTTCTTGAGGTAAAGCAGTGCCAAAAACATTTATTTCATCATCATCTTCGTCAGTAATTTCATAGTCAATACCTGCACGTTCTGCTAGCCCCATAAGCATATATGCTGTAGGTTCTGCAAGAAGAAGCATTAAGTCTGGATTCCACTTACCTTCATTAAATCCTGCGAAAAGAAGTAGCTGAGTAATTTCCATAATAGAAACACCCCTAGCTATAGAAGACATTACATTCTCGTATGTCTCTTCTTCTGTTACAGTAACAAAAATATAATCTATAGCTTCTTGAATAACAGTAAACTCTGGTGCCGATACATAGGGTTGAGGGCTATCAGGGTCTTCAGTTAAAGACTGTCCGGGTATAGGACGATCCATACGGCCTTGATACTCTTCTAACTGAGGATTAGGTTGTTCTAACATTATGCTGTAAGCTCCGCAAGAGTTTTACCCCAACTAGATTGGGGCGTATATAGTGGATCAAATGTATTACCAAAGTTTGAAATCTGGGTTCTACCAATTCTTCGTTGTGTTGGATCAGCTACTGAAGATGCCATGCCAAACTGCTCCATTTCAGGAATATCAAAAGAAGTATAGCTTCCACCACTTACAGCCTCACCCTGCGGCCCATAAGTTTTACCAATAGCACTTATTACATTTGCTTTGGTAAGCTTACCAGCAGCTTCCGTGGCTTTAGTTTGTACTCTTTGACCTACTTCGGTGCCTAAAAATTTATCTGTTAATGTAGGAGGTGGCGCTGTAATACCTGTTGGGGATGCTACATCATAACTCGCTCCAGCAGCTATTTCCTCTGTTGTTAAAATGGGTACATCAACAGGCGATAGTAATGATCCAGTTTGTTGAGGAGCAGTAGGAAAAAAATCTGCCTGCCCCTTAGACAAACTTCTTATTGTTGCATCATCAGGAGATAAAGCAAACCCCTCTTCAAGAGAAGTAGGCGCTTTTATTTGTGTTAGTGTTTCTGCTTTTGGAATACCCGCCTGCATCGGAGACTCCCCCGCGATTATTCTTTGCGAAAACTCGTCAGGAGAAACTTCTACCGTTGTTTCAGTAAGGGGTTTAGCATATTTTTCTAGTCCCTTTGCTATTTTAGCTTTTTGAGAAAATACATTTTCTTTAGTAAGGGTATCCATAGAAAACAAATCACGTCCTTTAGATGCTACATCTGTAATAGCATTTTGAGCAGTTTCCATGATACCGCCAAAATTTTTCATCTTAGTGATGTCAAGTTTACCAGAAGTTACTTTATAAAGAAAATCACCTGCACCGGGAATTTGATTTATAGCAGTACCTACAGTTTTTCCTACTACATCTAAAACACCTTTACCTACACTTTTAACAAGTGATCCAGCTTTAGATGCAATATTTACAGCGGCATTTAAAAAACTACCGGCACCACTTACAATAGCACTACTAGAAGCCATCATAGCTCCCGCAGCTTTACCAATTAAAGCGCCTATCCCCGGTAATAAAAAGCTAAGAGCAATTTGGCCTACAATGCCAATCTTACCCATAAACTTGCCAACTTTTT
>PDMW01000471.1_pt1 | contig 10780 bp, 2 predicted proteins | sample 1515511 | NCBI WGS metagenome assembly PDMW01 (sample SAMN07343023, study PRJNA328102) | Marine metagenome, whole genome shotgun sequencing project. | biome: marine; feature: bay; material: water; isolation source: viruses from water sample < 0.22 micron filtered, nuclease treated, low... ... | reverse complement strand
TACAAGGGTAACGGAGAGCCATACGGACTGATTAACCTTGAGTCCTCTCGCAAGATGGGGAGGACGGGTGAGTCTGAGTACCCCGACCCTGACGTTATGGGCTTCAACCCCTGTGCTGAACAGTCGCTGGCAAACTTTGAGACCTGCTGCTTGGCTGAGGTTTACCTCCCAAACATCGAGACCTACGAAGAACTAAGGAAGGTGCTTCGCTACCTGTATAGGGTGAACAAGCACAGCCTCGCTATCCCATGCTCCTTGAAGGAGACGGAAGATATCGTTCACAAGAACATGAGGATGGGTATTGGCGTGACAGGGTACCTTCAGGCTACGGAAGAGCAGAAGAGCTGGCTTGACAAGGCTTATGTTTATCTTAGGGCTTACGATAAAGAATACTCTAAACTCAATGGTTTCCCTAATTCCATTAAGCTTACTACAGTTAAACCATCTGGAACGTTGTCTCTACTTGCTGGTGTTACACCAGGAGCTCACCCTGGATATTCCCAATATTACATTAGGAGAATCCGAATGGCGGCAGATAGCGAGCTTGCATCAGTTGCTCGGAGTCATGGGTACCACGTAGAGTATGTACGGAACTTCGACGGGACTGACGATCACAGCACCGTTGTAGTCAGCTTCCCATGCTCTTTCCCTGAAGGTACTAAGTTCGGAACTGATATGTCCGCTATTGATCAGCTGGAAGTCATCAAGAGGCTTCAGTTGGAGTGGTCAGACAACAGCGTGAGCGTAACCATCTATTACCGCAAGGAAGAGCTGGAAGCTATTCGCTGGTGGCTGCACGATAATTACATCAATACTAAGTCTGTTTCCTTTCTCCTTCATAGCGATCACGGCTTCGATCAAGCCCCTATGGAAGAGATTACGAAAGAGAAGTATGAAGAGCTGAAGGCTGGTGTTAAGCCCATCACGAGGATCGAAAAGCTCTCTCTCGGTGAGGTAGATATTGACGATTGTGATACAGGAGCATGTCCCGTCCGATAAGCCAGTGCTGGGTCAGCCAGTTGTATTATCTTAGCGCTGTTACACGGACCAGTGCAGTGTAATTTCGCTACTGAGGGGGAGGGCTTTCGAGTCTTCCCCCTTTACTTTTTTACCTTCTCTATTGTCCGACCTGCGAAGTAGGCACCGAATACGGTGAGCATCAGAATCTCAAGCAAGTTGATGTAGTTCTCTGGCGGCATAAACGCAGTATCGAGACCGTCCCACACCATTATGACCATGTAGAACAGAGTTAAAGCTATGAGTATTGCAGGTCGTATGTACTTAGCCAGCTTTACATCTGACGATGCGTCTGCCTCCCATCTCCTTGTTACCTGCTCCTGAGCCTGGGCCTCCATCTCATTTACTAAGCGCTCAAACTCAAGCTTGTCCTGAGCTGATATTTCTGGGGACCCATCCACCATACGCTTCAATACACCCAGCCCACCTTGATCAGGCAGGAAGGCCCCTATGTTGTTGGCTACTTCAGGGAGCTTCTCTTTAAGGAACTTCCCGACCTTGGTGTCTTTGAATTTTTTATCGCTCACTGTCGTAGATTTCTTGCAGTATGTCAAACAGAGCTACGGTGTGCTCCCTGAACCTACTTCCATCATAAGCCTTCGAGCTGGCATATTTCTTAGCCACCTCGTTTAGCATATCTATTCTCTTCTCATCTGTTGCCCTCTGGTACTCGGCCCCTTGAATCGTCTCCATCGCCTCTTTGTACCTAGCCTGACCAGCTACCTTCATGAGTCTGTTTATCTGCTCTACGTTTAAGTAGACCCTGCTCTTCATAAACTCCTCATCTTCTGTCCAACTGTACTTCTTCCCGATCCTTTTAGTCGCCTTTAGCTCCTTATTGCTTTTTACATCGGGCACCGAAAGAGACCTCTTAGCTGCGTAAGAAGGGGTTCCGCAGATATCTGTAAGGTCCTCTGTCTGCTCATACAGCCTCCAAATCTCATTAGACAGTGGGTCGGCAGTACCTTGTCTGGACTTGCTGATATCGAATAGCTGATATGCTATTGGTGTTGTGCCTCTGGGGGTTTGAGTAATTGGTTCGCCCTTCCAGTTGTACCTAACTGGATGGTCTGCCAGCCCAAATGTTCTGTCCTTAATGGTATACTCGAACTTCTTTAATATACGCTCTGTAGGACTCATGTCTTTAGTCACCCTCGTATCGGGCAAGAACTCCCTTTCAGCCCTGTAGAAGGCACTCATTTGATTTGGCAATACAGCCGCGCTTCCTGCTTGGAACAGAGAGATAACTAAGTTCTCCATGTTTCTTTCTACATCGTCTCCAGTTAACACCTTTAGGAATCCGTTTAGACCTTGAACAAAGCTTTGCTCCATCATTGTTGATATAGCGGCAAAGGAGTTAAGACCAAAGAATCCAGATATAGCGTCAGTGAAGAAGTCGATTGGACCATCGTACTCTTCGGACTTGACGTCAGAAACGTCACTCATATCGACAGACTGGACAGCCGTAGCGAGCACTGCCCCAATCATCCCCAGTTTGTCATACTTGATGAAGGTGTCGTCTTTTTTCTTTTCGGAGCTTTCTCCAGAAATCAACCTTTGAAGGGCCGATACATTAATGCTGCTCGGAGGGAACACGTCATAAGCGATGTTTTTCTCTTCGTCTTCGTTCCACTGTATCGCACCAGATATAATACCCTCCTTGATCATGAGTACCGCTGCCTCCATGGTTACCGCACCGAGCATCATCTTAGACATTGTCTTAGAGGCTTCCTCGGTGTTGCCTTCACTCATCTCGTTAGCCATCTTTACAATACCTACGTATGGGTTCACCCAAGTAAAGGTTTCATACAGAATGTTTGCGGGGGTAGACCTAAACGGGACCATAACTCTAAACAAAGAGCTTGAAAAGGCTCTTCCGTTAATGAAGGGAATCTTATCGAGAGCCTCAGCGGTTGTATTCTCAAGGGTTGAGATCACCCTGTTTGCAGTTCGGCTAACGACAGTTTCTTCCTGGAAGGTCAACTTACGTCCCTCTACCTGAGCTTTAGACAACTGTTCTTTAGTTGGGTATTTCAGGAACCTAGCAAGGGCCTCACCTTCAAGCCCCATGTTAAGTCCTGTCTGATACAGGTACAACCCCTCAGCATATCTTCTGAACGGTATGTCTCCAAAAGAGAGCGCCCTGAACATGGTTTCTGCAGGTATGCCTAACGTACCCTGAACAAACAACTTAGCCCTCTGAGAGGTGCTTGCCTTGCCATCAGGACCCATCGGAAGATCCTTATTTATCGCAGCCATAAGGGACCTCAACGGAGCCATGCCCCTGTTTACCCTCCACTCAGAAAGGTCTTTGTCTTGACCAGTAACGAATGTGTCAGCTGAGTCAACAAAACCTTGCCCAAACTTTCTTAGCGCATACATATATGCCATTAGGCTGGGCCTTCTCCTGAGCTCAAGGTCCTTCCCCATCATGTTACCCACCTTGACGTAGGCCGCTTCAATGGGTAGAGACACAGTAGAGACCGCTACATTGCCTACTGCGTTAACCATATTCGCCGCTACGTTCAGGGCCTGAGACATGGTAGTAAGGAGGTTACCCTGTACCAACTGACCAAACAAATCCCCCCATCCCTTCTCAATATTTTTATTTGAGAACGTATCTAGATTGCGCTCAAACATCTTCAGCCTCTTTATAGCAGAGTCTAATTCTGCGTCCACTTCCTCTCCACCTACAGCTCTCCTCATCAGATCTTCAACGACAGCTTGTTGTTGGTAGAGATCAAGAGCAAGCTGCTTCAATTCAGCTTGCTGAGGGTCAGTTAGTGTATTGCCTGCAGCCTCAACAGAAGCTTTAATTGTAGACTCCAAACCTGCTGGCGTTGAGGACTTTAGCTCTCTAAAGTGACGAAGAATCCTACCCGCTGTGGTTCCAACGGCTGCTAGTTCAGCTATAAGAGCTGGTATTCTCTCTGTCTCTCCACGAGCAATAGCCCTTCTAATTAACTCAGAACCTGCCAGAACCCCGATATCGTCATTCTTCTGAGACAACCTCCCGATTGCATCATCCGTCATGGAATCGATAAGCTCCTGGTCAGTAAGGTCTTGGAGTCTGTTCTTTATCTCGTTTAGTTTCTGAGGTACTATGTAGTTGTCAGGGTTGTTTACTATGTCAGCTCTTGAATCCGCAAACTTCCTCGCAGCCTTTGAAGCGGTCTGCCTCATGCGCATGTTCTTCTTGGTAAAGTCAGATATAGCAGCTCTCTCCATCGCCTCCGCCATATTGCCTGCTACTTCAGACTCAGAAACGGAAACCTCAGACGGTATGGACATGTTGTCGTATGCCATCTCTGCTGCCCCTCTGTTTTCGAACTCTATGCCCTGAGACTTTGAGTACCCGATAAACCTCTTGATGGCCTTGTCGTACTTAGGTCCGCGCTTAATGCGCTTTGACCTCTGCTCTTCGGTTTCTATTCTTCCAGATTCCAAAACTGGATCAGCCATGTCGTAATACTCAATCTTACCCCTTAGGTAGACATTACCTCCAATCACTGTAGCTTCCTCAGCAGATTTGATTGGTCTCCCAGCCATGTCTACAAATACGTTATGCCTGAAAGGATTGAAGACAGCCTTTACTCCGCTGTAGTCAAGATCCGTTCCTTCGGAAACAAAATCTCCATTGACGCTTGCCATAGGGAACTTGTTTTCTTGGAACGTAACAATCTTGTTTCTAGCGTTTTGATTAACAAACAGAGTTGCATTCTTTACTGTAACAGCAGGGGCGTACTTCAATGCCTCTCCTGATGCCGTCTTATCGTGCATCGTTTGAACTGGCACCCCAGTATTCTTCATAACGTTGAGGTTTAGCCTTATTCCAACCCTTTGTCCTTCAGTGAGTTGAGCCCCTTTACCTATAATTCTTCTTGAAGTAGCGTCAGTACTAAGTGCTTCGTCTACAGTCTTTTGAGTTAAAGCAACTTCAGTTCCTCTAACCCTTACTTTAGAACCTTGCTCTACATTCCTTTCTCTGTACAACTCGTTCTCCGTGGCGTTAAGCCCCCCTTGGGTTTTTTCAGATACAAGCCTGCGACCAGGTGTTTGGAATCTCTTAGCCTCTTTAGGTATCTCTTGCGAGAACAAGTCCAGCTGACTCCCTTCTGGGAAGATGGAAGATCGATCGATAGCCATAGGAGATAAGTCTTGCTGAAGGTTTCTTTCCTGAGCGGACTTATAGTCACTTACGAATCTGTCTCCTGCTCTATACAGGTTCCATGTGTATATGCCATCCATATACATCAGCTGCTGAACTTGGAAAGGGGTGAGTCCCATCTCCTTGGCTACAGTCTTTACAAAGCCTCTTGCTTGATTTTTATCCTTAACGTTAAAGTCCCTGAGATTAGCTAAGTTGTTTCCAGTAAGCTCGGCATAGAACTGCTTTCCTCTAGATACCAGCTTGTCGTCCCCACTGGACTTCATGTTTCGTATTTCTTCAAACAACTCAGGGTCAGTGTTTGCCACGCTAACGTCTCTACCTAGCGCCTTCATTCTTTCCACTACGTTAACCCTAACGTCTGTGGGAATAACAAGGCCCTCGGAGTAGTCAACAAGGCTAAACTTACCTCTGTATATGTTGTACTGATCCTTGAAGTTGCTATCCATAGGGATGGCATCGGGGTCCCCCATATTTCCGAGCACCAGATCAGCAAGCTTCTCTGTGTTTTCCCCAATGTTTTTAGCCAGAGCTGGGACACCATTTTTATCCCTCTTACGCATCTCCTCAAAGAACCTTGCCTTATCAAACTTTCCGTTCGACAGGTATTGCTTGACCACCCCGTTTATATCAGAAAGGTGACTAGCCATAGCTCCAGCTCTCTGTCCGTTTACAGACTCTAGAGTTCCGTCTGCTTCTTTAGCTGCTATAGCATTTATTCTTTCTTTGGAGATAAAGTCTGTAGCGCCACTCTGCATTCTCATAACTCCAGATGTAAAGAGCTGATTAGCCAAGGTGATGTTAGGGTCGAGCTGAGACCCGTTAGAAGTGTAAGACACTATAAGATCGTATACCCCGTCAAAATCTCTGGGGTCTACCTTGATGTCTGGGCTTACATCTAGCCTCCTGTAAAGGACTTCTTTTCCTTCGTTGTAGTTCTCAACTACCCTGCTTACATCGAAGCCCTCCGTCATGAGGTGATTCTTCGCTACATCTAACGACTTAGCCCCATACCTGACGCTCTCTTTCATAGAGGGGTTATCCCCTATTTCAGACTTCACCATGTGAGATTCATACTGAAGCAAGCTTACCTTGTCATTTGTAGAACAGGTCCGACCCCCCATGTTGCAGATAGCTTCCCTCTTCTGATCTTGCTTTAACTCAAAGTCTGCTTGTGATGACTCGCTATCCAGAAACTTAAAGAAGCTAAAAACAGCAGATCTTTCTATAGGGTCTATACTTGACTCCTTTCCGTATTTAGACTCCATCGACTCCACAAGCCTCGACACATCGTTAACGTCAAGAATCTCCCTGAATATCTGTGAATACTCATTACCGAGGCTCACTGGTTTACTTTCGTCCTTACCCTCTAGTATCTCGTTTACCGCTGCAGTCTGCTCCTCTGTTATGAAGGACCTCGCCTCATCCAAGGCAATCTTGTACGACCAACCCACATTAGACTGGTTAAGGTAGTATGGCTTCCCCTGAGCCTTTTCTTCTGCAAGTCTTTGGTCGTTGACAAAAGAAATAAGCGCAGGAATCATCCTCCTTTTCTTCTGGTCGTTTCTTTTCTGTTCCGCCACCCTATCAATCGGAGCCCTCATGTTCCACTTCCTCATGATGTTGGCGTTAACCTCCACCTCTTTTCCATCTATCTCAGCCCTGAAGTCTGTGAAGTTTAGCCTCCCCATTTTAGTGGCTTGCTTCCACCAATTAATGAAGTGCCACTTACCGTTAAAGGTTTGGGTTCGTAAGCTCGACTCACCCGTCAGGCCAGCTTCCGCTCCAGACCTGAACACCCTTGGTTGCCACCAAGACATCTCAAATGGTTCATTTTCAGGTAGTTTAGACGGAGACATTGCTGACCTTTCCGTAGTGTTGTCTACTATATTTTCTGCGACCTTAACGGCTCTGCCGTCTCTTACCATCGAGCTAAAGGCGGAGACAATCTTCTCAGCGCTATCAAGACTTGTAATGGTAATGGCGTTCTTGCCTGAGGAGGCTTTAATTACCTTGTTCAAAATCACGCGGATCTTGTCCATGATGGTTGGCTCGTATCCGTAGTCGATCATTTCGGCTACGTACTCAGCAAGGGCCTCGTCAATTACTTCTCCCTCCTGGGCACCAGCTCTTTCATAAGCGGCTTTTTTGGCTTCTACCTGCGCTATAAGGTCCTTGTCACCTGTCTTTCTAGCTAGAGCCTCCATCTGCAAAAGGAGCTTATCTAAAGCAGGCTTATTTGTCCTGTACAGCTTAGCTAAAGCAGGGGACAGGGTTACATGAAACACCTCTTCAACGAGGACTGCCATGGGGTCTTTACCTGCCGCCTCAGCTGCTTCAAACCTAGAAGGGTTTATATGAACCTCAACAGACCCATCGGGGTTTATTACCGCATGTCCTAGTTTTTTAGTCTGTCCTTTTTTATCTGCTCTGTCTCCAGATTCTGCGGTATCGTGAACTACAAACTTGTATTTGCCCCCGAAGTTTTCGTTGAACGTAGAAGCGAGTTTGCCATTAATGAATCTTGAGTACTTAGACTTTAATGGTCCTTTCGCCATCACCCCAACACTACCGTCTTTCTGAGGGGTGTACTCCGTGAATTGACCTTCAACGCCCCTGACGTCAGAAACCTCAACTTCTTCTTCAACCTCCTCTGTTTTTACCTTTTCCGTTTCTACAGTGGTTTCTGCTGGGGCAACAAAAGTTCGTATATCAGCTATCCTGTCCGCTTCTGGCTTTAGACCCGCCTCGGCTTCCCCACTACCCCCAGTATCAATTTCTTCAACAGCTTCTAAGTCAAAGACTGCCTTCTGATTATATTCTTTGCCAAGCTTAACAGCTATATCTTTATCGAGGACTGCGGATATGTCAATGTAAGTATTACCAGACTCTTCATCGAACCACGTCCCTACCGCCAGTACATCTTCGTTTCCTTCTAGTATATCCTTATTCTCTTCGAGATATCCAGAAAGGTCTTCTGGGGTAATCTCCCTCCCCTCTACGATTTTAGATCTTTCTGGGAAGATGCTTACGCTGGCCTTGGGTTGCCCCATCAGGTCTCTACCATCTAGAGAGAAGGTGCTACCTCCATTTTCTTTATGGGTTTCAAACTGCCTAGAAGGATTGTATTCTTGAGTTTTTTCTGGCTTAGACTCAATCTCCCCCATCGGTTCAATCTTCATCCCTAGGTGCAACCTAAGGGCCTGCTCCGCCTGATACTCTTTCTCAGCTGCTTGCTCTGCAGCAGACATATCGGCAGCCTCTGTAGCCGCTTCTCTAGATGCCTCAGCAGTTTCTTTTCTCGCTTTACCAAGTTCCCCCACAAGCCTGAGCGCCTCTTTCTTCCTGTCTACAGCGTTGTCCCTCTCCTGAACGGCATCCAAGTAAGCACCCTGATCAAACCCTTCGGTCCCAAGGTATTCCTCTTGAACAGCAACAGACTCAGAGAGAACCGCTACGTCTTCAGAAAGCACGTCTAGAGTCTTAGCTATCCTTCCATCCTCTAGCCTTCTAGTCTCCTCAGAAGTCAGCGATGTGTTTTCGCTCGAATGAGAGTCTACTATAGACTGCCTTTGACTTACAATACTTTTTATCTTAGCTGTTGCAGGACCGAGGTCTCCACCTTCACCCCTTGCTTTCTTGTACTCTACTACAGCCTGTTCTAAAGAAAGATCAAGCTGCTTTACCCTGTTCATATCCGTCTCATGACGAACAGCCATCATGGTGTAGAAAGATTCTCTCTGTTTAGCGTCTGCAGCTTTGTCAGCCCCATAGCTATCTACAAGCTTAGAAATGCCCTGATCAGCGTTAAGAGACTCTATGTCAGCGTCTTTGCTTGAATTCTCTACCCTAGAATTTGCCGCAGCTTGTGGTCCAGAAACCAATTCCCTTCCAGCTTGAAGTCCAGTGTAACCAGCACCTGGTGCGGCTATTACGGTGGAGCTGGCAGCGCCAAGGAGAAACGCCTCTAATGCCCTTTCTGCGTATTGCTCGGTACTGTACATCTCTCCCGCAACCACGTCTTTGTACGCCATATTAGACACCTCCTGAACAAGCTCTACAGCACCCTCAAGAGATATATCCACCCCCTGTTTCATTAAATAACCTCTAAAAGCCTGAGCAGCGGTCTGCGATGTCGCTGGATTAGAAACCAAACCTCTTAGCGCGGTCCCTGCTATTTTAGCTTGTACCCCACCAGCTACTGCAGTCAATGCCCCATCAATAAGAGCGCCTCCAGTTCTAGCTATCTCTCCGCTAGTGGAGTCCATGTCATACATAGGGTCCAGTCCGTTTTCGATCCTGGATAGATCCTCTGCCCTAGAGGACATGTATGAGTCAGTGACGGCAACAGCACCTAATACGGGTGTACCCGCTGTAGCTAAAGCTATGTAAGGAACCGACTCAGCTGTAGTCGAAACAGCTCTTGACAATCCTTGACCTATATCCCCGTTAGATATAGACTCAGTAAAGGTCTGGTCATATTGAGTGGTACTAACTTTAACGAAGTCGTCAATACCCTCCTGAGCTGCCTTTTTTGCCGCTGTAGCGTAATCCAACTTATCTTTGAAAGACATCCCAGGAACTCCTCCATACGCAGCGAAAGCAGCTGTACCAACACTAGTTCCGAGACTCGCAACCATACCTCCAAAACGCACAGCGGCATCAGTAACCATTCCAGTTATTCCCCCAATACCTTCGTTATAAGCTCTGTTTCCGTCTAGGTCAACGGCAAGGCCGAAGTCAGAAAACAACCTGTCAGATATATCAGTGAGGTCCGAGCCCTCAGGGAGTCTGTCTATTATTTCTTCCCTATACCCTTCTGTTATCTCTCTTCTCTTTTCATCAAACCGATTCCTAAAGGCGGTTTCAATTAGATAGTTCTTTTGTTTTTGCTCTTTGTCAGAGGCTTTGATCTCAGAAATTTTTGCAGCAAAGTCCTCGTCTTCAGAAAGAATACTTTGAATAGTAGAGTCTCTGTCTTCTATGTATCTGCCCTGAAACTCCTCTCCAAGGTCTTGTATGAATGAAGCGCTGTCAACCCTCTGAGATACAGTCTCAGGTGGTTCAACCCCTTGAGAGGTAGACCCCGAAGCTGTAGCTTCCGATACTGAACCCAAGGTAATAGGTGTGAACTCTTGAGTCGGCTCTGGTGACTCTGATGGGGCTGGTGGTTCTGACTCTTCTTTTTTTTTAAACGAAGAGACAATGTTCATGGCGTCTTCAAACTGCCCGCTGAACTCTCCGTTAAGAAAAATTTTTCTTGCTATATAATTATCGTCTCGCCCCTCCTCTCTGTATTGAGCGATAATGCTGTTAAAGTCCTCGTTCATGGATTAGTACCTTGACTCCAAAGATACTAATTAATCCATTTGTATTAGTAATTTACGAAGAGCGCCCTTTCCGTACTTATCAGCCATCTTTGCTTCGATTTCATTATACAGGTCGTCATTAAATCCTACGGGCACATACTCTGTTCCTTTAGATGTAATCAAGGCTATTATTGGGTTTGATTCGTCGTCTAAGTATATGCCGTCTACCTTATATTTTGCACTGTCACCATCAAGTCCGTCTGACCACCCTACGTAAACACCAGTG
>PDMW01042172.1_pt1 | contig 10802 bp, 7 predicted proteins | sample 1515511 | NCBI WGS metagenome assembly PDMW01 (sample SAMN07343023, study PRJNA328102) | Marine metagenome, whole genome shotgun sequencing project. | biome: marine; feature: bay; material: water; isolation source: viruses from water sample < 0.22 micron filtered, nuclease treated, low... ... | reverse complement strand
TTTAGCATGAAAGAAACATTGTCTACATCATGCGTTAATACAACCATTGAAAACTCAACCCCTACAGAGCTTTTAGCTTTCACAAACTCTGCTGATGAAATTAAATCATAGTAATCCGTAGTCGTACCAACCTCATCTTCAGCCAAAAGATTAAAACCAGCAGAACTAACGTGTGACAGCTCGCCATTAAAAACATGATTAGGCTGTTCTACAAGTGTTCCGTCAGCAAACATTGTCCTATATATTCTTTGAGTAGTGGTGTTTAGGTTAGCCCTAGATATATAAGTTATACAGAAAGGAACAAGTATATTTGTTTCATTTGAAGGCGGATTTATATAAGCAAATCTAGTTCCCATTTCGCTTACAATAGGAGGTACGTTTCTGACCACACCCGCTTGCTCCTCGCTTATAATTCCTTGAACAACATTCTCTCCAGACTCAAAATAAACATCTCCGCAAAGAGATTTAAAGAATACAGAAGACTCTAGTTTTATTTCTAAATCGTCTACACCGTCAGTATTTAACTCTTGTATTGTCGAACCTATGGTTTTACCGTTATCATCTTCATCATCAAAGAAAAGTCCAAAGTCTTCGTTGGAAACAGATAAGTTTTTATACAGGTCTTTTGGTCTAAATATTTTTATGGACTTTAAGTCATCTACAGAATCATCTATAGAAACAGTTGATGTCCTTAGTAAATGAATAGGATCGATTATAAGGTTATGAAACGAACCATCAAATTCATAGAACAACCCACACGCAAATCTCTTACATATTTTAGAGAGTAGTTCTTGTGGGCCAAATTCTACAGTGTTATTCAGAGAGTCTTTAATTATATACTCATCACTAGGAAAATAAGGTATAAAGTCTTTATTAGCCTTGCACTCAATATTCAGAGTAGTGCCAGCCATTTCAGTAACAACCTTGCGTAAGTCGTTTACACCATATATTGCGTTAGCAGAAGCATTCGACCTAAAGTGATTTAGATTGATTATGTTACCTGCGATATTCCCATTTGAGGTAATAGGGGCGAAAGCAGTAATTGTTTCCGCAAAAATAGAACCAGAGATTGGCTCAACAAACAAATTAAATCCATATCTACTATCACCAAAGAATGTAGTTTCTAAAAATTCATTTTCTGGTAAATACAAGTCTTCGCTACTCCACTGCAAAGCATCTGAGTAATCTGCCTGTCTAGTAGAATCAAGTATCGCTGGTTTTTCCTGGCTCAACAAGCCGAATAGCGCAGTGTATTTAATTGAATGGTCTGGCCCTAACGCATTAGTAAAGACTAGAGTTGACTTCTCTGAATCGCCAGCTACGGCTGTAGCATCTTGAGCCGCTAATACAATAGGCACACCGTTGGAGTCTTCTAATCTTATTCTTTTCTTAGGATATCCATCTTCATACAAATCCATGTATACAGCAAACTTCATGTCTGTATTACCATTCTGAGGGAACAGCTTATAAACGAAACGATCCTCTTTTAACGTAGGTATGTTTAATGTTATGTTCCCGCTAGGGTTTGACGCATTACCATTAAACCATTGTATCCTTCCGTCAAAACTAATGTTGGGACAAAAGTATCCAGCTTCGCCCTGAGTGTCCTCCCCAAAGAAAGCGTTTAGTGCTCTCTTAATCCCGAACTTTTGATATGTTGTGCTAGGAGTTGACGAGAAGTTTCCAAAAGAAGCGTAACTACCAAAGTAATTTGTAGAGTGAACTTTATTATTCCCGTCAATATCCGTATCGGAACTTAAACTTTCATTTCTACCAGACTGACGAGGTGCTCTTGACAAAGCAAACTTTCTAGTATTTACATCTTGCTTGGCTTGAAGGTTACCAGGAAGAACAACTTGTAGTTTTTCTGCTTCAAAGTCTGGGATAGCTTCAGTTTGATTAATTCCAAAAAGCTTAGACTTTACACGAACAGGTATGGTTGAGGTGCTTAGGTAGGTTCCTATCTGCTTTAGATACTCTTTAACAGACAATGAAGGGATTATACCGGGGCGTTTAGTTCCAGATCCATATTCAGTGAACTGCCTCTTAGAAAATCCGTACTTTTCGACATCATTGTTTAAATCAATGTAGGGAAAGTTTACAATTCTGTTAACGTCTGGCTGAGTGCCAATTGTTCCCGCTTCTCCTCCGTTAGCGGTAGTGTCAAAGAAATCAGAAATTTCATGACGGGTTGTGTGAAAGGAATCGGTAAGTATGTCTCCAATCTTTAAGTCTTTCAGTTCAGACATAAACCGAGACAAGAAGTCTTTTAACGATACAGTTATATAGGGTTCATCGCTATTATACTCAAACTCTTCTACTTTAAGAATACCGTACAGCTCTGTTTGATCTGTATTATCTATATATATTCTATAGAAGTAATCCGACTTTGGATAGGAAGATACATCATCGGACAGCGGATCGTAACCAAAAAACAATTTATTAGCAGATGATAAAGGTATTTTTATATCTGTGCTAAAAGGAAGTTTAACTTTAGTTATGTCTTTGTCATCATAAAACTCCGCATCATAATTTAAAACTTGATTCGGAAACAAGTCGATTTCAGTAAAGCTTACATTGTCCGTGCTTAAATGTAATGATAAATTCATCGTGTAGCTACGTTAAAAAGTATTTTTGTATTAAACACATTTTTTATTAAACCATAGTTATTGTCTCTCAAGGCAATACCATAGGCATAATCATTACAGAAGTCAGCAATGACCATCTTACCTTCATAGGCATAATCATCAAAGCTATCGAAAAATCTTTTATTCTCTGCATTTATTGAGAGAGTAAAGTCTTTGGATGTAGAATATTTCTTGTACTCATTTGAAAACAAACCGTGTGCAACCTCTACGTTGAAATCAATTTGAGATATTTTAGTAAACCCAGACGCTCTATAAACAGATGCGCCCAATACGTTAGCCGCTAAAACAGTAGCATCAAAGGGGTATACGTTTGAATCAAATGTAAAGCTTGTACCGCTGTCTCTAACTGCGGCTAATAGATATATACCTTTTCTGAAATTACCAGATTTGTATCTAACGTGAACAATATCTTGGTCTTGAAACGAAAACGTAGAAGAAGGAAAGTCTATAGTCCCGTTGTTCAAAAGTCTAATGTTGCTGAAATTAGGGGCAAGTTCTTGAGCAATAACAGTTTTTATTTCGTAACTCATATTCTATCGTTTCTTTCTCTTAATCTTCTTGACGTTTCGTCAGTAGTTAAATCCTTAGAACTAACAAAAGCTCTGACAGGTTTCTTCATGTCTGAAGCTGTAGACAATGTAGCATTTGCTATTGCCTTTAAGTAATTTACACTTTCTTTTTCAGAATCAGCCATAGGTATGTTTGCGGCCTTAGCTGTGTCTATCAATCCCCCCATTGCAAAGTTGTGTTGTGCTACACTGGTATTTGGTTTAACAGAACCGTTTATTCTTTCAAGAAGACTTCTATGAAAAGCTGCCGCCTTTTTATTGACGATGAACTCTCCACCTTCCATCTCGTATCCACCTTGACCTTGAACGGTAAACGGAACTCCTCCTTCGCTGTGGCTAGGCCCATTTACAATACCACCTTCTTCGAAGGTAGCTGGGAAGAACTTTCTTCTTCTTACCGCATCCGCTTTAGCAGCACCACCAGCAATTATTATTGCGTTACCAATAGCTGTTTGTATAGCAGCTTGTGGAGTAGGTGCGGTTCCAAAGTTTTTCAGCAAGTTACTAGCCACTGCTTCAGCAGTTTCTATACCTATGTTTATTAAATCATTTTTTTTCTGAGCGTCAAATATTTTCTTTTGAATCTCGTTCTCTTCTTGAAGCTGCTTTTTTCTTAGCTCTTCTTTTTTAGTTCTAAATTGAGACTCGGTGATTAACTGATTGTCAAGCTGAGACTTTAATATTTCTTCTTCAGTCTTATATCTGCTTCTAATAGCATCAAGCTCTTGATTCAGCCTGTTTTGAGTGTTCTCTAGCGCAGTAGCGTTATAAGCTTTTGCCGCATCGGTTAACTCACTCAGAGCTAAGTCTAAAAGTTTTTGAGTTTTATCTGAAACCTTATTTGGATCAACTTCTAGTGTAGATAAAAGATAGTCTTCTAAAAGCTTTTTTTGTGACGGAGACATATCTTCTTCACTAATTCCAAACTGAGTATACAAATCAGTTAAGGATTGTCTAACCCTATTCTTCTGATCATCTGTAAGGGGTATTCCTTTTGATAGTGTTTTCCCAAACTCAGCATTAAAAGTCTTAGATAATCCCTCAGCAGCGGCTCTAAATTCCGGGAAGTCAATAGCCAACTTGTCATTTATGAGCTGAAATTGTTCTAGTCTTTCTGCCGCCTTATCCAATAACCTAAGATCATAACCTTGACTTTCCCAGAGGACTTTTTGTTTTTCTAGCTTTTTATTGACTTCATCTATATATCCTTGTATTGTTGTCCTAGACTTATCTTGAACTACTAATAACTCATTACGCAAAGCTACTTGTTGTGCAATTATTTCCTTTTCTTTTTCAGCATCTGTTGTAGACTTTAGCTGATTGTCTAAGGTTTTTATTCTTAGCTTTATTTCGGATTCTCTAGTCTTTAAAGATTCTTTTTCAAGATTTATATTATTTGATAAAGCCTTGAACTCAAGCTCGTATTCTTTTTGAGCTAACTTAAATAAATCATCTTTGCTAAATATAAGGTTATTAAAGTTCTTTTTCTCTTGCTCAAGTTGCTTGATTCTAGCTTGCGCTAAAACATATGCTTCACCATCTAAGTCTACAAGTTTTTCTTTTTCTTTTTTAATTCTTGCGTTTAGCTTTTCTACCTCTTTTTCTTGCCTCAAATTAAAGTCTATCCCCTCAGCAAGAGTATCTATCCTAGACTCATTTAGTTCCTTTAACTGTTTTTCTAAGTCTATTCTTTTTTCTAGATCTTTTGTAGACGCTATTTGTGATTTTAAATCTTTTAATTGAATACTTAAGTTATCATCACGCAGCCTTCTTTCTGATTTCAGTAGCTCAGAATATTCTTCTTGGACTTGTTTTCTTTCTCTTTCTATTTTTGCTTGTTCAATAGCTTCAAGCAAAAGCTCTTTCGTGGCATTAATAGACTCTTTTAAATCGGAATCAGAAAAAGTGCTTTTTACTATATCTGATATCTCAGCCTTCCGCTTCTTGAGTTCTCTTAAAAGCTCTATTTCTTTGTCTGTTATTACTTCCGATTCAATGTTTCCAAAAATGTCACTGTTATCGAAATTTTGGAAATTATAGCCACCAAATTCAGGATCTCTCTTATTCAAATCTGCGAACAGAGCATCCATTTCATTAGTGATTTTAGCTCTTTCAGCTTTAAGAGTTTCAAATAAATCTTTTTCTATAATGTCTTCCGCTTTTAACAGCACGTCATCCTCGTTAAAGCTTTTTAGCTCTAACAGGGAATCTGCTGCCTCTCCCAACGATGCAGAGAAATCAGTCAAATTAACTTGAGACAACTGTCTTGCAGCCTCAGCTGCCTTACCACCTTCCTCATCTATCAATGATAACACAAACCTAACAAGTCCAGAGTTTTTAATAGTGTTACCAAATTGAATCTGTAGCTTGTTAAATGCAGACTGTAGAAGTTCTACGTTACCCTTAAATGTATCTATTTGTTGTGCAGAGGCAATAGCTGCTGATCCTACTTGATAATACTTGTTTTCAGAATCTTCAAGAGCGTCTATGTTTTCGACTAACGAAATTAACTGAGCTGCGTTTCTTTTACCGACTAAATCAATTGCATTGCTAAATGAAATCTCTTGATCAGACAAATCTCTTATAACTGTGTTCAAGTCTTTACCTGTCTTCGAGAGTTCAGTAAGTATACCACGAAGACCAGTACCGATACGAGATGCGGTAAAACCATTATCAGCAAGGATAGCCATTGCTGCTGCGGTATCTTTAAATTCTGTACCAGCGGTAGCGGCCAAAGGCCCTACATACTGTATTGCAGTACCTAAACCTTCAAATGAAAGAGCAGAAGAATTAATTGTAGACACAAGAACATCCGAAACCTTTTCTGTCTCTGAAGCATCTAGATTGTACTGCTTTAATATCTGACCTACTTTCTGTGCTACTGGCCCAACGCTTTCTCCAAGTGCCTGTGCTGTTCTTGCTATACCTTCAGTTGCAGCTACAATTTGTTGCGAGGAAAACCCTAGCTTACCAAGCTCTGTCTGAAGCTTAACTATTTCCTCTGACGTAAATGTGGTGCTACCAGCTACACTTAAAACACTTTTAGAAAGTTGATTCAACTCATCATTAGACACACCTGTTACCGCTTGTAACTGTGCTAACTGAGCTTCAAAGTTTACAGCAGCCTTGAAGGATTCTGTTATAACTTTTTGGAGTCCTTTAAACGCTCCTCTTAACGCAGCGACTACACTGCCTATACCTGTCAGTGAGCCTAAAGCCCTACCTAGTCCTGGGCCTTTTAGACTTTTCAAGAATCCGCCACGGAAACTAGCCTCTCTTCTTTTTCCTTGTGCCTCAGAGATACGGCCCTGAAGTTTTTCAAACTCGGCAGAACCCTCCTTGTATTTTTTCTTTACTTCTTGAAGATACTTTATTTCAGCATCTAATCTTTTTTTAGCAGAACCTTTCCCTGATCGTATTGCCTTTAAATCGGCCTCTATCTTTGCCTTTGAAGCTCTTTTTGATTCTGCCTCCTCTTGTTTCTGAGCATCAACAATTCGCTTAAACTTAGCGATTTCTCTTTTCTCAATCTCATCTGCATTGAGTTTTGCTATCGCAGCTTTCTTCTTTTCAGCTTCCTCATAAGCTAATCGAACCTTTTCGTTTAAGGCTTGCTCTCTTTTGTATCTAGCGATTACAACATCCTCTAGACTAAGCTCTCTTTGTTTTTTCTGATTAGCAGCATCTTGCTCCTTTAGCGAAGTTTCATTAGAAGCTTTTTGCGCTCTCTTTGAGTTGTCTATTTGCTCCTTTGTCAAAGACTTTATTGCACCTACAGTACCATCTATGTTTGTCTGTAGTTTCCCTTGAAGATCGGTGTATACCTTTAACTGCTCGGCATTATCCTTGAACTTTATTTTTTGCTGTTCAAGTTCTGTAGTCAAGCCACCTTGAGCTTGTAGCAACTTACCTATCTTTTGGCTTAGAGCATCGAATATAAGACCACTTCCTATACCTTGTTGTCTGAGGTCATTTATAACAATCTTTAAAGACTGAAGTGCAGATTGTAATAAGCCGACTTTTGCTTGAATTGTTGTTCCTTGTCCGCCTGGTGATCCAACATTTCCGGTAAATTTTCCTAACTCTGCCATATTATATTCTACTAGCTATTTCTATATCTAAATCAAACAATAAGTTAACGCCAATAACCTCAAACCAATTTGTAATTGCCACGTTAAAAACTTTTGACAATTCTTTTTCTAGTTCAAAGGAGTATGGGTATCTTGTTCTTAATCTGTTATTTTGTATAATGTCTTGCTGTATATTGTAGGCAATCATGTTTCTAGCAGAACTATTGTTACCATTGTAAACATAGGTATATTCCTTACCAGTATTTTTAGCCTTTACTCTTACTTTTACTTCAGCATCATAAAAAATTCCCTTCCTGTCCATCCAGGCTCGAATCACTCCTCTATCGGGTATCATCTGTCCCTGTGCAAATCTAGATGAACCTAAATCAGCATCTAGTTTCTGACCGTACTTACCCCATGGTGGGGCAACAGTTATTGAAACATTGCTTATTATCCCCGTTTGTTTGTCTATATTAGACTGAACTCTCACGGATGACAAGTATTTACTAGAGGATATACTTCTAAGAAGATTTCCAGTAACACTCTGGCTGTTACCCTTGATCTTACTTTTAAGCACTGACCGTATGCCGTAAGCTTTTAAAGCTCTAACAATGGCAGCCCGAAGCTGACCTCTTTGCGCTTGTGCAGAAATCATTGATTATCAATTCCTACGTTATAGTTTTTTCTGGAAAACGAAACAGTCAGGTTAAAAAACGCTGTCGTTATATTTTCGTCATCTTCCATCACTCTAGTTATATCAACCTCGTCAATATAGCAGTTCTCATCAACTTGTATTAAGTAGTCTTGAAACTGACCGACAACAAATATATTCTCTTCAATAGAGGTTATTGCTGCAAGTGTATTATCAGTCGGGCATCTGTCTATCAAAGCACAATCGAAAGACAAGGTGTATATAGGTCTACTTAAATCTCTTGATATATTCGAGCTACTAGGTATTAAAACAAGGGTTCTGTAATCGAATACAATGCTCTCCAAATCTTGCTCCGAGCCGAGCATCAAAAATTGATTAATCATATTATGATCATCAGCAAACTGCTCTACGGTTTTATAAAAGCTTACTAGATTATTCATGTATTCATTTCTTTAATTTACAATTTTACTCAAGGCTGCTTCTTGTCTTTGTTGAGCAGACTCTACCTTGTTCTTTTGAGCGAGATAACTCATCTCAGGTAAAACCTCAGACATACCCAACATATATATTTCTGAATATCGAGTTATATCTTCGTGTGCTAACAGCCTGACTATAGAGTACCAATACCATTGAGAATGGAACTGAGCACCAGCCTCTCCGGTGTCTTCGATCTTTTCTTCTACCTCTTCGGTTTCCTCATTTACTTCGTAGAAAACACCTTTAAATTTTTTAAACAACATCTCTTCTCTGTCACCTAGGTATCTTTGCAACACGTTATACAGGTCTTGAACAGGTGAGTTTAATAGTTTTTCACGGTGTTGTTGTTCTTCAATAGGGTTTACGTTGTCGAACTCGGTGTGGTGCTTTGGACGAAGCACTAATTCTAGTATAGCCAGCTCCATTTCCTCATCAGATTTGAATTTAGACTTTCCCGTAAGTATTTGCTCTAGCATTATGAACTGACCTAAAACCAAATCCATTACCCCTTTGTTGACCTTAAAATTCTCCTTTATGTAAGGCGTTATACTCTTGCTTTCTTTTATTGGATAAGTCGATTGCATTCGGTTAATCAAATCAAGCTTGTCTAAGGAGCTAACATTTCCAATTGATACCTTACCATCATCGTCAACAGATATTCCATTACAGACGCTTATATGCTCTTTAAACGTTATCATAGGAACATTGTTACACCCCCGTCTTGTTCTTCTCTTGCACAATAAGCTGCAATCGCTAGGCTCATCACCATATCATCATGCTTGCCCTCTGTGTTTGAAAACTGAAGGTTACCGGTTATTGGATTTCGCTTAGACTTAAAATCGTAAAGCTCTTTTGTTAGTTCATCGTTAATTGGGATTGTAATCTCCCTATCCTCGAAAAGCTTGACCAAGTTCTTAACCATCTCTGGTTTGCTCTTGGTTGTGGTTAGGAAAGGTATCATCTTGTAGAGTCTATCGTCATCTGTGATGTCATCAAACAGCAAGTCGTTGTTATTGACCTCGAAGTACGCAGCGGCTAACTTCTCATCGTGCTTCAAGTAGAATCCCTTTATTCTGTCCTTGAACTCATCGCTGTCCATGTTCTCCTCTTTGTAATTGAATCGGTCTATATCTATGACATCGTAGTTTTCGGTGATTGCCGTGAGTACAGTGTAATCCTGAGCCACACCGATATCCATTCCTATGTACAGCCTCTCGTACTCCTTCTCCGTTGTAGACACGCACTCCTCGATGTTGCTGAAAAGAGTGCTCGAACTTACAGGCTTGCATAGAAACTCCTGGTCGAACTGTGATCGTGTCATCGATTTCTTAATACCGAGTACAGTTTTAGAAACCTTGCTGTCGTTCAAGTCTAGGTAAGTCCGCTTAATGCTTCTTACTTGTTCCCAGTTGGCTTCTACCTGTCCATCCTTGTACCATTCGTAAAACCAATTCGGGCCGTTGAATGTCGAGGCCGCACATACATTTCCGTTGGTACGTGTGACCATAGGTAATAGTACCTCGTTTATAAAATCCAACTTCATGTATGCTGCTTCATCCAAGTAGATGAAGTCTAGTGTTGCACCACGCAAGTTATCACCACTGTCAGCAGACCTAAACTTAATAAAGCTACCATTGTAAAAATAAAGTTCGTTTGCCTTTCTGTCATAACGCTTGACTATCTGATTCCACAACTCTTGATGATTACTGAACATTGCCTCAATGTCCTTCATCACTTTGTTTGCTTGGTCTTGTATTGGGCTTACCCAGAACATTCGGTGTTTAGGGTTGTTCAATGCTCTCATCACACAATCGTTCTGCATGAAGAAGGTCTTACCTGTCTGTCTACCCGCAACGATACAGCTTATGAACGGCTGGTGATCGTGTACGAGCCGATTAAAATCCTTTTGCGGCTCAGTAGGTTTGTATAATTTTATCTGCATCAATAATTGATTTTGATTCCGCAGTGAAGATAGTTTAAATCCTTATCAATCACCAATATACTCAACGTACCGTATACGTTCTTATAAATCATATAGTCTATACCGAATCTACCTATGATTAGACCGGGGTTGTTGTTTAACTTGTACGCAGGGCCTCCGTATAACCTTAACCTATCTACTGAATAATCATACTGAAGAAAAGAATACGTTGCTCCCATGTGCCCTTCGCCCATTGCTAACACACCTAGAAACATTTTATCATACCCAACTTCCGCTACAACACCCCTAGCGTGTAGGCAAGCTACATAGCCAAGGCCAAAGGATTTATTATCTGAGTACTCGTATCTTGGAATAAGGTGATAAGGACTGCACTGTTGTGCCTTACTCGTCAACGCTATTAAAATCAACGTCAATAAAATTCGTTTCTTCATTAGGTTCTGTTAA
>PDMW01050909.1_pt1 | contig 10806 bp, 13 predicted proteins | sample 1515511 | NCBI WGS metagenome assembly PDMW01 (sample SAMN07343023, study PRJNA328102) | Marine metagenome, whole genome shotgun sequencing project. | biome: marine; feature: bay; material: water; isolation source: viruses from water sample < 0.22 micron filtered, nuclease treated, low... ... | reverse complement strand
TTGCCCGATATATACGTTTGAGTCCGCACGCGAGCATTAAGCTTTCTTTGAATTTGCGGTGATATATAAGGGATATACTTCTCGTGTGGCTTTTGATACTCGTTGATGAGCTTACAGCAACGACGCACCGAAGGGATATCTCCATACTGCTTTATGTAATCCATGTCATCTATGATCTGTTGCTTATCCTTGTAGTAGTTGCTAAGTTCGAGCTTGCCTCCCATATTACAATAGCTTATTATATGTTTGCAGATCACCATAACGTATGCCTTCTCTTTCACCGCGAGCACCTTCTTCGGGCTCTTGTTTTGGAGATAATAGCGTAACTCTGTGTATGTCTTGATATTATACTCGGTCTTTATGTTAAAGGGTTTCTGGTGTTCGCGATTCTGCAACACCTCCACGATCTTATCTTGAAGGTCGCCCTTCTTATCTACATGGCTAAACACCACGGGGAGATTGAGGCTATTGATGATATCGATAAGATCGTTCTTGCTGTGGGTCTTATGGATGAGTAACATTATAGGGATACATATATAATTATATCGGATAATATACGCTAGGCATAGGTAGATAGCATAATCTCAATAGCTTCGTTTATCTTCGCGAATTGATCCGCAGATCCTCCCCGATCTGGGTGATTTTTACGGCGTAATTCTCCCGCTACCTTTTTCATTTCACTCGGTGGGATCCTCGCCTTAACGCCGAGCACTTGATAGATTGTCTTCTTGTATTTCTCCTTGAAATCTCGGTTGAGTTTACCGCGTGTCTGTGAGACCTTAAACTTCTCGGGAGCTTTCGGTGCTTTGTCCGCGATCTCCTTAGGAGCGTCTGGCTTTGGCTGAGGCTTCGCTCGCTTCTTGACGGGAGGCAAATCAATCGGCTTCATCTTTGTAGCTTTGGTCTGAATGAGCTTTTGCTTTACATGGTCGATGCGAAAGCCATTATCAGCAACAAGCTTGACGAGTCCATCACGTTTCGTCCCCTTGGGTATCGTGATCTTTGAGAGGCGGTTGTGTGCTGAGATCAGTCGGCGTATCTCACCCGTGAGTAGCTCTCCTTTCATTTTTCCCGTCTTGTAAGGCATTTATAGGTGATTATATAATGTTTTTATTCATATTATAAGCATAAATACGTCTAAAATCTCTTTAAGTGTCCAAAAATGGGTATTTAAAAAACTAAATCGCGATTTAGTTTTTCTTTAAGTGCTTTTTAGACACATAATCTATTAATAATGAGCTATTTTACCTCATAAAACCTCACAAATCCAAGTTATCCCTCCTTTTTGCGTATAAATACACTTAAATAATATCTACGACCTATGTATAGAATGGAGATATCTGACGAGCTAATTCAAAAGCTATTGGCTGATCACAAGAAGCGAAAGGATTATGAGCGAGACCGCTATCACAACAAGTTGAAGCTCGACCCCGAGTTTGTTGAGAAGAATCGGCAGAGGGCTCGCGAGCACTATGCCAAAAACAAAGTGAAGAAGCATGTGTATTATGAATCTAAACAGGCTCTAAATAATGCTCGGTCTAATTATAGATACTACGTGAGAGCTGGACGGGAGAGCGAGTTTCAAGCGAGACAACCCGAGAAATATGATCTACTTGTTAAGGAGGGATTCATTCATCCTTTAGAAACGGAGCAGAGTTGAAATGATCAGCCCGTTCTTTGTTACTGCATCCCTCGGGAGCAGATGAATCCGGCTTGTATTTCTCCACCGCCCACTCAACCCACTCCTTCGATGTCTTCTCAGCGAAAGCCTTGGAGCCAAACATAGGCATCGCCCTAAACACTTGGACTCGCTGGACTTCTTCAAGCTTTGCCTTAAACTCTTTAACATCAGCCCTTTTCTTCTTTTGAAGATCTCGTTGCTCCTTGCGAAATACGGGGTCTTCTTTCCACCGCTTCATATGAGCGACATGTTCAGCTTTCTCCTCATCGGTATACTCGCGTGGTTTCCTCTGTGTTACCGGCATGTATAGGTTATCTAATAAAATAATTAAGGGTTTGTTTTAAATCAAATTTTTGCCTTGCCCTTTTTACCATTCGCCAATATGTCTCCGATGATATTGAAGGATGTCTTGATTTGTCTCTCTACTTTAAAGACCACGCTACTACTCTGTCCAACATTCGCAGGCGTGCCGTCTGGATCAAAGATGCCTACTTTGATGGATGATAATGATGTGGGTCTGCCTATGGTAAATTGCACATCGCTCTCTCCTCCAAAGTAATAGTCTGACTGAGGGTTCTCCTTATTCACCATACCAATTATAGGCATGTTCGTGATATTGCTTGATCCTCCTACGAATATAGACTGCGGGATTATGTCAGAGCGTATCGTGTAATAGCCCTTGATCATCGATGTCGGAAAATTTTCAGCAGTTAGCAAAATGCTTGATGTCTTCACGTTGATATTCGGATTTATCGGCCACACATTCTGCTCTGTCCCCGCATCTTCTAATACATGTCCGTTTAGATCATAGTTATAGAGCATAAAAGGTGCTGGCAGGTTATCGGTGAAATGGACTACTCCATTCTCGTTCGTCGTGTAGTTTTTCGTATCGGTGGCTTGGATATTCGCGTTGGTCGTAGGTATCATTAGTCGAGTGATATTGGTATTATCCACCCGCTTGCCTCTGTTGTTTTGAGATCCGTTGAATTGCGAATAGGAGAATCCCATCACACCCCAGAGACTTTTATCCCAAGTTTCTTCATCGTAACCCATGTCTTCTAAGAATACACCGCTTTTACTATCATAGATCTCAAATGGCTCATAGTTGTAATTAAACTGATTGAAGAGTTGCTTACCTGCTGCACCCGTCGCCACAGAATTGCCATTTCTCGTAAAAAGCTCAAGTTGCTTCTGATATGGCATTAGTTGGGGACAAAACTCATCCATATTCTGAAATGGATTCATCTTGTATATCGTGTCTCCTTGGGCGGTTGGGACATCGCTTACAAGATACGCGAATGCGGTGTTTTCTCCATCCACACCATTTGGGCCGAGGGGATTGATGTCATTACATATACGACCCCCATCAGCTCCACGAGAGCTTAGGTTTTCTCCGGTATGTAAGTCAGAGATATTGAAGTGCTCTCCGTCCCAATTGACCTTAGGCGAGTCTGCCCCGATGTATCTCCGATTTATATATCCGTATGTTGTTCCAGCATACGCAGCGGCATTTGTGAACTCAAGGTTCTCGTGTCCGTTACTTACTTCACCTATCTTTGGCAAGGTATAAATATTACTGAAAGCTCTTCCGTAATAATTTTCTCCAACGCCCTCTCCGTTGAATAACGCGATTTGTGGCTGACCGACTGCCGTTGCATGTAAATCATACCCCCACTTTCGACCAGCTTCAATTGGGATGTTTGTGCTGGGTGGATTTTGTGAAAACTCCGGTGGCATACTGAGTGAAAAGGCTGCATCACTCACAGACCCCGCGGATACTTGGGGATGAATATTGATAAAGTCTCCCGTGATCCCATTCAAGCTATATGATTCTTTGGTAAAACATCCATACGTAAATTTACCCGCGTCGTAGCTGGGATTATCATAATATATGTCTTTATCTGATTCTTGGTAATATACCAAGAATAACGCTGATTGGAGCAGGTGGCTATCCGCAGAATCCTTCCCGATTATTGGTGACCCGCGATATAGTGAAGATCCTAGTGTTGTATGAGTTATTTGTCTTCGGTTGGATTGATATGCTGTCTCGACATCAAATGACACCGCCTCACCCGCCGTTACATCTGAGGTCAATCCGGGTGAAGCCAGCGTCAAGGTCTGGACTCCGTTGCCGAGATCTACCGCATCCGTTACTTCTACATATTGTTGGGATTCAGAGTTACCTCTGAATTCTACGGAGTCATACATAAAGTCAAGCCCCATTAAGCCCGTGGTTGTTCCGTCATATTGGACGTTGATGGATGTTGCTCCGATTGAATAGTTGCCCGCCATGGTATTATTAGCGATGCTTCCTATGACCGACTTCGCCGTTAAGATGAGTGCTTGTTCGAATGAGATTGATACTCCTTCGGGTAAAACTACCTTTAAATCTTGGGATTGTGCTTGAAAGAAGTATACTGGATTGAGTGCATCACCCGTTACAATAGTCGCTTTCAAAACTTGGAGATTGGTAAATGTTGCGGGTGTTTCGCCATCACTAATAGTTACATTTTGTATGGTATCGGATTGTTGATAGAGTATTCCTGCGTATGGGATCCGTATGGTTAGCGTGGTTGCATCATAATCTAGTACTGCTCCGGTGTGTATCTCATAGTTGGTTACTTCTACCTTGTTGGCTGCACTTGTTTTATTGATATGAAAGAATCGCGTGTTGTCGATAGTGTGCGTGCTGTTGTAGTGGGTTCCGTCTCCATAGCTTATCTGGACTTTGGCTGAGTCAGTAGTTCCATTCCAATTCTCCCATATCTCGGGATAGAAATCTTGGGTATCAATAAAGTCTTTTAGGATCTTGAGATTATCCTTGGTATAAGGGATAAGTGTCCGCAGGGGTTCATCCGCTCCGAAAGAGAAAGTCGCCCTTGTTTCGGATCCAAGCAATCTATCGGGAGTGATAGTGCTGAATGAAGTATTTAGGATATTAGGCTCAGCAATCATATTGATCGCTTGTCCCTTGATATAAAGTTCGGGACGCTTCATTCCTATCGCTTGAAAATTGTTATACCATGTATTATCCAGAGGTATACCCGTCCCCGATATATAGCCATAGCCGAGTTCTGAGCATAGACCAGCAGTCATACAATTTAACGTCTTGTAGCAATTGCTTTCTACGATTCTCGTAACGTTTATTGGGTTACCCAACGAAGGCTCTTCTGGTTCGTATTGTTGGAGATAAGTTCCGTTAAAGACAAGCGTATCATTCGTCGTTATCTCTTGTAGTTTTTGAGTGAGATCTTCCGCGATAAACTGAGCCGAGTTGAATCCACGCTCAACCTCTATCTCTTGTTTGGGTCTATATGGGTAATATTCCCGATACTCTGGGTCGATTGTATATCTTCCATTTGGCTCGGTTCCTTTACCCGCGTTGATGAGTCCCGCAGTATAATCATTTCGTGGTCCTAAATATGAATATCTTGATACAAACATGGTGTATTTCGCATTATCGTTTATGACTGTCCCCAATCTATTTCCGTAATAGCTTGGCTTACGATCGGTTCGTAAATAGTAGCTCGCATTCAAAAAATTCACTCCACCTAAGGTCGTGGAGTCAACGGTTTCCCAAGGCACAGTTGTTAGAGGATGCGGAGTGAGGTTTGGAGGAGTTGCTCCGTCGGCCGTGGTAGGTAATCCGGGTGGGCCATCTCCACCTATGTTGGCAAATCGTCGCGGTAAAGTGATGTATCCAGTTCCATTCATATTTTTGTAAAACCCTAGCACGAGATTAGCGACATTATCTCTTAGCTCTATATCCTCGGTGACTTGCGTAACCTCCGAAAATATACGTCTCTTGGTAATGTTCTCGATAGTCAAGACTTCCTTCGTGTAGGTGAATGATTTGGTCTTACCGAGTGATGATCCTTTGATCTCTATGGTCTTTTGCGATCCAGCCCCTTTCTCTGAAACATACCCAGCATACAACGACACCTTATCCCCTGCTTTCAAGTGATAGATATCTCCGAGGGTGTTAGTCCATGTAGAAGGATTATCGTTATTCCCACCCAAGGCTTCTTGAGATCGTGAGCGATTGGCTTCGATAAGGGAGGTTTCAACGTATCCATCGCTCATTTACTATTTGTATTATTTTTTTGGTGTAGATTAAATCTATATAGAATTACAAAATGGCTTATTCCGCAGTTGAGAAACCCGACGCGATGAAACCCGTATCCGTGGCTGCACCTAAGGTATCGTCAAGCGGGTCGCGAAGCGGAGGCAAGATGACCGATAAGCAGAAGGCTCAGCTTAAAGTTCATATGGAGAAAATGAAGAAGGGAGGCATGTCGGCAACCGAGATGCGGAGTCATAGAATGAAGCTAATGGGTAGGATGCGTAAGGATCCTAAGATGACTGCGACTCGAGCCCATAAGGCAGTTATGAAGTGATTTATTTCAGAGTCTCGTATAACTGCTTATACAGGTCAGCGATCTTGTTGGCTTTGGCGAGACCTTCGCGCAATTCGTCGATAGTCGCTTTATCTTTCAACCGACGGGCATAGTCGGGATAGGCTTTCTTCTCTTCTATTGTCGCCATACCCTTGTTAATGACAAGGTTAAATATAGGTGTCATAGATGTCCCATTCACGCCGGGCGTTGAGCGACTCCCCGCACCACCATCAAAGCCGTATTTTGAATTTTTCTGCCATTCGATAAGGACATGTTTGAATAAATTCTTCTTTGGGGGATCTCTCCACCAATCGCCTTGCTCTAACACCCACCAATTAAAATGGGCATAGAGAATGTTGGCATGTGTTGGGGCTCTGAGAGTCAAGCCATCATCCTCTAATTCTGGATCTACGTCTTCGGTGTTAAAGGTTCTCCATTTGTTGATAAGTTCAGTTTCGTCCATCTTCTATACAGATATATATTATACAATCTTTAAATGACTTATATATGAGTCGTTGGCTCATATGTGAGCCGTCTAGAAAAAGCCGTCTTCCACAAAGATTTCTAGAATATTTATTTTGTATGGGATTCCTTGTTTTTTAGAGTGACTTATATATAAGTCTTTGACTCATATATAAGTCTAATTACTTAAAAATAAAATATATGGGAGGTTATATGGATTACAATCTGAAGTATTACTGCGATGTCTTCGCCGACCAGATGGATTTCAAGGATGCTAAGCAACGGCGAAATTTCAAAGCCAAGATGAAGAATTACACGGATGACGACTACAATTTGAGCCATATGCTTTTCAAGCTCTGCGTCAAGCTTCACAAGGATCTTGAAAATCGCCCCGATCAAGCCGTCGATGAGACTAAGGACATGTCTATCTCTGATAAGCTGGATCACTATGAAAAGCTCATCCAAGGCTTCCCCGACCTCTATACGGAGCTCCGCCATATGCGAGAGTTTGATGATACATCCTCAAAGATCGGCGAAGAACTAGGGGATCTTGAAGACGACGATGATTATGGAGAAAGGGTTGATGAGATATATCAAAAGTGGGAGTATGCCCACGATGAGATAGTGGAGACCTTTGGTGTGGAGGTAATTAGATGGGACTCCTTCTTCAAAGACAAAGTGACCCACACATGGATATACAGCCCTCAGAGCTACGAAATTTATATGAATAACCTCCAAGTAACTATCAAGGATAATCCAAATTCCCAGAGGCTAGCCCAATACAAGCAAGAAATCCTTGACAATAAAGAAATCAAGGAGATATTACAAGAAAACCAATAATGGATAACGCCGAGATACTGACCATCGCCTTAGCCATCTTCTATATTCTAGGATACATCAAGCTTCTCGCATTTGTAGGATTCCTTTGAGCCATACGACAGCATCTTCATTCATGCGCGGTAACTCGCCTTTCTTGAATATCTCCTTGGGGACTGTATTGGTGTTATGCACCAAGCATATCATAATTCTATGGATGTCTGAAATATGGACGAGCTTAGACGTTAGTCCTTCAAATAGCCGACGACCTTCTCCCATACTATTTCTCTCAAACTTTGCCGTCGAAGCAAACCACTTCCTGTCAAAGAACATCGTGGCCTCATGTATGAGATTGATCTTTCCACCGCAATTGATCCCGCTCATCTTGAATCCATCCAACAAATAGCAGAAGAGCATCTTGTCGGAGCCAACACACTTGACCCGCTTTTCTTTCAAAAGGCCGTGATTGTAACTAATACAGCTTGGCTTATACAAATCATCTGAATCAAAGAATTGGCAATACTTAGTATGAGACATCTTGACGAGGCGATTGCGTTTCTCGCCTATGGTTGCCCTCTGCGGATAAACATTATGGATCACGTTGATAGGGTGAAGATACTTGATGACCGAGCCCAATTCTCCATCACGGATGAAGGGTTCGTTACTCAAACACTCGTCGATAACGACCGTCAGCTTTCCATGTGGATAGTCCTGCATCTTGATATTTTGGAGAGTGAGTGCGAGAAACTCGTGACGCTTGTATACGGGGATCAATATTGAGACTTCTTCCATGTATATTTCTTGAGATATTTTAATTCTAAATCTAAACCATATATGCCCGTGCTTATCAAATTACAGCCATCGGCTAACCCGAAGAAGAAATGGACGGCTACGTTTCGTATGCCAGACAACAAGTTCAAGAGCGTATCCTTTGGAGATCCTACCCGAGACGATTACTTGAAGCATAAAGATCAAAAGCGTCGATTGGCGTATTTAAGCCGACATGCACGAGATCTCAAGACAAAGGATCCACTCAGACCCGGATATCTCGCATATTATATCACTTGGTCGGGGTTTCCTCAAAAAGGCAAACCAACAACCAGCATCCCCAAGCTAATCAAGATGTATAACTTGAAGTTTTTCAAAAAATAATTGGTCCGCGAAGCGATGAATACGTAATAATACGTATATGGTCTAATCAAAATCAAACTCATCCTCGCTAGCAGTATCCTCAATAATAGGACCGGTGTCTTCTTCGCACCCCTCTAAATCATCAATCATCCGACGCAGGCGTTCAATCTCGCACTGCTTTGCTTGGATAAATTTATCCTGTTCGACGATGTATAAGAAGAGATCATATGACAAATTGTATTTGTTCCCCCCGTGATAAGTCTTCATCTTGCTAATGAAGTTTCTCTTGCGATTCTGTGATACCTCTAAGCTCTCCCCCTCGACGCGGTTTTGTATGCTATCTGCGATACATTTGGCATAATATGCTGTTTGCTGTAATCCGTCACGATCCATCCTATACAATTACATGCGTGCTTATATTTAAGTATTTTACTCATATTTAAATATAAACGCTGATGAAAAGAAATACTTGGGAGCTCTCTTTGGTTATTCTTCAAAACTTTTGAGACCGTTTATATATAAGTAATCATCCTATTAATATCCCCACCACCACGACTCTGGTTTGGGAGGTTCCTCATCTTCCACCTTCTCCTTTTTGATCTCTATTGGCTTAGTATCACTCTTTACCTCTCCAAGAGTTTTCAGAGTGAATATATCCTGCTTGATTGATGATATATCGTGACGGATTACGTCCATGTTGTTTTTGAGCACTTTAAGAGAGCGTAATGCTTCACTTAACATCTCAGCATTTCGTTGTCGTTCCATATCACGATATATAAAGACTGCTATAAAAATATAGGGTATAAAATTACTGGACTTTTGCCAACGCTACGGGAGCCGATCCCGTTGCGGGAGCCATCTGAGCTTCTTGTGCCTTTTGCTGGGCTTCTTGTGTTTGGGCTTCTTGCTTTTCCTCTTCCTTCTTCTTGCCACCCTCAACAGCCTCGCCAATCGCATCGAGACCACCTCCCAATAGATCCAAGAATCCACCAACAACGGCGAGAGGCGCGAGTCCCGGCATCACTCCCGCAATATCCGCAATAGATCCGCCTAGTTGCGTGATGTTCCCTGCCTTTTCCCATCCATTATCACCAGCGATTCCACCTGCCTTAACATCCTTGTAAATATCCATCCCACCCGTAACAGCCGATCCCAACACTCCCGCACCCTTGCCAACCTTGTCGATAGCGTCATCAGACAGACCCGAAATTGATTTGAGACCCTCGTGAATCATAGAGCCAGTCTTACCTTTTGCATCATCTCCGACTGTGACGACTTCATGCTCCGCATTTGTAGGAGCGGTATTCGAGGATGGAGTTGCCGAAGTCCCTTCGGGTGAAGCACTTGGAGGAGCGACCGGTGTTGAGCTTGGAGGGACTTCTACGGTAGCGACACCATTCTCACCCTGCCCCATACGCAGATTACCATCAGCTCCATCTGGGGCTTGACTAACAAGACTACGAAGTCTCGCCGTCTTTGACGCCTGCTGAGCACCTCTTGCATCACGAGCCTGCTTGTAATCTTGGAGAGCTCCCGCGAATGCGTGAGCTCCCATCATTCCTTCAACACCTCCTGCGATAGATCCGAGAGCCTCCTGCTCTGATAGTTGCGACTGTCCCGTTTGAAGCTGTTTGTGAATATTGGTGATATTAGTCGCAATCACAGAATTATGTGCTCCCACAGCTTCGTTCATCTGCTCATTCGCACGTCTACGCATGTTACCCGACGATACATCGTTGGCATCATTCACGAATAAGTCCATTTATGCTATCATCAATAAATTTATCTAAAACATAAAATAACTAAACCTTTATGGGTGGGTGTTCTGTGGTCTCTCGATGTATTTCTAGCATTACTTTTAAAAAGTGATAGTCGTGTTTTGCTCTGTATGCATTACACTTACGACATACTATATTCCTAAAACATCCGCTATTATGGTCGTGGTCGGCGTTCTTAATGTGTTTATCATCAAAACATACTCCACAAGACTCGCAATTATCAGTTGCGAAATATCTATCAAGTATATCCCCATACTCTTCTTCCGTATGCTTGAATCCACCTTTAACCCAGTTTTCTTTAAGTCTTTGACGATGAAGCTTATGCTTTCCCTCATCGGTCAAAGAATCCCTCCATTTTGCATATCGACCTCTTTCCCGTTCATTTTTACGATTCATGAAATCCGGATCATCCTGCTTCTTTTTTTCATATGTTAGTTTTCTCTTCACGGACATCTCCACCTTTTTCCGCTTGTTATATTCTCTCTGACGGGCGTTTATCTTTTCGCGATTCCTCTGATTATATTCTCTCTGACGGGCGTTT